>Ga0307947_1002023_pt1 | contig 16184 bp, 14 predicted proteins | sample OrgLakmetagen232_FD_201840 | JGI IMG/M metagenome (GOLD analysis project Ga0307947, IMG submission 201840) | Saline water microbial communities from Organic Lake, Antarctica - #232 | ecosystem: Environmental > Aquatic > Non-marine Saline and Alkaline > Saline | place: Antarctica: Organic Lake...
CTGGATGGTGGTGCACAGGATGGCTTCGACCATGTGTGTGAGTGTGTGGGTTTGGGTGCTCGTGTACATTTGGAAGCAGTGAACATCCTAGCTGAGCTATTTACTATTTGACGTGTGAAGGCCCCCATACATATTTTGATAGGTGAAACATTTCTAACGTCTACAGAAAGAGGGGTTGTTTAAATCACGTGTTCTGGGTTCTTTGTCACAGGCAGCAGACCTTGGTTCCTTTAATGGCTTCTTCAACGTATAGCAAATGGCCTGCATATACACACAGACACAAACACACACATACACACCTCTGGTAGAGCCTACACCAAAGTGACGCTTCTCAATTCCTGGACAGGGATGATGTGCTGCAGAAGGCTGGGGTAATATGTGTGTGTGTGTGTGTGTGTGCTGAGGCTAGGACTCTTGGCCAACCTTACCAATTTGCATAATGCATAATACACGGCCCTGGCAGTGATTGGGTCCTGGAAGCAAATGGATTGTCGCAGATATACGGTCTGCGCGATGTGTGCTCACCTCTTTTACTTTGTGCGAACACATCCCTGGCTACCCTCAGGTCCTGGGAAATTTCTAGAACCTAAACATTTTTGTGAATTTTGGCAAGCAAAGGCAAAAACTGACACACACACACACACCACAAACAGTGTGGCAAGCAAAGGCAAAGACTGACACACACACACACACACACGCGCACACACACACACACACACACACACACACACACACACACACACACACACACACACACACACACACACACCACAAACAGTGTAACACACACACACAATGTGACACGCACACACACAAACACACCTGGCTACCCTCAGGTCCTGGACGGAGATGAAGTGCTGGAGCTGCCCATCGTGGGAGACTTTTTCCGCGAACGCATGAACGCCATCCCCCAGGTGTGTGTGTGAGAGTGTGCATATGAAATTGTGAGTGTGCGTGTGCGTGTTCGTATGCATGTGTGTGTGCTGCTGTGCATGAGTTTATATGTAAGCAACATTGCCCAGGTGTGTGCGTGTGAGTGTGTGTACGTGCGGGCGCTGGTGTGTGCATGCTGTGGGTGTATGTGTGGGTGCTCATGAGCACGTGCTTATGTATGAGTGAGCCAGGTTCATAACAGTCATTCATAACGTGAGTGAGGAGCACGTGGACAAGTTTATGCAACCGCTCATAAGCATATGTTCGTTTTTGCACACTCACGCGTGTGTTTAGGCAAGGAGGGGTGTGAACGTGAGCGAGGAGCACGTGGACAAGTTTGTGCAGCCGCTCATAACCTTCAACGCGCCCTCCCGCTTCTACTTCTACTTTGGCCGCCCCATCAGCACCACCCCTGAAATGACGAACGACAAGGCCCAGTGTGAAGCGCTGTATCAAGAGGTGAGAGCTTGCATGGATGTCATATGTGTGTACGTGTGTGTGTATGTGTGGTCGTGCGTACATATATGTGTGTACGTGTGTGTGCGTGCGTGGTTATGTATGTGTGCTCGTGCGTACATGTATAAGTGTAGCTGTGTTTGTGTGTGTGCAAGGTTATGCATGTGTGTACGTGTGTGTACGTGTGTGGCTGTGTATGTGTATGTGTGCTGGTGTTGGTGCGTACATGCATGTGTGTACGTGTGCGTGCGTGCGTGACTGTGTGTATGTGCTTGTGCGTACATGTATGTGCGTACATGTATGTGCGTGCGTGGTTATGTATGTGTGCATGGTTATGCATGTGTGTACGCCTGTGTGTGTGCTTAATTATGTATGTGTGCTCGTGCGTACATGTATGTGTGTGCGTGCGTAGTCGTAAATGTGTGCTCGTGCATACATGTATGTGTGTGAGTGCTTGTGAGTGTGTGTGTGCCTGTGTGCCTGTGCGTCTCCGACACATCTTATTTTAGTAGTTCCTTGTGTAGTAAGGGTTAGTTAGGGTTCCGTCATAATAGCGTAATCGGTCACAACTCGGTCACAACTCGGGCGTAAGTTGGTCATAACAGTCCTTCCTAACAGTCCTTCCTAACAGTCCTTCCTAACAATTCTTCCTAACAGTCTTTCCTAACAGTCCTTCCTAACAGTCCTTCCTAACAGTCCTTCCTAACAGTCCTTCCTAACAGTCCTTCCTAGCAGTCCTTCCTAACAGTCCTTCCTAACAGTCCTTCCTAACAGTCCTTCATAACAGTCCTTCATAACAGTCCTTCCAAACAGTTTTTCATAACAGTATGTCGTAACAATGTGGTCACTACTTCAATTTAATCCTCGCTACAAAACCGTGCCTTCTAGTGCGCGCCATTATGAATTGTAGTCTTCCTTTGTAACTCCTATCCACTGCTGCTCTGACTTGCAGCTTTGTTTTCTCTTCCCTTTGTTGGCCTCACACACCTTTTGTGCTCCTGTTGGCTCATGTTGAGGGGGTGGAGGCGATTGGCATACACTTTTTCAACCGATTTGTCCTAGAACCAGAGTGTTTATCCCATAAATAGCGCTCCCTTCTTTGTTATCTCACCCCCTTCTTTGCATCTGCCTGGAAGCTTCGTGTGTATGCACGCCCTCTACAAATACTGCTCATATTGTGTGATGTGTAGGTGCGTGGGAGCAGAGGTGGCGGTCTGAGTCCGCCCATCCACAGCCCTGATCGTATAAAATTACTTGTGATTATTTGTATTCACGCCCTGAAACTTTGTGTGTGTGTGCTTACTGATATTATCCAATGTGTAGGTGCATGGGGGCGTAGATGGCGGTCTGAGCTGGCCCATCCACAGCCCTGATCGATCGAACGATCTGGCGTCCCATGGTTTAAATTCTGCCTTGGCAACTTTAAGTTCCTTTGACATTTTTTGGGCATCTATCTTCACTGTGTAGGTGAAGGGGGGCGTGGATGGCGGTTTGAGCTGGCTCATCCGAAATCGCGAGCGTGACCCATACAAGGACTTGGTTAAGCGTCTGGCGTACGAATTTGCGTGGGGCAACACCCGAACGGCGCCAACGTTTTCCCTCCCCTCAGAAAAAAAGAAGCAGGGGGATAAGCAGGGGGTAAAGCAGATGCAGGAGGAGGTGAAGAAGGGGTAGGGGCTGGGACTGATCCTACAATTCTCAATCACGATTAAAAGTTATATTGCTCCCTCTGTTTGCGGTAGCAGAGAGTTACGATGCACCGGTACTCTTTTTTCCGCGACTGATGCGGAAAGTGATGTTTGTCGCCTGCCTTTTTCCCCTGGGGTGCATGTACAGCAGCAGCAACTGCAACTGCAGCAGCAGCAGCAGCAGGAGTAATAATAGAAGCATGTCGAGTAGGAAGAGGAGCACAGGGGAAGGACCTGGATGCAGATTTCAAGAGGACCTGAGGCTTGGTATGGTCAGGCGGAACTTAAATAAAAAAGAGTATGGGGGTGTGTGAGCATAGAGAGACTAGCAGAGCGAGTGGTGCGCAGCTAAGAGTGAGATCCAGTGTGCCCTCCTTGGCCTCAGCTCTGGCGGCCACTGCTTGAGTGTGGAGAGGTTTTATCACGCGCATTGATTGACGACTGTTTAATTGCGGGTAGTCTGAGGTCAAGGTCAAATATGATTTGGGAGGTAAAAGAAGAGAGTGGTCAATTTTGATTCGGAGGTATAAGAAGAGAGCGTAAGTAGAGGGTGTTCCAGCCGTACAATGATATTTCTTCTCAGTCTCAATCTTGTCGTGTGCGGTACGTCGATAGTTGAGAGTTTGGCAGGTAACTTTTGTGTGTTCACCACTAAAGAGCAGTACGCTCTGCCACTTTTCTGTTCCTAATCTTGGCAACATTTGAATTCCTTTTAATGGCATTGCATAGCCAGAAGCGGGGCGTGCATACAAGGAAGGGCGGGCTACTGGAGATTGAGAGGAAAGGAGGAGAGCTTCAGAGTACTTTTGCAAAACTAGTCTTTTTTTGGCTCACTTGTGAGGGTGTGGGTTTGGGCATTTGATGTGAAAATGATGCTTTGATGGCAATAATATGTCTTTGGAAGAGTGAGTGCACGAGGAAGAGTACAGAGGAGTTTGAGCAACAAGAGAAAATAACGAGGGAGGAGAGGTACAGGGGTTTGGATTTGTGAGCATTGTATCTTTTTATTTCGAGGGTTTGTTGTCATGACAATTCATGTACCTCGTATGCATGAAAATCCCTCGTCAGAGCAAATTACCGTCACCGCAAAATATAAGGCTCAGCACAACAACTAGTCGCAGCAGGGAAATCAGTTTGCAACAGGCCTTTACATTTGAACCCTTAAAAAAAATCATGCTAACATTCCGCAAGACGTGTTGAGACAGATCCAGATGCAAATGTCTCGGCAAATAAGGAGGGGCATGCGCATTGTGATCAAAAGGCACTGCCCAGAGAGATTAATGTGTTGCCAACTTGCTGTTTGTGTCCTGTGGTTTGATCCCTCAACATCTCTCCACACTGTCCGCAATCTGTGCCTGAGACCATCAGTGAACTCTTGGACAGAAATGGAAGTACCCCGCCACAGCAGGTGGGGACCAGGAGGAGGCCATAAGACCAACAGGTGGGACGCGTCAAATAACCCTGGGCTGTATCCTTTTTCGAACAGTAGCAGCTGGGTAACACACAAGAAATGCAACATATCACTAAAAGCATGCGGGAATCACTGCCATCCCTCCTCTTGCAGCGTGATACTTTAAAGAGATGTGCAATGCATAGCCGCCATGTTTAGCTGGATTGACTAAGGATCATGGCACCATGATATGCTTGTTGAGTGCAGTGCAGCAAAAAAGAATGCCTCCAGAAAAACACAACTGTAAGCTTGTCCTTCCTCCCCTCACATTTCATACGTACAAAACATCACATAAATGGCGTTTGCTCCAGCTTTTCCCTCCAGTTCCTTCTATAACCCCTTACCCTTCTATAACATGCCATGTTGTCCTCTGCATGAACTGAGATGGGCCTCCCAACTTCCTTCCAACCAGAACTGCATTAATACGACTGGACGACAGCACTCGTGTAGGACTGGATAACAGGACTCGTGTAAACAATGTGGGTTTTCCTTTTGCTCTTAAAATTGAAAGAACTCCAGCATTAAGAACCATGACAAGCACGTATCGGGTTTGCTAATCTTCCTAACATCACAATTTCGGAATTCGTCTTAACACGAAAAAGCAAAATCCGAGTCGAATTATTATTAGTATACTTTATCGGAAAAATACATTATCAAGAACTGAGCGAGACGCACAGAGGAAGTAAGGTGCGAGTAGGATGAATCATCAGGCTCAATTGGCAAGTTATCATACTAGGCCAAATTATATGGTCGCATGCCAGTGCTGCCGATTCCTGTCGATTCCTCCGTCCAATGTGTGATAAGAATTGGCATTAAAATTCTCTGCACCTCCCTCTTGTCTGTGTCTGTCCAGGCCTGCAAGCAAGATGTCGGGAATTGAACACAAAAATTACACCTTTACCGAGGAGGGGCGGTCAGAGCGCGCCTACCTGGTGCGTTTTGAACGACAATCTGCTGTCTATTTCACCTTATTTTGTGCCTTTTGTCTGATAGGTTGATGGTTCTGCATGCTTCCATCAACCCAATAACGACAAAGGCCCAAGTCAATTTGTTCCCATTCCCGCCTGCCATGTGCCCCATTGTCAATTAATGTGTGCAATCAGCTCTTATAGAGTTTGCCCTCCAGAGTTCGATTAACTGCAAATACAAACCTGCTGATGACGTCTGCAGGCATCTGCTCACAATCAGAACAACAGTGCAGAAGCGCGGAAGCATGCAGCACAATCCTATGCACAGCTGCACAAGGAGCGAACAGGCAAGCGAGAGGACTGCTTTCTTAAAATCTGTGTTTTCGTGCGATTGCAGGGATTTATAATAATATGAAGACCCCTTTTACAAGCAACGCGCTCCTTTGGTGGTTATCAGTGAAACCTTTTCTTTTTGTTCTCACAGGAGAAGAGGTTGACCCGCAGGCGGTGTTCGATGAAGGCGAAAAATCTGTGTTGTATCAGCTGAATGAGTAACATATTTGGCCGGTAGATTTTATTTTGCTCTCTTTTACACGAAGCTGTGACCATTGTTGCAATGCATTTGTTACCTGGTCAAATTTGTTGATGCATTCATGAGACGTACTGTAAAAGTAAAAAATTGCAGGCAATGCATTCCACGTTTATTAAGAGGTCGGATTAGGGAAGATCTCCGAGATGTGGAGTCCACAGTAGGAAACAAAATGAAAACCTTCGAGATTAGGGTCCTACCCAGGTTGCAAGCTTGGCTCTGTGAAAAGTTGTTTTCAATCTTAAGGGTGTTACATAGATCTAGGTCAAAGAACTAATTCTACGCTGAAACAAGGGAAGGTAGCAAGGACAGGGCAGTAAGAGGAGGGGCCGGATGGACGAAAAAAGGAGGCAAAGGGGGAGACCCGGAAGGAAAACTGGGTTCAGGCGGAAAACATTGGAAGAAAGAAAAGAAAACTACGCAGGCAGCAAAACACTCCCTGCATCAATCAAGGAAAAGGAGACACATTGGCCTGAAGTGCCGTGAGACTCCCCCACCAAAACGTTGGATCCAAGAAAACTACAGGAAGCTGCGCGAGGAGCGGCAGAGCAAAACAGTAGGTCGACCTAAAAAACTGAGGCCTGGATACCCACACTACCAAAAGAGCATCCAGATACGAAGGCAAAAGAAGCTAGGAGCCAGCCTGGATAAGAGCAAACTAAGCCATAGTACTGATGGTGCGCCAAAACAGGCTCCAACACAAATTCCCTCTAAAGAAACTCACACCCCTCTAAAGTGCAAAACCTAGGCTTAGCTAAACAGAATAACCTTACGGCAATAAATCCTTAGGGGAGAGAGTAACATTTCGAAAAGGGCAGTAAGGGTAGAAAAGAAAAACGCTGGTAGCCCAGATTTTACTGGCATGGATAAGGATGTTGCTATGTTTCCTTGCACTGCCTGACCGATGCAAAGCCACACGACACACAACGTCCCAGCTGGATAATCAACAGAGCAAGGGCTTTTCAAAAAGGATCAAGGGATTGGGAGGCAGGGGCCGGCACACCGCCATGAGTATTGCTCAGATATTTTTGAGGGTTCGCGTCTGGTTTGGATATTTGATATTTTTGTTGCGGATGTGACGGCATGTAAGCTTAGTTTTCTTAATGAGTGCCGTGTGGCATGTAGATCAGTACTTCAAGGCTGTGCTGTTGATATGTTGTATGGCTGCTGTGAATGGTGCCTGTTGCTCCTAGTAGGATGTTATGGAGGATTTTGCGGTGTTGTTCTTTAGCCTGTTCTGCTTACTAGGTGAATAAAGTGTCCATACAGTTTCATATCCCGGGGATGTTGGATTGGCAGGGTCATCTGTTGGGCAACAGGCAGGTCTTCTTGCATGAGTGCAGATCTGGCTTGGAACATGTTTGCAGAGCTTCTATTGCTGTCGATATTGAATTGTAGGTAAGCGTGTCCTGGGAAAGTAAGAGCTAGTTTTGGATCATTTCCACCTGCTCGGCAGAGCAGTCAAATAACACCTTGTTGTTGCACAGCTGCCTACGTCTGCTTTGCTGGAAGGCCAAATATTTGTGCATCTTGTTGCAAAGGTGCTTTTGCTTGTTGTCTACCATAACCCACATCTTCGAACAATGTTTTGGATAGTGGTGCGCTGCAAGCTAGTGGTCAGGTCAGGCTTTTTAGGACCAGGGATTTTAAAGCGCCTAATCACGCAAGCACTCTGCTTTCTGATGGCAACATCTCCTTTCTTAAGCAATGTGGGAAGTGGTTTTTGCTGCCTGTGTAGTTTTTTGTTTTTCCCGAGCTTGTGGTTGTATCATCGTTGTGTGTATAGAGTACAGATGCGTATCCTGCATCCCAAAGGTGCCCTTGTGTTCAGTTCACCCAGTAGTTTAATATAAGGCAAGCAGTACAATGCTTTGACTGAAGGCCACTTCCCATGTAATCATTGTATGTTTTTCCAAGCACTCTCTTAACTCGAAGCTTCCAAGGACGACATGGCCTGAACTTGATGAATTCTGATTGCGGCAGAGACCAACTAACGGCTCCTCTCAAATTCAGGTCGCAAGTATTTTAAGCAAAACAAGACCTCATTTTCCTTGGTCTATTCGCTAGGATGTGTTTCTCGTTTTCCTTGATGCTTTCTCTTCTTCATACTGTTTCATGTTTCTCTTGGACGTTCCCCCTTTTGTTTAGCTAGGTTTGTCTGCAGGCTTAATCCAAGCTTTCGCTCAGATGCCGTCTGCGGCATATAGCAATGTAACCTTACCACCTGACGCTGGTACCATGATTCGTCATGACAAAAAAAAGTTATTATGTAGCAATGTAATTTTACCTTACCTTTCCTTAACAGCAAAACTCCATTGAACAATGTGGGTTAAATGACATCGAGATAAAAAATGCATGGCAGGAAGCCAACATAAAATAAATTTGGTACAATACATTACAGAAGGCATATTGTTGTCGACAAGCCGTCAGAAAACAGGAGGCTGTCAGTACGAGAAACATGAAGGTGACAGACGCTTGATACAAAATCTGCACAACGTATTGACAAAAACAGCAAATTATACACACAACATGCATTCAAAGCTAATACTATACTGGTTGAAGTGCACTAAATAATCAAACCCCAAATAACCACACCCATTCTATCGCTAAACAAATGGAATATTTTGGCGGCAACTCGCAGCTAAGCACGCTACAAGCTAACGCTTATATTTCTACTGCCGGACGTGCAAAAAATAGCATGTTCTGGTTAAATACAAACATGCCTATCACCAAGCTACCATTTATATACACTCCTGCGGTAGGGCGGATTGCCTTTGGCCTCTCATAAGCACATTGTGACTGTAATGCATTTCTGAACCCCACACGGCAGGACCTGAAGAGCAAGGTGACCGTGTGGCGCTGTCGTTGTTAAATCCTTTATCATCCTCGCCGCCACACCGGCTAGAGGTAAACTTACCAGGCTTTCTTGCTCAACAGCCACGTGCGTTCATCTGGCTCAAAAGGTAGTTTTTCTGCATGTCCACATCTATTCCACACCCACCAGCTTCCTTGTTCAATAGCCACGACCACTAACTCAGCTCCAATGGCATGTCTGAGCACTCCCAATTTTTCAACACATCTGCTTGAGAGCTACCTCTGGCACAGCTCATCTGGCACTACTAGCATTCCCAAGCATGCCTATATCTATTCCAAACCCACGAACTTCCTTTGCTCAAGAGCCTTCCTTTGCTCAAGAGCCTTCCTTTTCTCAAGGCCTTGCCTCATCTGGAGCTAGTGGCATTTTCAAGCGTGCCCATATCTATTCCACACCCACCAGCTTTCTTTGCTCAAGAGCCACCTCCATCTGACTGGCTCTGATGGCCCTTTTGCAGTATGTCCAGCAACGGCTCGTACACGCGCTTCTTAGCATCCATCGCCCAAATAAAGTCCAGATGCTGCAAGGACAACAGATGTGAGTGGCAACGTATTCTTCAAGCTTTCAGGTTGCAAGTCGTGTGTTTTCGTGCTCATAAGGTGCACACACAGCACGGCATCATAAATTGTGCCGAACAGTACTCGCACTGCAACCACCACAAGCTAGCACGCACAGTAACATGCCTGCGCGTGTACATACACACAATCTCACACAAGCACACACGCACAGTAACATGCCTGCGCGTGCACATACACGCAACCATCACACACAAGCACGCACAGTGACGACACTTATACACACACGCATGCACATCTGCACGTAGACGCACACGCAATCACACACAAAAGCTATAGCACGTTAGTGACACTTGCACATGCACGCGTACCCTCAAGTACACACACCCAACTGTGTGAAGACCTCTTTTTATAATTTGTTACCCATCTGTATGAAGCACGAGGACACAATGCTCAAGCACACATTTAAGCTCAAGCTTGTATACAAGCTCAAGCAAACACGCGAGCGTGCATACAAGCTCACATGTGCATACAAGTTCAAGCGTATGTGCAAGCTCACATGTGCATACAAGTTCAAGCGTACGTGCAAGCTCACATGTGCATACAAGTTCAATTTAAGCGCACAAACAAAACCAAACAGGCAGCTTACCTCGTAGTCATGGAGGTATGTATTGGACAGGACGTTGGATGGAGGAAGGTCCTCTAACAGCAGCTTAACATCTCGAGGGTTTGCAAGCATGTCCGCCCCTCCCTGCAACAAGAACATACATTGTGGAGGCCGTTGTGTGTCAGCACGCACACTCTGGCGTGGAGCTGCATAGTGAGCCGGCCTCTCCCTACAAAAAGGGGTAGGTACACTGCTGTGTACACGCATGTCCTGTCTGGAGCATTGGAAGACATATGTGCGTGGTGCTGGGTTGCCTAGTATCTTTGTACAGAAGCCTTAAGTTGTCCCAGTTCTGCATGCGTGTGCATGTATGTGTGTGGATACACGTGTATATACGACCTAGTAGCCTTCCATACAACTCCAGTGTATATATACGAGCCTTCCATACGACCTAGGAGTCTTCCATACGACCTAGGAGCCTTCCATACGACCTAGGAGCCTTCCATACGACCTAGGAGCCTTCCATACGACTCCAGTGTGTATATATACAAGCCTTCCATACGACCTAGGAGCCTATCGTGCGACCTAGGAACCTTCTATCATTCCATTCCCACAACACAAACGCGTACTGTGGGGACAGTTGTGTGTTTGTACACACGTTTAATAGTATGGAGCTGCCTATGGTAATCTCCTGAATAAAAAATATAAGAAGGCCACACAGTTCCTAGAGGAGAGCTGCAAACATGCACCCACCCTCACCTGCACCAAGCTGCATAACCTCTCCTGCACCAAGCTGCATAAATGGGGTTGGCCAAAACCATAAATATACGGTGTATATATACGGTATTTCTGGCAGGGAAGTCACCAAACATACGGTCATATACGGACCGCATAATACAGTGTAAATTTACGGTTCTAACCAATCCATAATTGCATAAAGCAGCTGACTGCCAGCTCCACCCAGAGGCCTCCCTCGACATTCGACACAGCCATCTGCTTCTTCAAAAGCAAGTAGGAGACAGCGACGGAAAAGTATGCCAAGGAGATACTGCACGATCCTTGGCATTGTACCCCGGCTCCGCTCCTCAACAGCCTATTACTTTCACCATCCGTTCTACCACCCACTGCACAGATCTGTATGCTGCCACTCCATTCACATAGCCTCCATATTCTGCCCTCTAACACCCCTCCTCAACGTTCTGCATATTTCATCACCCACTGCAAAGATCTGCACGCTTTCATGCCATTCGCATGCCCCTCACATTATGCCCTCTAACACTGATCAACGATCCGTGCATCACACCACCTGTTGCGCAGATGCTTTAGGGCATTTCAACATCTGGCTCTACAACTTCTGTGTGTATCACCTCGAAAAGGACAGTCTTATTGCTGCATCTCAAACCACCGAAATTATGCATAGCATTGATAAAAAGAAGCACAACTTCTCGCTGCGTGCTCTATCCTATAGAACACTCACCGTGGAGAGGAGGACAGCCTTCAAGCTGCATCTCGAACCATAAATACTAATACATAGGTGACGTTAACGAAAGTAATCTCGGCTTTTCTCTGCGTGTAACATCCTATGAAACACTCATCGTGGAAAGGACGGCCTTCATGCTGCACCTTAGATCATCAAACAAAATGCAGAACATTAATGAAAGAAATAAAAAAAGAAAGAAGCTCGGCCTTTCTCTGCATGCTCCATCTAACATAACATTCGCCTTAAAAAGATGGTCTAACTGCTGCGGCACGTTAACCCCTCAAACAAATGCATTGCGTAACTGCAACGAAGCGTGACCTTTTGCTTGACCGTAACTCTATCGGGACACCCACTGTGAAAAGGGAAAGCTTGACATCGCTGGGGATGTCTCCTAATTGGTAGATGGGGGGGTCCTGCTCTTGGTATTTCTTCTGGTTGCAGGTGCCCTGCCTGTTGAAAGCAAAAGTTTAATCCGAGACTGGACAAAGAGCTGATACGCAAAATGATTTTGATATTGCTGACTTTCATATTGCGTAAGTTGATGTTGCGTACTTGTTCAGGGGAAGGTGTTTGGATCTAGGTGCCCCATCTGTGTAGGAGTTAGGATCAATCCCAACCTTGAGCCTGTGTACCCTTGGGGTCAACCCCAACCCTGAGCCTGTGCACGTGTTCAAATCCTGGTCATCTTGTTTCATTTTGTTTGCAGGTGAACTGTCATTTTGGAAGAGCGGAGCATGGATATGTAGGTGAGCGTATCATATGTTACAATGGACATTTTGTTGTTGTAAGAAAACTTATCTAAAGGGTGATGTAGGGGGAAAAAAGAAATTGTGATGCACAGAGGGTGTAAAAAAACTGACTGCTCACTCCTAATTGCACACACACACAAACTTGCGCACACACATACACACAGATGCGCACACACGCATGCATGCATAAACACAAGCACGTACGCACAGGCACATATATACACACATACCTGGCCCAAGCTCCACAATTCGTGCCATAATCAAACAGACAGAACTCTGGGCGCTCAGGGTCTTTGCAACCTCTGACGGCTTGAGCCTATGTAATATGAATGATATGAGGGCAAAAGTCAGTGTGCGCACATGCAATGCACAGCTAACGATTAGGAATAGGAGGAATGTGGATTGAACCCATGTAAAGTGAAGAACGAGAAAGCAAGAGTCGATGTCAATGTACGCACATGCTATGCACTGCAGACGTCTGTAAAAGGGAGGAATACGGCATGAGCATGTGTATTACAAATGCAAAAACTAATGTCAATGTGCATACATACAATGCACGGAGAGCGTCTATAAAGGAGCACACATGCACACATGTATGGAATAGACATATATCATATATCGCACACAAGCAGCAGTATGAAACATATATAGATATATTCACACACAAGCAGTATGAAACACGTATAGATGCATCCACACACACACACACACACACACAAGCAGCTGTAGGAAAAGAACACCCTATACTGTACTCAGGATGATGTGGGTTGGATTGATTGACAGCATGGTGAACTAGTTGCATTATGCATGCATGAGTAACTATGAAGCAAGATAACCTAGAGCCAGTTTGCCACATGACCAAATGGGACTGCTTGTGTCTGTGCGTGCATTCTGTGCTGCAACATATGTGAGCATTGTATGTGCACATGTGTAAACGATTACTCCTCCCCGACACACACACACAAACACACAAACACACAAACACATAAACACACACGTGCACAAAGTGTGTCAAACAACATACATACAAACGTCCTCACACACATACACACAGATACACACACTCACAATAAACCCTCCCCTACAGAGTATACAAAAGAGATTGCAGGTGCAGGAGCAACCCCGTATATTGTATACCCATACGCAGTCCCATACACAGTCCCATACACAATCCCATACACATTTCCATACACAATCCCATACACAGCAGACTGCAGGTACAGGAGCAACCCCGTCTTGTTTGCTGCATACCAAAAGAACAGGCAGCCAAAACACTGAACACCTACACGCAAGGAATACAAAAACGCCCAGCCCTCACGTACAAAGCACGCACGCACCCAATGTGCCAAGTTTTGTACAGAGGTGCCTGAAGGCGTGTTCTGTAGGACTAGGGGCAGCCGTGCCTCCTTCGCTGCATACTTTTGTAACAAGCAGCCAAGACACTGAACAAACGCATAAAACACACACAATACATCCATACATGCGCAGTTCACACACACACACACACACATGCACACACGCACGCACCCAGTGTGCCATGTTGTGTACAGAGGTGCCTGCGGGCGTGTACCGTAGGACTAAAGGCAGCCGTGTCTCGTTTGCTGCATACTTTTGTAACAAGCAGCCAAGACACTGAACAAATGCATAAAACACACACAATACATCCATGCACGCGCAGTTCACACACACACACACACAAACACACACACACACACACACACACACACACATGCACACACGCACGCACCCAGTGTGCCATGTTGTGTACAGAGGTGCCTGCGGGCGTGTACCGTAGGTACAGTGGCAGCTGTGTTTCGTTCACTGCGTGCCTTCGATAGCCACAGATGGCGGCCAAAATGCTGCAATTGTGAACAGTGATTGTGAACAGTGATTGTGAAAAGTGATTGTGAACAGTGGTTGTGAACAGTGGTTGTGAAAAGTGGTTGTGAAAAGTGGTTGTGAAAAGTGATTATGAACAGCAATACCAGGAGTAAGCATAAGTACGTTTCTAACAGATAGGCAAAACATAATACATGCACCGTATATGAATGTAGAATTGGTGATTTTCCTGCCAAAAATACCGTATATACACCGTATATATGTATGGTTCTGGCCAACCCAAGAATAACTTTGCCGACATGGCTTTGGTACACAGTTCAAAAGGGCCATTGTAAAAGTGTACATTGGGCACAACCACAAATGGCGGCGCAGTGCACAAGCCTCCGTACACACATACGAATACACGTGCAAAGAAACACAACATTTACATGCCTGACATACATTTCTGGCCGCATAATATACAAGCCTCAGTACGCACGTACATATACGCATACGCAGGCACGCACACACGCACGCATACATACCTGACACGAAGCTCTGGCTGCTCAGTGCACAAGCCTCAGTACGCACGTACATATACGCATACGCAGGCACGCACACACGCACGCATACATACCTGACACAAAGCTCTGGCCGCACAGTGCACAAGCCTCAGTACGCACGTACATATACGCATACGCAGGCACGCACACACGCACGCATACATACCTGACACAAAGCTCTGGCCGCTCAGTGCACAAGCCTCAGTACGCACGTACATATACGCATACGCAGGCACGCACACACGCACGCATACATACCTGACACAAAGCTCTGGCCGCTCAGTGCACAAGCCTCAGTACGCACGTACATATACGCACACGCAGGCACGCACACACGCACGCATACATACCTGACACAAAGCTCTGGCCGCTCAGTGCACAGGCCTCCGTACAGCCAGCTGGCTAGCTCAACAGAGGGCAGGAACTCGTGAATGCCCAAGAGGGCAAACAGCTGCATGCAGGAGACAGATGGGACCACACATTTGTTTGATTTATCGCACAGCAAGCATGCTTGGCAGAGGGCAGAACTGTGTGAATGCCCGGGAGGGAAAAGAGCTGCATGCAGGAGACAGACGGAACAACACAGTTGTTCGTTTCATTGTACAGCAAGCAAGCTCGGCAGAGGGCAGAAATGTGTGGATGCCCAAGAAGGAAAACAGCTGTGCATGCAGGATACAGATGATGCGCATAACAGCTGCATGCAGGGAATAGTTGATAGATCAAAAAGCTTGTTTCATTTAGGAAGTTGCAAACGAGTTTTTCGGATTCTCAAAGGGGTGCCCAGCCACCAAGACCGAAAAAAAGTGGAAACACCTTGCTTGTATCAAATACACAGCCATGCAAACCATCGTGGGTCTTTCAACACGAGTGTAAGATTTAAGCTCAAACTGCGCAGCTAAAAGCCTTTAGACTATAATCCCAGAACGTTTTTGCTGGTTTAACCATGTATGTGCACCATAGCAGGTGGTCGGTAAAGGTTGTAAAACGACTGGACACACGGACATGATAACACATATACACACACATACACAAATGCATACACCCACACCCACCACCCACACACATACATACACACAAATACACATACACGCATGTATACACCTACATACACACCTACATACACACGCATGCGCATATTCTTCTTACCGCGTCTGTGCCCACAGATGACAGGACTCGGAGGGGCACGCTGGTCACAAAACGCGCAGTGGCCACAGGCGCAAGCAGCACAACCGAACCCTGCGTGTGTGTATGTGTATGTGTATGTGTGTGTGCGCGTATTGCATTTTGTGTTTGCCAGGACTTGGAGGGGTACGCTGGTCACAAAATAAGTAATTCATGGTCAAAACGTGCAACCGCCCCCCCTAAAAATAAATATTGTACAGTTTTGCACTGCAACCCACCCCCCCTCGCTGGAACTTCCCGACAAGTGCAACGGGTGCAGACAGGGCCGGGACTGGGGCTGGGAATGGGGGTGCAGGGGCAGGGGCAGGCGGAGCTGGGGCTGGGGGGTCAGGGAGTGCTGGGAAGGCTAGCTGACCACTCATCGCTCACAC
>Ga0307947_1002025_pt1:7500-15000 | contig 16179 bp, 17 predicted proteins | sample OrgLakmetagen232_FD_201840 | JGI IMG/M metagenome (GOLD analysis project Ga0307947, IMG submission 201840) | Saline water microbial communities from Organic Lake, Antarctica - #232 | ecosystem: Environmental > Aquatic > Non-marine Saline and Alkaline > Saline | place: Antarctica...
ACTTGACGATTCCTTGGATTCTTGTGTGTGATTTCTCACGGTACCCACTGGCTTTGCATGCACGCTCGGAGGCCTATTGACATTACGATTCCCCACCGTGCCCATGGGTAGTGTACACACACACGCGCACAATTGCACACACACACACACCTACACACACACCTACACATACACACACAGGCCTCCATTGACGAAAGGCCCCTCCTTCCCCTGGCTGCTCAAGCCGCAGCGGTGGCCAAAGTTGCATCAGGTGTTTATAGGGTTGGCCAGAATTGTACGTTTGCATCGTATATGACTGTGTATTTGGTGATTTTCCTGCCCAAAATGTTGTATGTACACCGCACACCGTATATATATGCATATGCATATGCATATGGTTCTGGTCAACCCTGCGGGTATTCCTTGGCCTCAGGTGGAGCACGTCCCCCCCCCCCCACACCCACACCCACACACTCACCCACCCACCCACCTACCCACACCCACACCCACACCCACAAAACTTGTTCCGACCACAACTGCCCAAGTCAGCAGCCCAATTAAGAGCATTGCGTGGAAGATTGTTGAAGCTGTGGAGGGAGTATGCCTCATGTTGGAGCATACAGTGATCTACCAGAGCTTCAGATAATGCCTTTTGTGTATTGAGTTGTCGGAAAAAACACGCATTTATTTGGGCCAAAACGTGCACAAACCTGTGACCTATGTTTGATCTCTAGGGGGGCATGAAAATGATCTATACAGAAACAACTAAAAGAGAACATAAAATGTGTTTTGGCCGCAGTGCTTACGCACAGTCAAGTCCAGCTACCCACTCACCTCACGCAACTCCTTATCCGCACATACACACATACACACATACACGCACACCCCCCTACCCCCCCCCCCTTACACGTATACACACACGCTCACACAGACACTTACACACACACACACACACACGGACACACACACACACACACGTACAGCTGCTGGCCTGGGCCGCCACTCCCTGCCCAGCATGACTGATGGGCTTCAGGCGTTGGATAGCTTTGGCCAGCAGCCTGTGGTGATCCGTCACCCGCACCTTAAGCCGGTGGTGCTGCTGTCTGCTCGGGGCATGGGTGCGCATGCGTGCACGCTTAAGCCTGGGAAGGGGGATGCAGGCTTGCTGAAGAAGGTGCGATTAGTGTGTGTGTGTGCTTGGGTGTGTGTGTTTGTGTGTGTGTTTGTATATTGTGTGTGTGTATGTGCATGTGTGTGTGTATGTGTGTGCATGTGTGTGTGTGTGTGCGTGTGTGTGTGTGTGTGTCTGTGTGTGTGTGTCTGTGTGTGTGTGTGTACCCTGTAATAGTATCGTTGCACACAAATTGCAAAAGCAATGATTTTGTTATTATGTATGCATGTGGGTTCTCTGCAGACCGACCTGGGCAGCCTGCAAGCTGACACTCTGCTGCGTGGGCTGTCAGAGTGGAGTGTGTGTGATTCAACAGTGCTCATGCCCCCTGCAAACGTGGACGGCGCGTTCATTGTCAACGCACAAACCGGCACAAAGCAGCTGCACTTGGGCACGTGCTTGGAGGAGGTGTTGCGAGCCATTATGAGCCCCGTCAGCTATGAACACCTTGTCATGATGGGCACAGGTGTGTGTGTGTGTGTGTGTGTGTGAGTCTTAGTTTGTTAGCGTACATTTGTTTGCCTTTGCACACATTATTTTTGGTGTGTCTGTGTGTTTGTAAGCGTGCGTTTGTAAGAGTGTGTGTGCATGTGTGTGTGTGTTGGTGAATACGTGTTTGCACATGTTTGTGTGAGCTGAGTGTGCCCTGTATGACTTGTCACGTGCGCACTAATGCTCCAGTGCATGTGTGTCCTGCTGCGTTACACATAGAAGTGTAACCGTGCATGTAATTCACGTGATTAGGAGTGCACTTGCAATGAAGCTCAATTGAGTCCCCAGCAAACAGACGTCAGCAGAAGGTGTTGGTTGATCGGGAAACGTTCAACTTCAGAAGGCCCAAATTTGCTTTATCTCGCACTCCCATGCCCACGCACTACAAAGTGACTCCAACACCTGACCTGCTAAGTTACCATGTTCATATACCACCTGAATAGCCACATCACACAGTACAGACAATACAATCACAGTACAGACAATGCAATCACAGGACAGGCAATGCAATCACAGGACAGGCTATGCAATCACAGGACAGGCAATGCAATCACAGGACAAACAATACAATCACAGGACAGACAATGCAATCACAGGACAGACAATGCAATCACAGTACAGACAATGCAATCAATAACGTCCATTCAACCAATGGAGTAACACCGTCATTTACATACCAACCAAGATCTACATTTACATCATGTGATTCTAATAATGCGCTCACAGTCACGTGCAGGGAGCTTTTCTCTCTACGTTACGCACATGCTCAGATCCTTCTTCAGCCATGCACTCACAACTGCTCTTTCATGCACTCACAATTGCTCAGTCATGCACTCACAATTGCTCAGTCATGCACTCACTATTGCTCAATCATGCACTCACTATTGCTCAGTCATGCACCCACTATTGTTATTTCATGCACTTACAATCTCACACAGGCAACGTTCTGGATAGCCGGAGTGTGTTTGAGCCAGTCCTCCCTCCGTTCCCCCCACGCACACCGGTCAACACCACATTTGCGGAGCAGCTTGCATTTGGTCCAGCTCTGGGAGAGAATCCCTCCTTCCTGTTCACCCTGGATTTGGAAACTTTGCAGGTATGTGTCGCGCATGCCTATGTGTGTGTGTATGTGTGTGTGTTTGTGTATGTGTGTGTGTTTGTGTGTGTGTGTGTTTGTGTGTGTGTATGTGTGTGTGTGTTTGTGTGTGTGTGCGCGTGTGGGTGTGGGTGTCTATGTGTGCAGTCGTGTATGCAAGTGTGTGCTTGTGTGTGTCACGTATTCAAGTAAGTTCAGCTTGAGGCTCTGGATATTTGTAACTGGCAGCTGCTCAAGAGATGCTGCAAACTCAACCGACATTTGCACACCTTTTGCTATGTGGCTGCTTCTGACCCCTGCCCGCCTGTCCCATTCATATGCCCATCATACCCACACTCACACGTATGCGTAGCGTTTTAAACACACACTCACACACTCACAACCAACACACACACACACACGCACACACTCACACGCCTGCGTAGCGTTTTAAACAAACACACACGCTCTCTTCCAACACACACACAAAGCACCTTCCGACACCACTTGGCGTGGAGAGGTCCATCTGTCCGTGCCTGCTGCTGCCTCCACCACATGCCTCTTTTGTACGCCTGCGCAGTGTTTCATATATGCGCAACCTCTCAACCAACACACAAACCATCTTCGATCATACACCAGCTGTCCTCGCCTACTCCTGCCTTTGTCATGCCTGACATTCATGCATGCACAGCTGACATTCATGCATGCACAGCGTTTCAACGCCTTAGCAACTTTTCAACCCAACGTGCAGGGCACCTTTCAAAACGACCCAGCCTGGTGGGACCCAGTTGTTCTAGGCTTCCCGTCCCCTGCTGGGCGTGCCAACGAGTCCTTCCTCCAGCTGGATGCTTTCAACTGCAGCCTGGTGAGATGACGCGCCACAATCATGCGGTCATGCGGTCACTTGGGGTTTGTTGCCATGTGTGCGTGTTGTGTGTGTGTCTGTGTGTGTGTTAGTGTGTGTGCGTGTGTGTGTGTGCTTGTGTGTGTGTGCGTGTGTGTGCCTGTGTGTGTGTTTGTGTGTGCGTGCGTGTGTGTGTTTGTGTGTGCGTGTGTGTGTGTGTTTGTGTGTGTGCGAGTGTGTGTGCCTGTGAGTGTGTTTGCCTGTGTGTGTGTGCCTGTGTGTCGCTTACACACTCTCTCATATCACCACTCATACCCAGGTCGGGCCAGATTGGTGCCATCGTGGTGAAAGGCATCATGGAACGTAAAGCATGGAAAACCATAAATATATCCGTGTATGTACACTAAACTGGCCAACCTCACACACACACACACACACACACACACAAACACACACAAACATTGGCCTCGCTCTCACATGTTAGCACCTCCTACATCCTCACATCATGCAAATGTTGGACATCTTGTGCAGGCCCTCCAAATGATGTCCAATGACATGCACGTGGGCTTCCGCTGCTCCAAACTCAAACTGTACGACGTGCGCTCAATTTCCAAGGTATGTCCGCCATTGTGCGTAGTAGCAATGGCAGTAGTAGTGTGTGTATGTTTGTGTGTCTGTGTGTCTGTGTGTCTGTGTGTGTGCGCGCTCCCATGGTCGTGCCTGCTATCCTCATGACCAGGTATTTAGAAAGCTGCCTGCCAAGACTGTTGTGTATACGCCCCATAGAGAATACATGTGTGTATAGTCTGCCAGCCAATTATGTTGTATTTACGCTAATAAATGATAATATACATATGAATGTATATAGTTCTGGCTACCCTAGTCACGAGAGACAATGCTTGCTGTGTAGACCACAGATGCTTTTTACGTCTTTTCCATGGCATGTAGGTCCTTTGACCCGACGATCTGCTTTCTGCAACGCACCATGCAATATGTGTCTGCTTGCTCGACACAGATAGCTTATTTCCTGACAAATGGGGGGGTTCATTTGAACTGCCTGCATCTTGACATTTTCTTGCCCTGAGTCTGTTGACAGACTGGGGTGCAGGACAATTTCTGTACGTATCTCTCATCTTATAAGCGCGCAGGCCCCCGCGCTGAGTGGTCTAGTCTTGCTTTGAAACAAATGGACAGCCCTCTTGTTTGAACGCAGGTTTTCTGCCTTTCTCATAAGCTTTTGCGGGTCCCACCACACATGCCGGCTCCCTCAGGAGCCATCTTAGATGACTGGTCGACCCCTGTTTCTAAGATGTAGCTTTCCGCAATTTTGGCACTCTGTTACTGTCCACCCTCACTCACAGATCCCTCGTGCTGAGCGTTCCACCTCCACCGGCAGCCGAGTCAATACTGGCAGCAAGCGAAACCTTGCGTCGTCTATGATGCGTAGGAGCAGTGTCAAACATCGCCACTCCTCGTACAGTGGCAGTCTGCAGTCTGCGAGCGCAGAAGACTCGATGGATGAGGAAAACAAGGTGTGTGAGTGTGTGTGTGTGCGTGTGTGTGTGTGTGTGTGTGTGTGTGTGCGTGCGTGTGTGCGTGCGTGCGTGCGTGCGTGCGTGTGTGCGTGCGTGCGTGCGTGCGTGCGTGCGTGCGTGCGTGTGTGCGTGCGTGCGTGTGTGTGTGTGTGTGTGTGTGTGTGAGAGAGAGAGAGAGAGAGAGAGAGAGAGAGAGAGAGAGAGAGAGAGAGAGAGAGAGAGAGAGAGAGAGAGAGAGAGAGAGAGAGAGAGAGAAAGAGAGAGAGAGAGAGAGAGAGAGAGAGAGAGAGAGAGAGAGGGAGAGAGAGAGAGATTGTGTGTGTGTTTGTCTGCTAGCAGGCAGGTGTGTGAATATGCATAACCTAAACCCTAGTTTGTGCGTGTCACTAAGTTTTTTGAGTGAAGAGTGTGGTCATGCCTGTTGATAATTGCTGCTACGTGTCGCTTCACCACACCATGGCTGTGGCGAGCCCGAAAGGGAACGCTCTTCTTAGGGGCAACGCAGTCCTTTTGTTGTGAGGTACCTGTCGTGCGAAGAATGGTATTATAGAAGCGTGATAGAAGGAGACGACCGAGTGCTCTCCTTGTATTCCTCACTCTCCTACTACGCTTCTTACTCCCCCACAGAATGGCCGTGGCAGGCTAAGGAGGGACCGCTCATCAGTGGGGGGCAAAGGGTACGGCAGAAGCATGAGCATGGGCAGCATGCAAAAGCAATCTTCCTGGTAAGTGTGCATATGTGCATTTATCAGTGAGGGGCAAAGGGTATGGCAGAAGCATGAGCATGGGCAGCTTGCAAAAGCAATCTTCCTGGCAAGTGTGCATTTGTGCATTGCATTAAATGAGCTTGAATGGTCTCTCTATGCAGACGTGCTTTGCATAGCAATTGAACAAGGTGCGTGCATCCATCTCGTTTTCATGTGCCCTCTCACAGGGATGCACTAAAACACCCTTCAAAGCCACCTCTCTGTGTATGGGTGACACACACACGTGTGCACATACACATGCACACACACTCAACATACACTCAACACACACTCAGCACACACTCAACACACATGACACGCACTCAACACACATGCACACACACATGCACATGCATACACACACGCAAACACACATGCACACTTACACACCCACTCTCGACACACACGCGCACACACACGCACACACATACACACTTCAACACGCACACACACACACTCGCTTCGTCGGTCCAACTCCCGCAGTAGCGGCAGTGGCAACAGCAGCAGCAGCGTTGGCGACACCTGCAGTGAGTCTGGGAGTTCAAGCGACAGTGATAGCAGTGACCTCAATTTAGGCGCCTACCAGTCATTGGTCGAGATCAGAAGGGTGGAGGATCAAGACATTCCAGTGGTGCGTGTGTGTGTGTGCTTTTGGGCGTATGTGTGTGCATTTGTGTGTATGTGTGTGTGTGTGTCTGTGTATATATGTGTGTGTGTGTGTCTGTGTATATGTTTGCCTGTGTTTATGTGTGTGTGTTTGCCATCGTGTGTGTCGTTGTGTGTGTATGTGCCTGTGTGTCTGTGCCGTGATTGCAGTTGTGCTGTCATTAAGGAAAAATGAAGGTTTGGCTTGTTCACATGTATCGTCGTCATGACGTGCAGTGTGTGTGTGTTTGTGTATGTGTGTAAATGTGTGTGTGTTTGCTGATGTGTTTGTGTGTGTGTATCATCGTCATGATGTGCACAGTGCGGTGTCTGTGTTATGAGATTATAAGCAAGCTGCTCGCCATGGCCTGATTACGTCCTGTTATTAGTTACAGTTGAACACTCGGCACGTCAGGTCATTCATCCCTTTGGGAATACCTCTGAACATTTAATATCCAAACATGTCTGTCTTACTTTTAAGCTGTGCACATCATGCAAATCAACATCTACAACGCTGCTCCACTTGCGCACAGTCTCAGGCAAGTTGTCTAAATGGTAACTCGAATATGGCAACTCGAATTCACTATCTGCTGTGTCTTTGCTCATGCTCACAATACACACACGCACACACACACACACACGCACACATTCATTCACAGGTGTGCTTGCTGCATGCCAGTGTGGACTTGCCTGAGGATGAGGCCGCACACTTGGAGGACAGGGGCAAGCAGTTTGGCAACGAAGGCGAAGGAGAAGAAGACGGGGTGGGGCATGCTTGCTTCAAGGTGCGTGTAGTGCGTGTGTGTATGTGTGTGTGTATGTGTGTGTGTGTGTGTGTGTGTGTGTGTGTGTTCGCATGCGTCACGTGCAACTCAAGGAAAACACACAAGTGCTCGCACCCTGTTTTTGGTACGCACAAAAAAACTGGATTTGCTGCCACGCATAGACGCTGTCCGCGATGCGTGCAGAGCTCACCACTCACCTGCACACATCCTGTTAACACGTGATAACCT
>Ga0307947_1002026_pt1 | contig 16168 bp, 20 predicted proteins | sample OrgLakmetagen232_FD_201840 | JGI IMG/M metagenome (GOLD analysis project Ga0307947, IMG submission 201840) | Saline water microbial communities from Organic Lake, Antarctica - #232 | ecosystem: Environmental > Aquatic > Non-marine Saline and Alkaline > Saline | place: Antarctica: Organic Lake...
CCCAAACCCCCCTTCCTGACCCCCCACACTAATAAAAAGGATGTCAATTTGCTCAAAAATCAAGCAGCTGTCTGCCTGCACAGTTCTCATGCCAGATAAATTAATACCTGAAAAGCTATAGGGCAAAAACTGGTATGTGCACGCTCTTGCACTGACCACCTGTTTAGTGCACAAATCCAGCCAAAACCTTTGCCAAAGCACATTTTTACTTCATTCATGCACCTTATGCATACTGCAAGTTTAGAATAAAACACTTGTCAATTGTCTGAACACACCCCTGCGGCCTACTTGGGGGCATTCCATGCATGTCTGTGACCAGGCATACAGATCCCCCTCTTTAATCTAATGACCCAGCAAGGGTACTAATCAAACGGGCTTGAGCTGAGGAATCCAAGAATATATTTATTATTTCGTGAAAGTGGTCCAGTGAAATTCTGGAGCACCACCCAAAATTCCTCAGACCCCCCCTGACCCCCCCCCACCCCCCGACCCCCTCAGAATCGACTCATTAATAAACCAATCGATAGCTCTAAACGCCAGGGTTCCAAATACGTAAACTTTTATTGAAATTGACACTTGAGTCCCAAAAGTTATAATCCTGACGCCTCCGGTAGCGGGTCAACAAAATCCAGACAAAACCCCCCCCAGCCCCTCTGAAACCCCTTGTATGCAAAAGCTTCAAAGACTTAATGAATAAGATGATGAAGGTGAACTTGTTAGTAAGCCTGCTTCAAAATGTGTGTTTTTAAAGAGCTATTTCATGTTCCCTGTCAGAATGAAGTCTAGACCGTGTACGATCCTCATGTGCACCTGAAAGCACGAAGCAATGATTGCAAACATGGCTTTTAAAATAACAATGCACCGAAATGACCCAAAATATAGAAGCCTAAGAGCAGGGTGCTGTAGGACCTCTCCACTGCAAAAGCAAAACGAGGTGTTTGTAAGGACCAGTTTACGTGTTCGTCCAGGGTCCGTGTCCGTGTCCGCACAAGAGATATACTCTACACATACGCCCCACTTCACATCACACAATGCTCTTGCCAGTCACACACACACAATAAAAGCAAAACAATAAAGCACCTGCAGTATCGCTTGCAGGGCCTTCAGACGCTCAGGACTGACATCTGGCGTGGCTTTGTTGTCTTTTTGGTTGCCCTCCAAAGCCCTTGCTGCCGCCTCCCCCAGTATGGATGCTGTGTTGTCTGGCACCAAGCTACCCGCATCACATATCTGGAGGTTGTCGCAATAACAGTGTGTTTGTTGCATGACGCCAAAAAGCTACACCATATGTGTTATGCTTCTATGTTTGGTAAATGTTAAATGGTTTCTTCACCATCGAAATTTAAAGCATCAGTTGAAATTGTGACATTACACTTCAGCCTGCCTAAAGTCTGTGCAAGCACTTACCAGACATTCAATAACCTAACCTAACCTTTCATACACAACATCGACCTGCCGTAGGCGGAGGAGGATCTGCAGCACCAAGGCAAAGTTTTTGAGAAGCACCTCTCCGCCTCCTTCTAGCATGCCAGACATGACGCGCATGCCCATTTCTTCCACCCTGCGCGTTGTGTGTAAGCATACAGAATGCTACTTGGACGATCGGTCGTTCTAACGTAACGTGGTTAAAGCTGATAGACAAACGTCCACAACCATCCGTTCCAATCCGTACTCACCTTTGTGTAGCAAGGACACAGTGAAGCAGTCTTGCAATGGATTATGCATTATGCACGATTTAATCAATGCATTTCCAGAGCTCAAACACGTGTGCCTGTTGTTCCCCCTATGGTGCAGCACACATGTGCAGGCAGATATGTAGCTCCAACCCTTAACCGTGCTGGCTACATTGTCACTAGCAGTAGTTTGGTGATGCCAGGCACAAGAGAGCAGCCGTTTTCTGATCTAATTTGGAGACAGTTTCTTACAGAGCTTTTCCTGCACCTATGATCGCCTTGCACTCCACAGCTGTTTAAGTAGCACGGCCAACTGCATGAAGGAAAGCCGTATCTATTGCGAGCTAGATTCTTACAGCCAAAACAAACCTGGTGTATTTGCGCATGTCCTCCTCAGTGAGTGGCACCTGCGCATTGGTACCGCACATCATACACAATGAGCTTAGTGCACTCAATCATTGCCAGGTTCATGCATGCAACGTGCAGCATGACGGAACTCTATTCCAACTTATGTGCAAGACTAGCATATCCTTAAGCTTCCGATAGAATGAAAACATTTTTTCATTAATCGGTATTAGAAATCGTCATAGTAAGGACTGTGATGATAGGTTGTGGCTTACTCTTTCATTGGCTGTTTTAACGTGCCAGTTCCAACTTCCTCCACAAGATAATTGCTGTCATTTTGGACTTACACCTGTCAGGTCTTACGTGGGGTGAATGCTCAATCCTATTCTCAACGAACATTGCTTAAGGTAGACCACCACAAACCTGCTCACTGCTACTTACTATATTGCTTGTTTTCTGAAGTATGTGGGTGCATTGTACTGGTAAACAAATGCATCAATTGTACCTGCACAAGGCACACAGTGCGCGTTGGCAGGTCGACCAGTGGCTTGCCTCCCACGAGCATATCCTTAGTACGACGTAGGCAGATGTTACCCACGAGCACCTGCGCATTTGGATATGTGATCCAGCTCAACACACATTCCAAATGTTCAGGCATGATGTTGTTTTTGCGGAGGTACATGTTGCCTGCTGCAACCAACGCCAATTGACCTATAAACCCAAATGGCTTCAGGTCATGTAGAGCAGCCATGACTTTGATCATTGAAGGTAGCTGCTGCTGAACCTCACTGTGATAGTGTCATGGGAAGATTGTTCCTTGTGTACCACACATGATTCAGATCAAGATTGTTCTTTGTGTACCACACATGATTCAGACCAAGATTGTTTTTTGTGTACCACACATGATTCAGACCAAGATTGTTCCTTGTGTGCCACACATGATTCAGACCAAGATCCCTCAGGGCAAAGAGGGAACACCTTCCTGTGGCACCGTAGCTTTTTTGTAGAAGACAGTTTGCAAAATATTGTGCGTTTGCTTACATCACGTATGCCAATGTGAGAGTGTGCGGCTCTCACCTGCAAATTCTTGATGACTTTCTTGTCACCGCTCTTCACTGGTCGCTCTAGACTCCGCGTAAAAACACTTTTGTTGTTTGCAGGAGCAAAGTCCAGGAACGACGTGTATCCATACAGATCAAGCAGCTTATTCTGCACCGGGGTTCCAGTTAACACCCACCTGCAGATACATGGAGGCAGCAAATGCCAGACGTTTAATATGTGTGTACCAGTATGCATGTATTGAAGATTTGGCTTTTCAGGAAACCCGCATCTGCTTGGAGGCACTTACTACTTGCCATAAAGAAAGAGGCAACAGGAAGAAACTTATAGCAAACCTACCAATTAAAAAGTAAAGAAGGGTTTAGTTAAGCTTGAATCAAGAGCAATGGATGAGGGCCAAGGAGATTAAAACATGGAAAAGGAACATGAAATATTAATGTGTATGTAGCAAGAGTGACGCAGGAGGCGCCAAATGTCATAAACCTTTTTTACGCCACGTGTCCACTCAAACAAAACGATATTTTGACGTTGAGAGCTGTTATTGGGTGCGCAAATTGGTTGATTATAAGGGGATCATGGGGGTAAGGGGGGGTAGACATATCATCGGAATCCTGAGTTCAAGCCATGTCGCTTGGCACCCTTGTTGGGGATTTTATAAAAGGGGTCAGGCTGATGCCTAATTACAGCAATGCATGGTATGCCCCTTGTTAGGCAGCAGGGACTTGTTCTGGCAAATCACCAGCAAATGGATCTAAACTTGCAGTCATTATATTACCGTACAGACTTGGGTTCAGTCCGCAGCCCCAAAAAAATATTTTAGTTTCACACTCCCGCATCAACCCCGCACCCTGGAAATATTTAATTTACACCAACCCCGCACAGGGATTTTTGCCTGACAGGCTCCAAAAAACGCCAAAAATCCCCGTTTTTCAATCCCGCACCCCCAAAATAAATAGATATTTTTCGGGCGCGCAGTCACCCCGCAGGGCAAAAAACGATATTTTTGCGCGGTGATATAAAGTCTGTACGGTACGTGATATACTTTATGCATAGGCGAAGTAAAAAGCGCATCAGCAAGGGTTCCAGCTGATTTGTGCACAAAACAGGTGGCCAGAGCATGAGCGTGCGCTTATCAAATTTTGCCTTATAATTCTTCTGGGAAAATTTGGAATTCCGCAAAAAAATTAGGGCAGAGTGTCACCCTTTAAAATTTTGTAGGGGGTCAGGAGGGGAGGTCTAGGGGGGGGGGTTACTGAAACGTGGCTGTCATATTTGTTTTGCGCCTCCTCGGTGACGTATCAATATAGCTGCACCTCAAGAATTAGAGTTCATGTGTTTCACAATGAATTCAGCGGTGTGTATGTACAAAAGATTTTAGCATTAGCACTTCCATGCAAGGTCATACTTAATGGTGATCTGGGTTTTCGCCCTAGCAATAAGGCAGCGTTGAGCAAAAGGATGTGTGTGAAATGAGCTTAAGCAAGAACAGGATTTTTTGGTTTGGTTACAGGTTTTTTTTCCAAGCTTCCGATCAGATGCCCACCAGAGGCATATATAGCGATGTAACCTTACCTTACCTTACCTTAAGCAAGAACAGGATGGCTTATAGCTTGATCAAACCCTGCCAAGCTCCATACATAAGAAGTCAGCAAATTCTAGGAGCAAAACTGCAAACATCCTACAAAACAAGTTCAAAAGCCTTTGGACGTGAGAGATGATTGAATGGGCCAGGTCTGGACGTGAGAGACGAGTGATGATCCAGGTTTGCATTTGGCACGCATGTGCACAAGCAGGAGGAGCGTGTAGCAGATAGGCATTCAGATAATAAAGGGACAGATGGTTCAGAGGTAATGGGGTAGAATGAAGAAGTTTGCAGTTTTGAGCTGCTCACGATTACAAAATGACAAGTGAGCAGCCTCGTGTGCATTATACCATGTGCCTTAAGTTGGTCTGCAAAACCTGACACAATGGCCATCACCCCATCACTGAATTATAATTTATAAAAAGTAAAGATGACACATGACAAGTGGGGGGAAGCGTCGCAAGCGACGCTGAAAAGTTGACAAAGCCAACGCGCGCGCTCTTCACCACTAACTACCCTCTGGCAGTACCCACACACGTACTCCCCTCTTGCTGTGCACTCTGCTGCTGCTGATGTTGCTGCTGCTGCTGCATGCTGCGCGTGCGTGCGCGCGTTGTGGCCAAGCTCACCACAGATGCTACACACATGTTGTCGCCCCTGTGGTTGTTGCTGCTGAACTGGCTGTATAGCTGTGCCCCTCTGTGGGCAGGTGCGTGCGTTGTGGCCTCCCCTCCCACACATTTTGCATGCTGCGTTTGCTGCGGGTGTTGTGAGGAGGAGCAAACCCTGCACCACCAACATGCCAGGAAGGTGCACATGGTGCACATGGCACACACATGGAGCAGTCTACCAACCAACGCACCAACGCACCAGGAAGAGCAGACACGGCTTTCGCAACACACCTATGGCATTTCAAACACTTGTAATTAATTTAATATTGAAATGAATGAACATGAGTCGTGTGCTTGCATGGAGCAGCGAACGTTCCGTCCGCGCCTCTCCTTGGCCCCGGACCCAGCAGGCACACTCAGAAACGTCTCCTGTCGACGCCTGTCCTTTCAGATGATGTTCGGGGGGCATGGGCTGGGCTGAGCGTCGGGCAGCTTCCTCCAGCTACCAAACATTGAGTCACTTCTTTCCACAGCACTGCTCACTGCACCCCTGGTCACCAAAACTTGTATGCCCCGACAGGAGGCCCCAGTGAGCATAACTTTTGGACGTCACGTGTCAATCCCATTAAAAATTGTATATTCGGAATCCTGAGATTGAGAGCTATCAATTGATATTTAAATGGGTCCGATCCGAGGGGGTCGGGGGTGGGTGGTCCCTCGAGGGGATTTGGACTTTCTGGGACTCCCCCTCCAGAAATAAATCAAGCCAAATTCACGAAATCTCAATATATCAATGGATTCCTGAGCTTGTGAACTGTCGATTGGCACCCTCTTTGAGGAAATCGGTTGAAATGGGGGGTCATTAGGCTGCTGGAATTTTAACCAAATGGGCTGTGTATGTTAGCAGTGTTAGGATGGATGACTTAGAGTGCCCATACTGCCTTAAGCAGTGTGACAATAGAGGCAACAGGGACAAGCACGTAGCAGCATGCAAGAAGCAGCGGGACACAGGCAAGAGAGCCAAGCATGGCCAGCAGAGCTTGAAGGGCTTCTTCCAGCCGTGCGCCGCACCAGCAGCATCCTCCATGCAATTGCATGCAAGCACCAGTGCAGGGCCAGCACCATCCCCTCCAGCAGCACCAGCATCACCTCCAGCACCATCACCACCATTGGCAGCACCATGTGAGAAGGACAGGGCAGGCTGCAATAACCACCTCATGGAGTGCCCAGCTGGGTGCAAGGCTGTGGTGTGGAGGTACAGCTTGAAAGCTCACTTCACAGCCAAGCACCAGCAGCAGCAGCAGCTAGAGCAGAGGCAGCCTTTCATCATGGGCCCCAAGGAGCAGCGGCACATGGACAAAGTGTCCAAAGGGTGTGTGCGCACCTTGCTAGTTAGGAACAAGCAGCTTAGGTCTTAGTGCAAACATACATACGGATGCTTCGAATCTATTTTTGACTCACAGCGTCTTACAGACACATTTATTGTATTTCTTTTTGATGCAGATGGATGCAGAATTTGAAAAGGAGCAGATTGGAACCCTTTTTGTCCAGGGGGGGCAGTATTTGGGGGGTAGGGGGGGTGGGTGGTCCTTTGAGGGCTCCCGCCCAGAAATTTGACGTGACGTCCACTACTTTTTTTTAATCCTCCTGGCCCCGAAAAAAGGTTTTGCTTGGCCTGCCTGCCAAGTTTCGGACCTGGACGTTGGCTGCGTGGCCAGGCCCTGAGTCCTAACTTTTACAAAACTCGTTTGAGAGTGCGCCCAGGAGCACCACCCCCTGCCCCTCCCCACCCCCTGACACCACAGGGCTGCCTGATTTGTAAGTCTGGGTCATTGTGCAAGATTTGGGGGCGGGGGGTGCGCTGGGCGGGCTTGCGCACACTGGTGTGAACAATTTTTGTTTTCACGGTGCGCCCAGCAGCACCTCCACCGCCCCTCCCATCCCTTGACACAGCAGGGCTGCCTGGTTAGTCAGTCTAAGGTGCCTTGCAAAGTTTGGGGACAGGGGGTGCGCTGGGTGGGCCTGCGCGCCCTGGTGTGAACTTTGCTGGGAATACGTCAAACCTAGGGGCTGCGCCCCATGACTGGGGCTTCGCCAAAAATTACCATCACCGCAACGTCCCACAACACCCCACAGGACAGCAAAACCAGGAAAGATGCCGCCCTCTTACCTCCTTTCTGCTTTGATAGTACGGACCGCCTGCGCTATTTTTGCTTTATGGTTCTTGATGGAATGGCCCTCATCCTGCACAATTATGAGTTAAGGTTAAGTAAAAAGATAACTTTCTGGATTTCACAATGCCGGAAGGGAAATGTAGTTGCAATCATAACTATTTTATACCCCTCTGAAGAACTGGGTCCTATTTCTCAGAGTTTAGGAACTCGCCCTCAAGGTTTGTGTGCACTCTGCCGACTGCATTTTTAGATTTTTAGACTAGCTTTATCCAGTCATGTTATTTCCTTACAAAAAGCTAATTTTGTTGGACTTCTGCAACCCTGCCCCCCACATTTTTTCCTTCCTCTTGCGATGAGGAGATCTGCTGCACTCAATGCCTTTGTGGCACAATGTGAGGAACAATTACCAATGCCTGTACAGCCATTTAGCTTCTTGTTTGGTGGACAAGTATGATGCAATCCGGTAAGAAATGGAGGTCATTTGGAGGTCAGAACCAGCCACAGCAGAAAGTACTGAGTACTCACCAGCACAATGCGCAGCCAGGTCACTCCAAACGGCCCAGATTTCTTACGGTCTCCCTGCATTGGTGCACATGTGCAAGCAAGGCAAGGAAAGCTCAAAGAGGGAGGGAGCAAGGTTCCAAGGAAGGGATTAGATCCTTTATGTTTTTTTGGCGTCGCTGCTTTTTCTGGATAGCAACTGACACATTTGACTGCACGTCCACAGGCATGTGCGCACGCACACGCACACACACGCGCACACACACATACAAACATACACACAATAGCTAGCTAACAACAGAGTACTTAAGCAAAAACACAAACAATTATACACCTTAGCTATACAACGTGCGACACTACGTACCTAAGCAATTAAGACAGACACGTGCACAAGCAAGATAGAAGCGCAGAAAACAGGGTAAGCAAGCAAAAGGTGTTCAAAAACTCACAAAATCTGAGCTGAGTGTACTGTAGGTGGAAATCACGATGTCATGCGATGCTAGGAAGGAAGGTGAAGTGTTGCGCTGTGAGCCTGCAACGTGCAAGAGAGTGTGTGGGTGCTCCCAGCTACAGAATACTGGACCGGCATGCGTCAATGGAGTCTTCTGGATGTAAATAAATAACACGATATGAAATTAGTTATGGGACTGCAGTACACATCCATGTATTATACCGGTACGTAGGTTTGGTCATGATAACAGTGCGCTTCTGAGACGTGCCTCCCAACAGGCCATGACTTGCGGCAAGAACAAGAAGAAAAGCAAGAAAACCCATTCCTCCCATACCATGTATCAAAGCGAGCCCATGCGTAATCCATGATGTCACAACCAAGGTATAACATCCAGAAAGGGTAGGCAGTTTGGAATAAGCGTAAAAGCATTGCTTACCATAGTACAAGTACACTCTGAGGTTGCCCTTTGTGTGATCAGAAACTTGCGTCTGCCAGTTGCTCAGGACCTGAAGCCAATGCGCACACGACGTTGTCATACAACAAGCATGCAGCTAGATCAATGTATTTCCCACGTGCCCAGCTTAACTCTCACACCCCTGCCACAAACACACATTCAATTTCCCAACCCTGTGAGTACAAGCACTTCTAGACGACGTTTGATCTATATACAGGCAGCTGATGCAGGTGCATTTGTTCAGTTGGGCAAGCGCCCTTGCCTTGCTTGAAACCAACTACTCACTCAGAAAAAAGAAGGGGAAAATTGAAGCTAGTTGTGATAATGACACACATGGCGTTGATGTATATAGTATGAGGAGGATATAGTACGTAGAGGATATAGTACGAGGAGGATATCGCGTACAATCGTACGTGATTTTATATTGAGACCTCGTCGTTACAGCGCACGATACTTCTCTCCACCATCTTGTCCAACTCACTGATAGAGGACAGATGATCAGCGTGGATCCTGGACCACCTTTGACGGGAAGGAGAGGGGGCCCTTCTAGGCTGGCAGCCAGCTCTTCAGTAGACATGTCCGCCTGTGCACGTAAGCAGTCACGCAGTTTGCATGTTCTTCCTATCGTCAGCTGGGTGAGATGCGTTGTATAAACTGCCGTTTACAGATAAAGCGGGTGCTCTGGACTGCATTAGATCCCATCACAGAGAGGCAATGCATAGGAGTAGGCCATTCCAGATTGCCCATGCCCATCTAACCAAAGCAGCACACAGCACACACACCACAGAACCACAGCACACACAACAGCACACACACCACCAGCTCAAGTTCCTTGCGGTAGAAGCATTTAGATTCTAAGTTCATGTGGGTACCGACCTGCTTTTTTTTGCTGCTGCTTGTGGGCTGGCTTGTGGGTGTGGCCCTGCTGCTGCTGGCCCCGCCATCAATGCCCTGAAAATTAAGAGAGTGATACACATAAGCCAAATGCATGCGAGTTTCCATTGCGTATTATTGCGTTTTATCAGAACACATGTAACGCATGATTATTGACAGAGAAACAATCTTGCTTTGCAATGTTTTGTTACCCAAACACACACACAACGCATAAATACACATACAAACACATATACACATACACGAACAACCCCCTCCCCCCCCCAGCACACACCTTGCGCCGTTTTGCTGGAGGGCCATTGTGGCTTAAGTCTTCCAACATTGCAGCTCCAGATACTAAGCTGCCAGCGTATGGCTGCAGGGCGGAAATGTTGACGCCGGGACGGTTGGTGGCAATCAGCGATATGACCGTCAAGGTCTTACCTGCAGGCAGGCATGTGTACGGATGCACAACTAAGTATGATCATAAGTAGGTATGATGATAAATAAGTATGATCATAAGTAAGTATGTCACCATATATGCGTGTTGCAGTCATCTTTAATTGTGGGTAGTGAGGCTACAGTTGGATCACTACCTGGTGCAGCAGGCACACACATGCAAACAAACCATGAGCCAGGCTTGAATGCATTCACAGCACATGGTTCCATCAATCTCGGGGCTGCAATTCTAGGTCAGTGTTTCCATCAATGAGGAAAAGCACATAAGCCACCGGACAAAGGGCGCACACGCATGTCGCACACACGCATGTCACTAACAAACATCACTGCAACCAAGCACGGAACATCGCAACCACAGAGCAGTGCACACACAGAGGAACCGCCCCCCTTTTAACACTGGATTGGAACTAGATCTCATCTGATTTGAGTTCATTAACCCACCAAGGCCCATGTCGTCAGCTAGGATTCCTCCTCGTACAGGAGGGGGACGAGCTCCTTGGCTAAAGTTGGTTAGGGTGTTGAAGTAATCTAGCTTGCTTGTGACTGCGAGTACGTAGCAAGGGAGCAAAGCGTAAGAGTGTAGCGAGGTTGCCTGAAAATCTAGGCAAGCAACGGTACCAATCATCAAAGAATTGAGCGTGAATGCAAGGGGCGTAGATGGAGTCTATTCATACCAGGGCCAACAAATCATGGTGCGTTGGCAAACAACTGTAGTGCATTAAGCATCAAATGCAATTTGCTTAACGAGGTTAGAACAGCATCATTAATGCCTCTCATCATAAAAGCCTCACAGCAATTTAAACCATTATGCGTAGCCTCATACAGTGAGCCCTCGGTGTCCCTACATTTTCTGGGCTCCCAAAGAGGGGGCAGGGCATCCCTGTTCTCCCGCTGCACCATCCATGCCAGAGCGACCTGCACACAGGAATTTGTATTGGATGCAACATTGAACTATATGCGCTTGCACCGACACTAGAGGAAATGTCCCGCATATGCTAGATGTCTGCGCATATGCTTTATACGAAGGGGCCGCCCCTCCCTCCTCAAAAGGTTCCTCTGGATTCAACATCCTATCCTTTGAAATTATCCTTTGACCTGCTTGAGATTATGGACGATCTCAGGATCTTAGCGCTACCGTTGCTCAGGTGAGGCAAGGTAAAGATATGCAAATGAAGCAAAGAGAAGGGTATGGGTTTGCTTTTTTTGCGCGGGTACAGGTTTGACAAGTAGCTTCATGAGAACAAGCTGAGCGCAGTAATTGCGATCATACGGGTCTCAACCTCACCTTCTGATGTGGGAAGAGGCCAGAAGCGATCTCCTTGGCTGGGTTCAGCATCTGCTGCACCTCCTGAGCTACACCTAGTGCTTCTGTGTATGGACAGACGTCAGGAGGCCCATATGGCACAGGTGCTGAGCACAGAGCACTATGCAACAACACACGTACTCTTGTGCTTACACGTACTCTTGTGCTTAGTTTGACACAGTTTGACACGTACTCTTGTGCTTAGTTTGACACAGTTTGACACGTACTCTTGTGCTTAGTTTGATGCGTCCCAGTAATCCCTGAAGGTGGTTGAGAGACTGCAGTGTGCATAAAAGCCTTGATTTCCATTTTTAATCCGCCTCCTTCAGACTAGAGGCTAGAGAATAGAAGAAGAAAAAGAGAAGAACAACCTACGAGACGTTTTCTTTACTGCAAGAGCGTCTTGTGTCCAGCACCAAAGTGGCTCCTAGATGCTCATGCTCATGACATCGATTATGCAGCACATTTTACGAAATGCTGTGTGCACATGCCGTGCTTCGCCCACCAAACATCTTGTCCAAGGCCTCTTCCCGTTCCTCTTTGGTCACGGTAGTGGTAACGGGCACGTTCCTTTTTCTCGTCAAGTTGCCCGGGCTCTGTGAATACGGTGGCGGCTCTGAAAGCACATAATATTTATAACATGCGATGCATGTTGTCAACACGGAGTCCTGGCAGCGGAATTGGTGTGTGTGTGTGTGTGTGTGTGTGTGTGTGTGTGTGTTTGCACCAAATTTCAGTTAGCAAGCACAGAACAGCAAATCCCTAAAATTACTTGCTAAACCATCTATTAAAACAAATGAATGCCTGCGCACAATGCCATCGTTCAAAACAATTATTTAAAAGGCTAACGGTCACATGACCCAAGCACCACACTGACCTTGGCTGCTTGGGATGAGTGCCATGGGATCTGCCTGAGTGAGGTGCACGCCGTTGCTGAACAGCTCCTGGCACACCATGCTTCTTTCATCAGGGTCGGGAGGGCCGTAGCACGTCACAACACAAGGCATTTTAAACTTGCCCTTTGCCCCGCTGGCCCGACCTGTGTGTGTGTGTGTGCGCGTGTGCGTGTGCGTGTGTGTTTGCTTGTACATGAAACATGTTTCTATATGGCCCAGTGCGGGAAGCTGTCATATCTAATAGACAGCTCCAGCTTCAGTGGTGAGTTTGGCTTTACAGAAACAGGATGTCAGTTAGCTGCCTCCTGTGAATTCTTTGTTCTTGGAGCTTTAATAAAATTAAAGTTCGGGTTGGAATGCAACTGCTAGTTACAAGGTAAGAACATTATCTTTAGATTATGCAGCAGCGCACTTCAGGTCAGCTTCATTGAGTGAAGTGAACACAGTGTTACGGTGCACATATCTGCAAGCCTGTCAAGCCTGTCAAGCCGACCTGCAAGCATGCATGTTTACTGACTCACCCTCAATCCGCAGCTGGCCACCATCTATGAGGGGACTCAGGATGGCAGCATTCGCTGCGCTCAGGTGCTGCAGGCAATTGTGAAGCAGGATTTGAGGAATAAAAGAGGAAGTAGGTCAAGAACTGCAACAAGGAGCAGCGGTAGCGAAGGGCCCCTTGGCATAATTTGGATACCCCTTGTGCACGTGTGCGCATGACGACATGGTGCTGTTCGTCAAAATCAAGGAGACTGCTTTAAAGTCAAGGCACATAACACATAATGCATGCGTGCCTGATCAATGGTGCGTGTGCCCAAAGCCAAACTGGCATGAACACAACTGATTCAGTGCACGTACCCCTACTTTCACTCCAACCACGTTGTCCACCTGCAACGTCAATTGCATGAGGAGCAGATTCAAACAATGAAAGGTTTTGCTGCAAGGAACTTGGCGCAGACAGTTTATATGCTCAGATCAAAGCAATTCGTTTTATACAGACCACATTTTAGAGAGGCCTTCGTTTTCTGCCCAAATAAACGCTGCCTCGCATAGTAACACTCAGACTGTTCTCACCATTAAAGCAAAACGACCCTGATTGCTGGACTAGACAGATGAAGGGCGCCAAGTGGTGCCATTCTGGTGATTTACAGAATGGCACCACATGTAAAAATCATCTAATTTCTTTGTAAGAAGTTTCCTTTAACCAACTTGGGCATTGACTTAAGATTCAGGCATTAGACAGTTTGGAGGGAGGCAAACGGTCAAGTCCCAAGAAGAATTCTGTTTCAAACAGCCAGTGGCCTATCACAACTGGTTTGCTTTGCCGCATAGAGAAGGTACTGACATTCGCTTTTTAAAATGCTGAATACCTTAAGCAGCTCCGAGTAAAAAGGTCATGAAGAATGTATCACGGTTTAGAAGTCAAGGTCGCGGATTTAAGGGTGGTAGAAGTCCAGACAGGAATTCTCATGTTAGCAAATTTTAAGAGCGGGAATCATGTTCAAGATGAGAAACACACTCAGATGTTTGCAAGTTTGTGAGTGCAGCTTTCCATCTATTTAAACTGTTTTGTGTTGGGTGCTAATGAGCAGCCATGCCAGGCTGGAGGCCTTCGTGATCCAAACTAACTTACCCTGATTGCGTTCTCATCATAGGCATTGTGAGGCTCGCGTTCCATAGCAATCATCTCCCACATGTTGACCTCTTTCCGAGGCAGGGTGGAACAGCAGTTTGGTCAGAATAAGCAGAGCGGCATGAAAACATCTTTTCCACGATTAAGACGGCTGTTACTCTTTTCTGTTCTGTTCCCTACCTCCATCGTAGTAGCGGATTCCCACGACGTCCGTTTTAAAGTGGCCCAGCTCAACAAGGTCATCCTCTCGATCCTCCTCTTCAACCTCCAACGCCGCAGCTTGGGTATCTTGATGCTGTGTGGGAGGTGGGTCATCCTGCAAGTGGATGTATGTATGTCCTGTATACGTGTGTAAATGCATACAAGAAAATGTACGCATTCTAGAAAGATAGCTCTTCAGCGCATTTGTGTGTGTGTGTGTGTGTGTGTGTGTGTGTGTGTGTGTGTGTGTGTGTGTGTGTGTGTGTGTGTGTGTGTGTGTGTGTGTGTGTGTGTGTGTGTGCGTGTGTGTGTGTGTGTGTATGTGTGTGTGTATGTGTGTGTGTGCGCGTGTGTGTATGTGTGTGTGTGAGAGTGTGTGTGCGAGCGAGTGTGTGTTTTATGTGTGTGTGTATGTGTGTGTGTTTTATGTGTGTGTGTTGTATGTGTGTGTGTGTGTGTTTGTGTGTGTGTGTGTTTGTGTGTGTGTGTGTGTGTGCGTGTGTGTGAGAGTGTGTGTGCGAGCGAGTGTGTATTTTGTGCGCGTGCGTGCGTGCGTGCGTGCGTGCGTGCGTGTATGCGTGCGTGTGTGTGTGAGAGAGCGTGCTCATGTGTCTCTCCCAAAATACCTGGGTAAGGTCTACAATATCGTTCATAGGTATTGATAGTTGCTATTTAAAAACTTCCCTGAATTCAGTTGGTCTGCATTAGATATTTATTTCTAAATTGCGAATACATCACTCAGGAGATCAGTAGGTAGCAGCAAAGACACAACTCCTCCGCAGTATGGCCGCTTTCAGAGCAGAGAATCCCCCCGTGTGTCCTGAGGTGAGTGGGTGGATGAGCTTCACCATCGACATAGTTCTGGCGGGCCAATTGGAGTTGGAGCTCATGCTCACCAACTCTCCTTCTTCCTCCTCCCTCTCACGAGCACACAGCCCAAGGTGTTCGCGGGCCAGCTGCCGTTCGAGGTGTCCACCGCAGACGTGCAGAACCTGTTTAGCCAGTATGGAGAGCTGCGGAGCTGCCAGGTCGTGAGCGGGCCCGATGGCCGGAGCAAGGGCTGCGCCATGATCATGTTCAACTCCTGGACCGAGGCGGAGATGGCCGTGGAGGCCGAGAACAACACCACGCACCTTGGGGGCACGAAGGCCATGGTCGTGAAGTTTGCTGACCCACCGTAAGTTTGCTGACCATCGAGTGTTCGCGTGTGCGTGTGTTGATGACCAAGTTTGCAGAGGTGTTCTGGGGCACCTGCCGGGAATCCTCCATTTTCCAATTTTCCAGAGGGCTTACCACTTCCTTCTCTTATTCCCATGGACGCAGCAAGCGTGGAGATGGCCCCATTATGGGCATCGCCCCCAAGAAGCTGTTTGTGGGCCAGGTGTGTGTGTGTGTGTATGTTGTATCAGTGTGTCAAGCAGGGGATGATGAAGGGTCCAGGGACGTCACTCACACAGATGTCCGGGGCTAGGGGATTAGGAGGTCAGGCTCCACAAACGCTCCGGCATGTGATTTTTTCCCTACCACATGGCATGAGGAGTTGTAGAACAGACAGATGCATACAATCAATCCCACTTTACCTCTCGGCAAGCAGCATTTCGCCTTTTCACATGGAATGATGGAATTGAGCAACACACACACACACACACACACACGTGCATCACACCATGCACACACACAGATCCCCACCACCATGCCAGAAGAGACCTTGAGCGCCATGTTTGCACCCTTTGGCAACATTGCTGAGCTGCACATGCTGAAAAAAAACCCAGGCGCAGGTCAGTATTGAAGGGGAGGGCCATTAGTAATCATTACACTTTGCTGTGTTTGGGTAAGGGTAAGGGTAAGGGTTACACAGCTATATCCGCCAGCGAGGGCAGTTGAGCTATAGCATAAAAAAGCCAGCTTCAAGAAGAGAAAGAGGCCAGACTGAACAAGACACCAGAAAAAGAAGCT
>Ga0307947_1002027_pt1 | contig 16166 bp, 13 predicted proteins | sample OrgLakmetagen232_FD_201840 | JGI IMG/M metagenome (GOLD analysis project Ga0307947, IMG submission 201840) | Saline water microbial communities from Organic Lake, Antarctica - #232 | ecosystem: Environmental > Aquatic > Non-marine Saline and Alkaline > Saline | place: Antarctica: Organic Lake...
TTCCTTAATTCTGTTAGGCCCTTGCTGAGGACCGTTTAACAACCCCCACCAAAAAAAAAAAAAAAAAAAAAAAGCATGGATTGACATCTCGTTGAGATCGCTGTGAGGACACCAGACCTCAGAACTAGCTGAGTGCCGGAAACAGGAACAGCACAAGGGTCTCTGCAACATTAATGAATATTCTCCAAGGATGAATATTCTCCTAGGAGCCTCCTTACTCTCCACATCATCCTTTTGGGTGTGGGTGGCACCATATACAACACTCACACTCTGAAGCCTTTCAAGGAACTGGGTCTTGCTTCTCAAAGAGTTAAGAAGCTTGCTTCCAAGCTTCATGTTCATTCTGTCAATTACGCTGCCAAACTTGTCCATATCAAACGTGCCTTTCCGGCACTGTTAACAACTCTCATCAAGAGACGATTTCAGATCAAGCCTGCAACCCCCCTGATCACCATTGACCTTATTCGTTTCCTTTGCGGTGTACGCGTTTTATGGTACCCGGTGCCAAAATGGCTCCTTTTCCTGGATTAATGCAGGGAGTAACTTTTACTGCCTGCGACAGTTGTTTTTATACACAGTTCTACGCAGAGCGCCTGGTAGAAAAATGAAAGTCATAACAGGTTCAATCAAGCCGCTGGTCATGAGGAATTTCTGTCGCCAGGAAGGAAAGGCATTGTGCCGATAAACAATTAGGATGAGGTTCCAAACAAAAAAAGCAAAAAACGTTTGAACCCCTTTATATTCTTGTTCAGTCAAAAGCCCTAGCAAGCTTCATTCGCATTACTTCCAAAGATTCAAATCCATTAACTTTTCTTCCCCTTTTTGGTCCGCTTCATCACCTGGCCCCGTTCTTTCGCACGCGCAATGGCAGCAGCCTTTGCAGCATCGCGCGGCAATGGAGGAGGCACCTGTCCATCCACAACCGATGCATCTGTGTGGTCAACATCCTCAGACAGCTGCTCTACAAAGGGTTCCTCCCACGTTGCCTCAGCACTTGCTTCCTCTCCTTGGCCCATATGAGACACATCACGTGGAGCAGCTCTCCTGGCTCCACCAAATCCTTGCTGCTGCTGCTGCTGCTGCTGTCTCTGCAGCCTCTTAATACGAAGCGAGCCGATCCTCTTCCCCTCCTTTTTAAGCCCTGTTTGCTGCTGCTGTTGCAACTGCTGCTGTGCCACTCCATCCTGCCGCCCATCGGCCTCATCTGGAAGCTCCTGCCCTTGCAGCTGTGCCTCAAGGCGAGCCAGTTCTTGCTGCAGCCGAGCTGCTGCCGGCTTAGCGTTTGGGTCTGAGCTGCGGAGCATCTTGATGTCGTAGTCCAAGCCTTCCACCCGCCATCTTATGGATTGGGCAAACAGGGGCTGAACACACAGTGAGATTTGGGTGGTATCTTATAAATCAGTTAACACACAGTGGGGGAATGGTCGGTACCTTGCCTAAAATTCGGCTTTGGAATGAGGAATGAGTGGAGTCATGGTAATTATTCAAAGGAGTAAACTTATTTACTTTTTACCAAGCCACTAAATGACGGGGTCCGCACGAAATAGTTTCTAGTGAATATTGACTACATCCAGGATTGTGAACTTACTAAATACAAACAAATGGCTTGCCAACGTCGTGCTGATGGCAATATAAAAGCGTAATAAAGTGCACTATTCTATCAGAGGGGGGAAGCTGGGCAAAACCCCCCAAAAACTATTTTTTGCAGTCAAAGGGGCAAACTACTCATACACCACTTCATTTTGTTGGAATCAATCTAGCACCAAAGTAAGCTGATGATATGATCTGCCATAGGATGCTGATAATATAATCTGCCATAATATAATTCGCCATAATATAATCTGCCATAGATGCGCTTGGATTTGGTTGAAGCTCAGCTACTATATCGGTTCCCCATCGCAATGTCAATTTAAAATTGTGAACTAGAGGGCCCTGAGGAGCACTTCAAAAACCATTTAGAGCCATAGTGCCCTGCTTGTATTCGGCAACCGAAGCAAAAAACAGCAGCTCAACATTTCATTCAGAGTTTTAAAATCGTACAGATGCTTCGAACTTTTCTAGGCATGAGCATTGTAAAGAAGTAATTACAACAGAATGATGGAGCCCCCTTGATCAACATCACACCTGAGAGGTGGTCTTCAGACTCCTGTACTTCTTTGAACCTGAAGGCCTTAGTTTGTCTGTTTCAGCAGTAAGAACTCAACCAGCCTTTGATCATCTGCTTGTCTGACGGGAGATCTTCTGATTGTTTGTTTCAGCGACACAAAGAATTCACACCAGCCTTTTTTCACCTGCATGTCTGATGGGAGGACTTCAGTTTTTTGTTGCATTGGCAGTGAAAATTCACACATGCATGTCTGATGGAAGGTCTTGTGATTGTTTGTTTCAGCGACACAAAGAATTCACACCAGCCTTTGTTCACCTGCATGTCTGATGGGAGGTCTTCAGTTTTTTGTTTCATCAGCAGTGAGAATTCACACACGCATGTCTGATGGAAGGTCTTCTGTTTTTTTGGTTTCAGCGGCAGTAAGAATTCACACCGGTCTCTGCTCACCTGCATGTCTGATGGGAGGTCTTCGGGTTGTATTAGGGGCTCTCCAGATCTCAAGCGAGGTCCCACGGCAGGGTGCAGGGACCACTTCATGAGGACCTGCAGAGACGCACATACGTTGGCGCGTAAGAAGTTAGATGTGAACAAAACATGTACATCAATCATTAGTGGCCGACAGAAATGTGTCCCGGCCAAAAGAGATGTGTGACAGAGCAGGGTTTGATTGGTACAAGTCCAGATGTATGAGGACTGGTCTACAACCAGGATTTATGAGGACTCGGCTATAACCAGGATTTATGAGGACACGTCCAGGACTTATGAGGACTCGGCTACAAGTCCAGGATTTATGAGGACAAGTCCAGGAATTATGAGGACTCGGCTACAAGTCCAGAATTTATGAGGACTGGGCTACAACCAGGATTTATGAGGACTCGGCTATAACCAGGATTTATTTGGACAAGTCCAGGACTTATGAGGACTCGGCTATAACCAGGATTTATGAGGACAAGTCCAGGAATTATGAGGACTCGGCTACAAGTCCAGGATTTCTGAGGACTGGGCTTCAAGTAGGAGACCTCCTAGACTACATTGTACAGCAAAAGTGGGTGCACGGTTATTGTTGCAGATCAGCCAAAGAAGGTTTTTAAAATACTTAGGCTCTGTTTCAATGGGTTGTAAAAGGGGGCTTTACCCCAAATAATCCACCTTCTTGCATTGAAGATAGGGCCTCGAATTTTCAAGTGACCACGTGCTGCACTTGGTGTAGAAGCAACGCAGCAATTTCCAAATTCACAAGCTTGCTCATAGATCCCTTGTTCATGCTTGTGGCTCGCGTGATGTGGTCTGCTGCGGTGAGTCACCTAGACCATTACACAGAAGCACACGAACATACACACACACACTCGCACACACACACACACGTGTACATGAGCACACACAAACAAAGCACGCACACACCTCTCCTGTGCAGCACTATGTTTTCCAACACACACCAGCATCACGCATTTCCTCTGTGTAGCCTTGCACCCTTACCCCACACACCTAGCACACATGCATACAGCACAATCATGCATACAGCACAAACATGCATACAGCACAAACACGCACCTCCTCTGTGTGGCCTTGCACTCTTACCCCACACACCTAGCACACATGTATACAGCACAAACATGCATACAGCACAAACACGCATACAGCACAAACACGCACCTCCTCTGTGCAGCCTTGCACCCTTACCCCAAACACCTAGCACACATGCATACAGTACAAACATGCATACAGCACAAACATGCATACAGCACAAACATGCATACAGCACAAACACGCACCTCCTCTGTGTAGCCTTGCATCCTTACCCCACACACCTAGCACACATGCATACAGCACACACATGCATACAGCACAAACATGCTTACAGCACAAATATGCATACAGCACAAACATGCATACAGCACAAACATGCATACAGCACAAACACGCACCTCCTCTGTGTAGCCTTGCGTTTCCAGTTCGCTGCAGCAGCGCAGCATGGACGCATCCATGGCAGCAAGGCTTTCGATACGCTCCCAGTCTGCCACTAAGGGCTGGCACACAGTGTCAGGGCCTGAGATTGAATTTTGCACAGATCACACAATAAGGATCAAAGAACTTATTTGTACGTCAAGACCCCTCAGTCTACCACCAGGGGCTGGCACACAGTGTCAGGGCCTGAGATTAAAGTTTGCACAAGAGGCATTTTTAGGTCATAAAGTAAGGCACAAAGCATCCATGTGTACAGCAAGGCCCCCTCATTCTGACACTTGAGGGCTGGCACACAGTGTCAGGACTTGAAATAGGAATCTGTCGAGGTGTCAGAGGAACATACAGCGATGTGTTATGCAGTTGCAGCAGCAGCCTGACTTTGTTATGCAGTTCATGTTATGTAGTTTATGTTATACAGCAGCAGCAGCAGCAGCAGCAGCAGCAGCAGTTGCAGCAGCCTGACTTTGCTACCAAGCATGGTGCATGTTTTGTCAGGTTTGTAGAGGGGGCTTCAAAAGGGTATGCATTGTTAAAGCTTCCACTATACATAGAATATGATAACGCGTAATGCATGTGTACAAGCCTCATTTAGCTTTTTTCACTCACTCACACACACAGCACGCACGGCACATAGGGCCTGAGCTCGAATTTTGGAACACCTTAGTAAGCCAAGCCGCATGAGGGGCAAAGCCTCTCTTTTGAATGCAATCACAGATCACTAGGTAACAGCCTTGCTCTTGATTGCGTCCATAAATAACAAGGAAATAACACACACTGGGTGACATAGCGCTTAAGGTATGTCCCCAGGTTCTATTGAAAAAAGGTTTTGCCGAGGCACCTAAGGCAGTTTTGCAAGGTGTGAAATATCAAGTTTACTTTCAAGCCAATTTGTACCTTGAGGCACCTAATGCAGTTTTGCAAGGTGTGAAATATCAGGTTCAATTTCAAGCCAATTTGTACCTTGAGACCAAGATGAGGATGGTTTGTGCTTGTCAGCGTGGGTGTGGGCGTGTGTGATTTTGTCCAAACGTGTTTCACGGCTACAGAATTAAACAGAGAAGCTCTGGGCACGTCCACATCTTTATTGCTCCCTGACAGCCCATTACAAACACATAAGGACAAAATCATACACGCCCACACCCACGCTGACAAGGACATACCATTATCGTATTGATCCCTGACAGCCTTTCACAAATAAAAATGAGAAAAAACACACACGCACACACCCACGCAGACAAGCACGTACCATCATCACCTTGGACCCCGGGCAGCCCCTCAGAAATACAAAAGAGAAAAAGCCCACACGCCCACACCCACGCAGACAAGCACGCACCATCCTCGTCTGGATCCCTGACAGCCCATCAGAAATACATGTACAAAATCGTACACGCCCACACCCACGCAGACAAGCACGCACCATTATCGTATTGATCCCTGACAGCCTTTCACAATTACAAAAGAGAAAAAGCACACACGCCCACACCCATGCAGGCAAGCACGTACCATCATCACCTTGGACCCCGGGCAGCCCCTCAAGAATACAAAAGAGAAAAAGCACACACGCCCACACCCACGCAGACAAGCAGTACCATCCTCGTATTGATCCCTGACAGCCCATCAGAAACACACAAGTACAAATTCATACACGCCCACACCCACGCAGACAAGCACGCACCATCCTTGTCTTGATCCCTGGCAGCCCACCATAACGTGGAGTAGCCTCCTACAAAACCAGCATCGCCTCCGTCCTTTTCGTGGCTGCTTTGGCTGTATCCATATTGCTGCGCAAAACAAAACAAAAAATGTTGAGTTTAGGTATCCTCCTACAAAACCAGCATCGCCTCCGTCCTTTTCGTGGCTGCTTTGGCTGTATCCATATTGCTGCGCAAAACATAACAAAAAATGTTTAGGTAGCCTCCTACAAAACCAGCATCGCCTCCGTCCTTTTCGTGGCTGCTTTGGCTGTATGCATATCGCTGCGCAAAACAAAACAAAAAAGTGTTGAGTATAGGTAGCCTCGTACAAAACCAGCATCGCCTCCGTCCTGTTTGTGGCTGCTTTGACTGTATCCATATCGCTGCGCAAGGCAACGCAAAATAAAAGTGTTGAGTATAGGTAGCATGCTGCTGCCCAACAAAGGTGGACAAAGTAAACTTTCTAATATTCACTGTGCTGAGGGTGCTGGCGTAACTATGCGTGCCTGAGCTGCATACATATCATACTTATGCACAATGCACATAGAGATGCATCTGTACATGTGGTACATGAGTGGACGGCATCCTCCAGGATTATTTAGGCAAACGAAAGTTGGCAAGGTATTTCCTTCACATAACAAGTCTCATTATTTATTTGTTAAATAAGATTATTCTCCGTAAGTCCTTCACGTTTTTGACACCCTTGTTCAACCTGTCAAGAAGGCAATTACAGTTTACAGTACACGTCACCAATTGGCTTCGTTATTGCAAAAATCTCAGATCACGGGAGCAATTTGAAACTACAGGGCACATCACTGCTTTTTCTTAGCATCATTTTGTTGCAAGCAGTCTTTACCGAACATACCTCAAGAGCTGTGGCCAAAGGCATGGCGGGTTGTCGGTCTTCCCAGTTCCGGGCAAAGAGAAGGACAGCCTCAAACGAATGGGCGGCACGGATTGTCAGTGATAGCCTGCACAGGCATATGTTAAATTCTTTGATGAGCAAATGCAATGCATTGGGTGGTTTGCAACACCCTCCGAAACTACAAAGGACTCCAAAACCGTCACAAAGACCCAAGTTACTCACCCTTCCATTGATCTGAGTCACAAGCGGCCATTTGGATTTTCCATTGTTCATGAAACAACCGACTCACCCCTCAATTATCTCAGGATCTACAGGGAGCTCCAAATTGCCATCTGCGCTGTCTGACGATGGCTGCAGCAGCTGCGTCTCCAAAAAGATAAGGCACGAGATCGTGGGGCCGTCCAGCACAAACCCTCTGCAAAACAAGCATTTGAGAGGACAAACTAGTAATTCCGGGAATCCTAATTTTAATCAATAGGCATGCAATCGTGGGGCTGTTCAGCTCAATCCCTCTGCATGAGAAAGAGTTTCGATTGTGGGTACAGTTGCAGTTTAAAGCACCTATATATGATCTTAAGCTTAGGCCAGGCACTTAATCGTGGGGCCGTCCAACACAGACCCTCAGCAAAACAAGGTCACGCGTGTTGTTGAAAGCGCGTCTGAGTGGAACTTGTTGTCACTTGTCGGCAAGATAATACAAAATGAAGCACTGACTTGTATCACCTGAAGCACTAATCACCTGAATCACCTGACGCACTAATCACCTGAAGCACTAATCTCTTGAAGCACTAACCACCTGAAGCACTAACTTGTATCAACTGAATCACTAATTACCTGAATCACCTGAAGCACTAACCACCTGAAGCACTAATCACCTGAAGCACTAATCTCCTGAATCACTAATCACCTGAAGCACCAATCACCTGAATCACTAATCACCTGAAGCACCAATCACCTGAAGCACCAATCACCTGAAGCACTAATCACCTGAAGCATTAACTTGTATCACCTGAAGCACTAATCACCTGAAGCACTAACTTGTATCACCTGAAGCACTAACCACCTGAAGCACTAATCACCTGAAGCACTAATCACCTGAAGCACCAATCACCTGAAGCACCAATCACCTGAAGCACTAATCACCTGAAGCACCAATCACCTGAATCACTAATCCCTGAAGCACTAATTTGTATCACCAGGCTCGTCCTTTTCAGGTAGGTGACCAACTGCGCTTGGCTTACCCATGCGAGGCAGGGAGCACAGGCACCAAAGCAATAAAAGTGCTACTATATTTGAGAGATCACTGCATTCTTATTAGTCACAACCTCTCAGTATCACGAGCACTGCCCGTGCTATTAAAATGAAGAGATCGCTGATTGTTCTACAGACACACCCTCCCGGTGCCACCATCGCTGACCGTGCTATTAAAATGAAGAGATCGCTGATTGTTCTACAGTCACACCCTCCCAGTGCCACCATCGCTGACCGTGCTATTAAAATGAAGAGATTGCTGATCGTTCTACAGTCACACTCTCCCAGGTTCACAAGAAGGCCAGATATCAAAGGTGGCCAGAAACTTTGTCAAAGCATATGTACGGTGCAATTTGAGAGGAACCTTTCACTCATGTGATAATATACAGTGTATATATATATATTATATACAAAGGTGGCCAGAGACTTTGTCAAAGCATATGTACGGTGTTATCTGAGAGGAACCTTTCACTCATGTGGTAATATACAGTGTATATACATATATATTTCAACATTTTGAATTACGTATGTTCATCGCCCGATCCCGGATTATATGTTAAGAGCAAGGCAAGACTTTCCGTCAAGGCAGCTACCTAACTCCCTTTGCTGTGTCATAAGGCCTGCCGCTCTTTGTAAGCACTGAGAAGCACACAATCATTAAGATTGAGGTGGCTGCACACACACACACACACACGCACGCACACACACACCAACTCATTCCAGGAGCAGGTCAAATCAACCTGCCCTTTCCAGCCTTCAGCAGTACAAAAAAACGCTCATTAAGGTTGAGGTGACTGCACACAAACACACAAGCACACACCAACTCCCCTTTTCAGCCATCAGCAATTCAAAACAAAGAGAAAAGGAAGTGGGAAAGCAACCCACCCTTTCCAGCGCTGCATGAGGGCTTGCAGTTCACCAAAGGCCTCCTCCAAGCCACCTGCCAGTTCTTGCACGCTCACTCCTGCCTGTGCGGGTGATCGGCCAAGGAATTGAAAAAAATGGCCAAGCGCAAACCAAGGGGGTACAACTGCTTTGCTAGCTGTTCAAAGGTGGGGCAGCACGATCAGTCTAGGAGTAAGTCTAGCTGTTTGATGGAGAGGCAGCACGATCAGCCTAGGAGTGAGTCTAGCTGTTCAAAGGTGGGGCAGCACGATCAGTCCAGGAATAAGTCTAGCTGTTTGATGGAGAGGCAGCACCATCAGTCTAGGAGTAAGTCTAGCTGTTCGAAGGTGGGGCAGCATGGTCAGTCTAGGAGTGAGTCTAGCTGTTTGAAGGTTGGGCAGCATGGTCAGTCTAGGAGTGAGTCTAGCTGTTTGATGGAGAGGCAGCACCACCAGTCCAGGAATGAGTCTAGTTGTTTGAAGGTGGGGCAGCACGATCAGTTTAGGAGTAAGTCTAGCTGCTTGAAGGTTGGCAGCACGATCAGTCTAGAAGTAAGTCTAAAAGTAGTACAAACCAAAAGAGAGACCTAAAGGTTCCTAGACCTGCTGCAAATATGAGGTCATGAACTGCAGCGTTGACAACATCCATGGCTATAAACGACACCCAAAGGCTATAAACGACATCCATGGCTATAAATGACATCCATTGCTATAAACGACATCCATTGCTATAAACGACATCCAAAGGCTATAAACGACATCCATGGCTATAAACGACACCCAAAGGCTATAAACAGCATCCATGGCTATACACAACATCCATGGCTATAAACAATATCCACGTTTTGCCTGGCAACAAGGCCATTTAGAGAGAAAGAGCTGTTACGGCAAGGAAGGCCCACATTCTACAGCGGTGCTGTTGGTCATTGGTATTTGCAAGCTTGGCAAGGATCGTGCAAATAATCGTTCCAACAAGGAAGGCACATACAGCATTCTTGGCAGGGAAGTCTCCAGCCGTGTACTGTGTACGCTGTTGTGTATAGTACGAACAATTCGGGCCAACCTTACAGGCTTTGCCAAACTCAACCACACGCCAAACTCAACCTCACAGGCTTTGCCAAACTCAGCCTCACGCCAAACCAGCCTTACAGGCTTTGTCAAACTCAACCACACGCCAAACTCAACCTCACAGGCTTTGCCAACCTCAGCCTCACCTGCGCCAGGGCTTCATGGTCCTTGAGCTGAGATGCGTAGTTGAGGTAGGAAGTAATACTGCGAGTAAGCGTAAAGGTGAGTGTCTGTGCACAAATGATGAGGTAAGCTGCCACACAGTGTGCAAGTGTACAGGAGAATGCATGAAGTAAGGTAGGAGGCCACACTGGCTGTACGCGTGTCGTAGTCGGGTGTGTGTGTATGCTAGTTCAGTTAGAAGGCCACACTTCATGTATTGTACTGGTGAGTGTGTGCATGCACCAAATAAATGAGGCAGGCAGACAGATTGTACGTGTGTGTGTGTGTGTTGAGTCTGTGCACCATATGAGTGTAAATGTGGGTTACCAAGGTTAGACATGAGCTCGAAACTGAACATCGTGGGAAGAGCAGGCGACAACCTTTGTTTTGCACAGCATTTTGAAGTACTGTGTAGTAAATGTTGTTGATGTACTGTGCAATATAGGTACTACCTTTGTATTACCTTTGCTTTGCACAGCATTTTGATGCACTGTGTAATACATGTACTGTGTAATAGGTACATGTTCTTGATGAATTGTTTGATACATGTTTATACATTGATGTACTGTGCAACACACACACATACACACACTGTATACATGTACTAACTCTGTACTACCTATAGTTTGCATAGCATTTTTTATGTACTGTGTAATGCATGGTAGTTGCTTCTTTGCGCTCTCTTTCAGAGAGGCGATAAGCAAACAGACATCACTGGCTCATCTCAATCGACAGCAAACTCATATAGATGACAACGGTTCACCTCAATCAACAGCAAACTCACACAGACAACACTGGCTCGTCTCAATCGACTGCAAACTCATACAGATGACAATGGCTCATCTCAGTCGACAGCAAAAGCATGCAGGTGACTCTGGTTCATCTTATTCGACAGCAACAAAAGGACACTGGCTCACCTCAATCGACAGAAAACCCAAACAGACGACACTGGCTCATCTCAATCATTAATAAACTCACACAGACGACACTGGCTCATCTCAATCGACAGCAACTCATACAGGTGACAATGGTTCACCTCAATCGACAGCAAACTCACACAGACGACAATGGCCCGTCTCAATCGACAGCAAACTCAAACAGACGACACTGGTCGTCTCAATCGACAGCAAACTCAAACAGACGACACTGGTCGTCTCAATCGACAGCAAACTCATACAGGTGACAGCAAACTCATACATGAACAAAAGCATGCAGACGACACCGGTTCATCTTAACCGATAGCAACAAAGCTGATCCTCACAGCGTGTCAATTTCAAAGGTTTAGCATAATGTGTTACGCGCAAGGTATCACAAATTACAAGCAATGCATATATTCAACAGACACCCTTTTGAAACTCCCTCGCTTCATACCGCTGGCATGTCCAGCTACTACACGGCTTGTACCAGCAAAACCAACTCTACCTTCCAGCAACCCATTAAACCAATGTTAACAGCTGCCACCCGTCAAAACTTGGCTGCGTCATCATTATGCATTGCATGTCAGCAGACCCTAGCTGCGTTTTTACGCACTCACATTTTCAAGGCGTTGCATGTCAGCAGACCTTAGCTGCGTCATACACTCCCTTTTCAGGGCATAGCATGTCAGCAGACCCTATCTGCAAATAAGCCCATTCACTTTCCAAGGCGTTGCATGTCAGCAGACCCAAGCTGCACTTTTACTAGCTGCACTTTCACCCACTCACTTTTCAAGGCATTGCATGTCAGCAGACCCAAGCTGCACCGTCTCTAGCTGCACTTTCACCCACTCACTTTTCAAGGCATTGCATGTCAGCAGACCCTATCTACAAATAAGCCCACTCACTTTCCAAAGCGTTGCATGTCAGCAGAACCAAGCTGCACATTCACTAGCTGCACTTCCACCCACTCACTTTTCAAGGCATTGCATGTCAGCAGACCCTAGGTAGCCATCCTCCCTCCAGCCAGGCCCGTCCTCTTGATTGTATCGCCGGTACGTGTGCTCCAGCCTGGAGTTGCGAGGAAGGAACGAGCAGACAGGAAATGTTTTGTGAAACGGAACATAAACTTTGCTGTCCGTACCTATGCCCCAAATTAACATTGCAAGAAATAAGAATCACAGGAAGAGCGTTGTGTGGATTATTTTGAACACGCGCCGCAGGTACGCGTGGTCCTGACAATAATTAAATGGCCCCAAATTACTTGGATGAGGTCGATGGTGTCTTGACACATTGCGCAGATTAAACAATGAATATGTTTTTTCACATAGTCTCCCACAGGAATTTGAGCGATGCGTAGATTCAATTTCACACGACTCCCACAAATTCAACTGAGCCAAATCGCGATATTGATTTTTACCATTTCCCATGTAATGATTCTTGGCTTAGACCAGTCTGTTACAAGGCTTATTTATGAAATAAGGCTGTCCGTGGCTACAAGTAAATACTTTATATCACTGCAATAAATACAAGGCTTAGGCAAATACAGGGCTTATTTATTGTAAGGCAATACAATCACTGCAATAATAATACAAGGCTTAGGCGTATTAAGGCTTATGTTTAAAATAATTAACGACCTCCAAGTTAATTTCAACATACCACAGGGGCATTCATTCAGCTCTTCTCACTGCACCATGTACAGCAACAACATGTCGCTCTGGAGCTCAGCAAAGCGCACACACACACACACACACACAGCGAATCGGGAAGACACCTCACAATCCCCAATTGACGTCACACTTGTGCCCGTTGACAATGTGCACGTCCGTGCAGCTGTCTGGGGTAGATACTTGTCGTACGAAGGAAGAGGTGTGTTTAGCTGTTTGGGGGGCCGCTCTCATCTTACAAATGACCCTTTAAAATCCAAGCACTGGCAATTACTGACCTCAAAAAAGCAATAAAAGCAATATCTTACAAATGACCCTTTAAAATCCAAGCACTGGCATTTACTGACCTCAAAAAAGCAATAAAAGCAGTACTCCTCTCTTTAATGCTCTCATCTTACAAATGACCCTTTAAAATCCAAGCACTGGCAATTACTGACCGCAAAAAAGCAATAAAAGCAGTATCGTACAAATGACCCTTTAACATCCAAGCACTGGCAATTACTGACCTCAAAAAAGCAATAAAAGCAGTATCTTACAAATGACCCGTTAAAATCCAAGCACTGGCAATTACTGACCTCAAAAAAGCAATAAAAGGAGTACTCCTCTCTTTAATGCTCTCATCTCACAAATGACCCTTTAAAATCCAAGCACTGGCAATTACTGACCTCAAAAAAGCAATAAAAGCAGTACTCCTCTCTTTAATGCTACAGCTCCTTATATCACAGGCCCGATAACTCCTGATTTAATTAACGCAGCAAGCATACCAAAATCTCTTAACTCTTAAAATTTCCTACATATTATTGTATCCCTTCCAGGCAGGAATGGAGCAACAGCAACTACTCACCTGTCAGGTAAAGGAAGGCCCACCGAATAGAGGTGGCCAGCCACGCACACAAGTGCTTTAGCAATGATATGTTTATAACAATTGACAATACAGCCCAGCACTTTCTTCTCGCGCACCTGCCCCCCCAAATAAATTTTATATACCTGCACCTGGCCCCCATAAAAAAAAGGTATATACATATATGCGCACCTGCCCACTACCGTTGCCATTTCACCGGACAGCCCTGCCGCCATGGCTGCCTCCCTCACCGCATTTTCATTGCTCTGACTCACGCTCTCTCCTCCTTCCCTTCTACCCCCGCTACCTCCTGCATGCCCTCCGTCCTCTGCTGTGTGTCTATCCCTGCTCCTTGCACCACTGCTACCACTACTGCTGGTACTACTCCTGCTTGCCTCCTCCCCTCTATTTCTCCCCACCCCCTCCCCTGTATCGTTCCATGTACCCCTTTCTTCACTACCCCCGTTTAAACTCCTTTCTTCACTGCCTCCATATAAACCAAAAGTGTCCTCACTGCTGCTGCTGCTGCTGCTGCTGCTACTGCCGTGCACCCCATGACTGCTGCCAGTGCTGCCAATGCTGCTAGTATCGACAACAGCATCCACACCCCCTGTTCTCGCCATGCGTGCCTGCTTCCTAGCTGCGCTTCTTGCGGCAGCCTTACTGAGACGTGTAGATCCTTTTTTGCCCCTACTGCTGCCGCTACCGCTGCTGCTCGCCTCCCTTGTCCTGTCTCTTTGTACTGAGTCAAGTTCGTCGTCTTTATCGTCAGAGCTGTCACCTTCAGATGGGTTATAGCCTTCTGTGGGGTCCGGCAGCCCCTTTTCCCGAGCAAGCCTTTGGAGCCTGAGCAATGTGTAGGGTCGGCCAGAATCATATGTGTACACACGTTTTTATTTTGGCAGGAAGCGTATCTATACAAGGTACATTGAACCAAAATTATGTGTAGGTCGGCCAGAATCATGTGAATACACACGTTTTTATTTTGGCAGGAAGCGTATCTATACAAGGTACACTGAACCAAAAGTATGTGTTTGTGTACAAACCAAGTGTGTGCATGTGCGCAAACCAAGTATGTATGTGTATGCGCACAAATCAAGTATGTCAATGCCCACAAAATCTATCGCTGCATTCTTGCAGTGGCGGGGGTAGGTTTGAATCTGCGGCCACATAAGGTACACATGTGTACGTACGACTCTGGCCAGCTCTAGCAGTGTAATTGTGACAAATTGTCAGCAGCAAAAACGATTTCAAAAGCACACTCTCATGTATGGTGTAGACGTTTGGTGCTGGCCGGCTTCAGCAGCGTAGTGCATATAACATGCATGACAAATTGTCAGCAGCAATTGACCATTTCGAAAACATATTCTCATGCATTTGACCAGTTCGAAAACATATTCTCATGCATTCTCATGTACTGTGTAAACGTATGGTTTTTACAAGCTCTGACAATGTGCCATGGTCAAACCACTCGGCAGTTACACCTTAAATGCAAAAGGCACTGATCAGTGGTGTGGGCTGTCGTGCCCATGGCTCGCTTAAACCAAGTGGCAGCTAGACTTGCGTGGCACAAACACTCGTGCTATATTTGACGCGTTAAGGGACACATATAAAGGGACGAATATTAAATGTGAATGGCAAATTGAGACTTGTGTGGCGCAAACGCTCGTGCTGTTTTTGCCGCATAAATGGACGGATGTTAAATGTGAGTGGCATCTAGACTTGCGTGGCACAAACAATTGTGCTGTATCAGCCCGCCAGAGGGACACATGTTAGATGCGATTGGCAAATTGAGACTTGTGTGGCGCAAACGCTTGTGCTGTATTTGCCGCGTAAAGAGACGGATGTTGAATGTGAGTGGCAAGAAGACTTGCATGGGCACACACTCGTGCTGTATTTGCCGCCTTAAGAGACACACGTTAAAATGTTTGGGGCCACTAGACTTGGGATGAATGAGCACATGAGCTGAACTACAGCCGCCAAAAAGTACGGATATCAAATGTCAGCGGCAGCTGATGTGAGAAGCTACAAACGAGCTTCTCCACACACACACACACACACACACACACACACACACTCCTTCTAGAACAACCTGTACTGTCAGGCACCAAGCACCAAAGTCCGCGCACCTAGACACCTGGCCAGCCCACCTTTCTTTTCGTTTTAGCTTACACCTTCAAAAGCTTTCTGGCTTTTGTACTGTGCTCCTGACGACACAAAAATGCAACTGACTCCCTTCCCCTCTCGAGCCTCCTCCGTTGTACTAGTCAATGCTTCATTGCTAATTTTGAAAGGGCCCCTGCAACCCTTGCCGACCGGTGGATGTCTCACAAGCTGCCTAAAGAGGTCCTCTGAGGCTTGGCCAGTGTCTTGAGTCAGCTTGTGAGACGTCCATCGGTCTCCTGAGGTTTGGCCAGCCCCACACTCAGCAAGTCCTGGCAATAGCACGACCGCAAATCTTGCCGATAGCACGACCCACCCTTCATCAACAGTGAACATGAATACTGCGTGCCCACCTTATTTGCCCCACTTTCTTAGCTTTCCTCTCTGCTGCTTCTTCAGCATCCACAATGTGGCCCATCCTGTCATATGCAGCCTGCCAGTCCTCTAGCTCTGCAAACAGCTGAAAGGTAACGTGGGAGCAAGGGGAGGACGGAGCTGTCCATTTAAGTCCAAATTTTATCGGTACACATCTTGAGAAAGAATAAAGTGTGATATATCATAGACAACTTGCCAGTCCTCTAGCTC
>Ga0307947_1002029_pt1 | contig 16162 bp, 22 predicted proteins | sample OrgLakmetagen232_FD_201840 | JGI IMG/M metagenome (GOLD analysis project Ga0307947, IMG submission 201840) | Saline water microbial communities from Organic Lake, Antarctica - #232 | ecosystem: Environmental > Aquatic > Non-marine Saline and Alkaline > Saline | place: Antarctica: Organic Lake...
AGAGAGACAGTAGTTCCTATGTTCTTCCAAACATTGCTATTCATAAGAGAACCTTATGTTCCACGAGAAACAAACAAACCGCCTGGCAATGACATTTCTTGCCTGGCACAATCACATATAATCCTAGTCACCCCAGCAGGCTTTACATGATGACCTAGTCTGCCTTCACATCCCCCCTCGCACCTGCTATTTGAGCTTGTGCGAGGCCTAACTTGAGGAAGAGCCACAGACGTCCTTCCAGAAATCCCCTTAGCCCCAATAAAACCTCCCCCTTCATCTCCACTGGACTTCCTATTGCCCGGCAAGGACGAAGAGTGCTCTGTAGCCTCTTGCCTCATCTCTTGCAGGAAGGGGTTGGTGACATCTATTCCTTTGGATCCACACTCCACGCTCATCAGAGCCTCCTCAAGGGCGGTTTGGCTGCTTTTGGATCCCAGCACTTCAAGCAGGGAAGTATTTATTAAATATGCTAATCGACAAGTGGAATGGTAGCCTTGTGTAAGGCAAGAGAGTGTGTATCCATGTGCATGTGTGTATGCTTGGGACCTAGCTGAGTTGAAATTCATCTAAAGGGGTCAATTTTGGCTGGACAAGGAAATGGTGATGAGCCCATTACAAATAGTGGAGCTGGGGTTTCATGGAGCCCTTGGAACCCGATTGTGATGCTCCTGGAGAGAAAATCAAAAGTATTCAAAAATGCTCACTCAGCTCTACACATGGCTTTTTGTTGTTTAGGAGGGCAAGGTTAAGCCCGGACCATTGCTTGATGACAAGAATGTTTGCAATCATTCACCACAGGCTTATAGCGTGTGCCAATACGTGTTACGCTTTCATCTAAGAGTCTACACCTTACATGAGATCCAACGCCACGTTTTTGAGGCTTTGCGCTCAGTGAGCTGCAAGTGCAAGTATATAGCATGAAGTACACCTTTACACAATGCTTTGCACCCTGATTTTAACTAATTCAACTACTATTGCCTGCTATTGTTAGTGAATTATTATGGATGACCTGCAGGTCAACTTGGGAATTGCATGCAGCCAATTGGGGGCACAGGACAAATTCTGCTTGTCGCTTGGAAGTTATCCAATCATTGAAACTACTTAAGAGGTAAAAACCTTCATATCACTAAGCCTACCCTATATCCGTTACTTAACATTTTACCGATATTTTACCTTCCGCTGCTATGATTGATATGTGAAATGCTTTTGAGGACGAGGAGAGATGGGACTCCCAGTAAAAGGGTTCCCTGCTACCTCCAAATTTTGGGCCCTCTGGCCGAATGACAGTGACCATAAGCAATAAGCTGATCAAGGTCTTGCCTGAATTGGACATCAGTAGCCTTAGAGGGCCTTCAGGCCCCAGATCAGCATTCAATACCTCTAGACGGGAGAACAAAGTTGTGTGTTATGTAACAATTTCACCTCTATGTTCATGAGAAAATATGACCTAGCTTCTAACCTTATCTGTCACTATGTACTTTCTTAGATTTCAAATGCATAAATGGAGAACATTTATACATAGGAGGATAATATGGAAATCCCATCTCGTCACCACAAGGATCATTACGACAACCACTACCCTATGAGAAAAAAAGCAAAAGAGGTCCCTAATTGCTCAACCAGCGCACCAGATGGGTTTGCCATGGCTTTCTGAATAACTGCCTGAGGCAGGAGCATTGGTGCAGCTGGCGCAGATGACTTGGGAGGGGGGAGCCCTGTTAGACCCAGGGCCACTGCATTCTGTATGTGTTCACACAACATTAGGGAAAGGTTGTGTACCAAAAAGTGTGAAGCATGTCTACACAAGGCATTGTGCTGAGCTTTCTACAATCTGCATTTTATAAAGACAAATACCAAAAAGGAGCGTAGCTAGAAACTGAGAAGAGCATTGCTCATTCATATTTTGTACTGCCAAGATTACTAGGCCTCATGCTTACCTGCCGCCTTACGGTGTCTTCTAACAGGTGGAACAGCTCGCTGTCCCTGTAATCCATCACAAAGGCCATGCGGCTGTACGGCCGCTCGCACAATGGCATCACACCTTTCTGCAAGGTGATGTCATGTAATGAAGCAGGTAATTTATGACTGAATATAGCCAGGCATGTACGGGTCACTGACCTTCAAGCCTCGTCAAAACTCAAAGTTTTGACAGCCACGCCAAGGTTTCAACCAAAAACGCCCTGCCTGTTCGAGCAAGTCGAGCTGGAATATATAATATCTAATATACATGCGCTACAAGACATACTTCTGGTACAGGATTAGGAATGCATCTCCATTGGTAGGTGCCTTGTTTCTGCACTTGCACATTTTTACCATCGATGGAATGGGCACAGCAGTGCGGACAAATCCCTTCAGCACTGATTCAGCAGCAGCATAGTTGCCAGGCCGTTTAGACCAATCAAGCGAGGCAGCGCCCCTGCAAAATATTGCAAGGAAACAGGATTTGGCCTGAGATGTATATCCATTCAAGTAAACCCAGAATAAAACAAGTGCATCGGCATGAGCGTGCATAAAGAGCAGGGCGAGGAAGGAAGAGTGCAAGCAATATCAGGTACATTTAATGTAAGGAAGCAGCAAGTTTAGTTTTACAGATAGCAAGCACCAGGGAACAAGGAGCAAAACTGAGGAAGTTAAGCATTGGGGTAAGAAAAAACAATAATAGGGCAAAGAGTTTTTGCCCTTTTTGAGCGGCCGGGATACATCTTTCACGCCTGATACCATCTTTTACTCTCTGTGCCACAATCATGAAAAAAGCATGGAACCTGAATTCAGAAGAAGCATGACCAGCTTTGGCATGTGCCAACACATGAATGCATGCTAACAAGCACGAGCACAGAGACAATTTTTTACTTCAGCTCAAGGCTAGTGCAAATTTATTCCGTAAACAATGTTGATTTGCATCTCATTCTAGGCCACCAAAACATCCGGGAGGCATTCTTTTCCTTGGTTGGCATAAAACATATTGGAAGAAACATAATACAAGTACAGTAGCTCTCTTTGACAGCAACGTCTGGGCCTGTCTCTCACATGCATGCCTGTGTGCTATAGAAAAGCTGTCTTTATATTATTAGTTGTAAACAAAGGTGACCTATGGAACTTTGCTCACTGTGGACGTTTGTCAACGTCGCCGCACCTCACAGGCTCAAGCGTAATGCATCACCCATACTTCAATCTTTTGACTCCTTGGCTAGACACTCTTGGTTCCCTAGCACACACAAACATACACACACGCACACATGTGCTTGAATGCCTACGCTTTCTGAAACAATCCTTTTACATGCGCTTTTGTTCACACCTGATGGTTGTGTGGGGGGCAAGGGGAGCCGTGAAGCGCAGCAAGGTGCCACCCCGCATGAGTTCCAGTAGCGGTACGCGAGCAACAGCGCACACGAAGCCGTCGTTCTCCTGGTGCAGTACAAGTGCGTTCGACAGATGTGTACTTAAAATAAGGATGCTGGGATTTTGCTGCCATCCTCCTGAAAATGACCTTTAACTGCCCCAATGGTCCCTTGGGGACATTGATGGAATTCACTGCGCAGCTGAAAAGGACCTCGTCTGCACGAGGCTAAACAGGTGTGCCACAGCACTTACAGCTTCCTGCTTGCCACAAATTGCACTCATGTACATCTTTCCTCCCACCCTCACCAACCTTGGCCTCAGCAGCAGCCTTTGCAACTGCCGCTGCCTCAGCAGCAACAGCAGCCGCTGCAGCTGCTGCAGCAGCTGCCTCCTGCTCTTTGCGTGTGCCTTGCTTCCCACTGGGCTTCACAGGGGCCTCTGGATTTAATTCTTGGGGACTGGACTCCGTTAAGTCTGAGCGGGCAGGTGCTGTTACAGGAAACTCAGGAGGTTCTGGGATGGCTGTGCGGTCGTGGACTTCCAGTGTCAGCGGCCTTTCTTGGCACCATTGCAGCACCTCATCCGCCTGAACAAAGCAATACAGATGCAGCACTTGTTTTTCTTACTACATAGCTCGATCACCGTGCTACAGCCTTGAGTGGCGAAGGGAGGGAAGGAGCAAGAAGGGCAGTAAAATAAATAATGACAGGGCTTGGACAGACTGCAACCTTGCTTTTGCTGCAAAAATAATAGGGTTGAAAACAACACACATTCTGCCTGCTGCTGTGTGCAAACATAAAATATTGTAGCAGAACTGTCATTTCTTGGCTGCAAAGCCCTAGCAGAACCTCTGTGCTTACATAGGAGAACAATAACAAAAGCGTGTAACGCCAGGTCGCACCGAGTATTCTCCAGCTAAAAGCACGTGGGCCTGGCCAAAGCCTACGCAGCGCTGATGCGTGGCAGGCCCTTGTCTGCTTACAGGCTGGACTAGAGACCAAGGGCTGGGTCTGCCCTGCTGTTCTCCAGGGGGGAGCTGTGAATGGGTGAAAGCACAAACCAATGGGATATGTACTTGCAGTGTGGATACCAGGAAGAAAAGCAGAAAGGCCAGCAAAAGGGACTGTCGAGGGCAGGAAAATACAGAGGAGGGTGAGATTTGATTTGGTTGAAGTACCCTGTAAGTGCTCTGCACTAGTAAGCCTCACACACAGATCACACAAAAGAGATGAAAGCACATTTGTGCCCGACATAGTGAACACACACGTATACACGTGCACACCATACATAGGTTCTAGATCCAAGGCATTCGTCCCTACCTGCGCAGGCCAGCACATACGTAATTTGACGGGCTCGCACTTGACGTCCAGCTGACTGGTTGTGGCAGGTGTGTCTGGCAGGCAGTTGGCTCGCATTGGCACAATGATCAGTGGGTTTAGACGCGAAGCCAATTCAGGGGTCAGCAACTTCATAGGGTCCCCAGGCATCTGGGAAAGCTCCGGCTCAGGAGCTGCTCCTTCTTTCAGGCCTTTTGCTCCAGCGGTGATCTTGCCACCTTTGGCCCCTACTTTTGTGGGAGCAGAGCCTGGCTCCTCCACAGGCTTTACTGGGGGGGACAGCACCTAGGAGTACAGAAGTAGGTCTATCAATCCACTAGTGATAAACTGACTAGCGATACCTCGTGGCATATACCCTGCAACAAGCCACGTGACCCTTTGCCAGGGTATGTGCCGAGAGTGGATGGACTGATACCAGCATATCACTTTTCCGCTCTCCCTTCCCTTCCTTGGCACACACTCACACTCATGCACACTCACGCTTACAGACAATCACACACTCAAATACACACTCGCACACACACATCCACACTTGTGCACAAGCACACACATGCACTCGTGCACCCAAACATACACTCACGCACACACAGGCACACTTGCACACCCACATTTACACTCAAACACACACGCACACACACACACACACACACACACACACACACACACACACACACACAAACAACACACACAAAGTCACGCACATATTCGCACACACGCGCACCCCCATACCTGAAGGCTCACACTGAGGCTATCACACAATGCAGCCAGCTCTAAGGGCATCGGGCGGAGCTTGGATGGCCATGATTCTTTGGCTATGGTGTCTCCAACAAGGAGCCCCCCACAGCCCAGTGTAATTGGACAGCGTACACTGGCCTCCAGGACCTCCGGCACTGCAGCAGTAGCAAAATAAGATCATGAGTGTGCATTGTGATTATTTATTATTTGAGATGCAAAAATGCTGCCCAGGATAAAAGGGAATGGCTTCAGAAACAGGCACCTACGTCACAGCGGTGCTAAGGGAAGCCATACACAAAGGCCAACAAGCTGGCCAGTGTACGCACACGCTGGCGCAGGCTCTAAATTTTTGTTATTCTTACTTACCCACAGGTTGTCCTTTGATGGGCTTGGCAGGTGGCTCAGGCTGGGGTTGCGTAAGCTCCAGAGGGAGGTGCAGGTTGGCTTGGTCTGCCACCATGGCACGCACAAACTCTTCATCCGCATTGATCATGAAGTGGTGCTCCACATACCAGCTGCTTTTTTGTGTGCGTGTGTGTGTGTGTGTGTGAGAGAGAGAGAGAGAGAGAGAGAGAGAGAGAGAGAGAGAGAGAGAGAGAGAGAGAAAGAGAGAGAGAGAGAGTGCGAAGGTGCCAGCCACAGCATTATCTCAGGAGGACTGGTAAGTTGCTTACAATCGGAAAGATATGTACGACAAAGAAAGCCACTGATCAAGCCCTTACTGCATAAACAGATACATTGTTCCAAAAAAATGCATTGAAACACAATTATGGAGTACCGTCTGGACGGCTCCTCCCCATGCCCATCCCAAATAAGCTCTTCAGGCACAGCAGGGGGTGGTGGAGGGGTGCCCCTACCACCACTGCCTGGCTTTGGAGTTCCTTTCCTGCTTGTCGGTGGACTCAGGGGCTGAGTGGGTTGAGTCGATGCTGAACTCCTGCATTGGTAAGGGTGTGTGAGTTTAATTGAAGAGAGACGGAAGTTTGTTCGAATACTTGGTAAGCCACAAGTAGTGATATATCTGGCACGCACTTTGCTACTGAACTGCACACCTCCTGCCTGGTCTTTTCATTAAAAATACAGATGTGAACTATTTTGTACTAGGCGGCCCTTATACAGCAAAACATGTTTGCACTCACCCAGCAGCAATTTCTGTAGAGGCCTCTGCAGCAGCAGCTGCAGCAGCAGCAGCAACCTTCGCCTTAGCTTTCTCTACCACTGCTGCTGCCTCGGCTGAATACATTAAAGGTGCTGGCTGCAGCACAATGTCTTGCTCAGGCACCGCTCCTTTGCCTGCAGCTTTCTTTTGTTGCTCCAAGGCAGGGGAGGGAAAGTGCAACTCCTGATGCTGATCATAGGCCACCCATGGCTTAAACTGCAGCTTTAGTGCCAAGCTGTTTGGATCCACCTCTGCCACAGAGGGGGAGACTACACTGGGAAATTTGTCAGTGATGGCTGAAGTAGGCCGGGACGTGCCTCCTTTCGGGGTGCCCCCACGCGGGGCTGGTGTACGTGCAGGGTTTGCTGCTGAGGTCTGATGTAGGGGTAAGGCCGGGTTGGAGGGCTCTGAGGGAGAAGGGGGACACCAAGGCCCCCGTTTCTTCAGGTTTACCCCCACGCGCAACCTGAGTATGAATATTTGCAGTGCACCTGCCTTCAGTGCATACACCAATCTTAAGGTGAGAGGTGCGCCTCTAATGCTTCACAAATGCTTTTCTATAAGCTGCGAGAAGGTATTAGCAACAATTGTTAGGTATCCTTCATTGGGGAAAAGAAAGACACTCACACAAAGTGCACATGCTGCTGAAGAGGGGGTGGAGATTGAAGCAAGGCTGGTGCCGTTAGCTCCGGTTGTGCAGGCTGTAGCCTGCAATGGAATCAGCTCAGAGGAGGCATGAGCGCATGACACGTTCGAAATTGGAAACATGCATGAAAACTCACACATGGCATGTGGGTTCCTTTACAAGTGGTAGACTCATAGTGCACATCTAGTGTGCCGTGTGCATCAACTACTTACTTGGAAGGCATGAATCCTTACATGGTCCTCTGTTTCATATAGGGTATGCGAGTCAGACTTGAGGACTCAAGAGAATGAGGTAATTTTAAACAAACGTAACAATAATAAAAAACACGGGAAAAGTTTCGTCCTGAAACCCTTCCGTTTCCTCTCGCATCCGATATGAGCTCCTCTTACACTCCACCTTCCCCATCTCAGGCAAGGATTAGGCTTGTTCTTTCTGGCGGTGTTCTTTCTGGCGGTGTTCTGCTGTTTGACCGGCTTACCAGTGCTGTTTGCGGTAACCGCTCGCTCACACACACACACACACACACACACACACACACACACACACACACACACACATACACACACACACACACACAATCACACACACTCACACATACACACACACACGCACACACACACACACACACACACACATACACACACACATACACACACACACACACAGAAACACAAACACAAACACACAGAAACACACACATTCACACACAATCACACATGCACAGGTGAGAGAGATGCTTTCGCCACAAAAGAAGGAAGGAGCACAGCTACGTGGCGATTCGAGCAGCAGCGTTCCTGTTGCTGCACTTGCTGCTCGTAGCTCTGATGCCAAAAGCAAATTGATAGAGGTAGTCAGCATGAACTTTTCCAAAATGTTGCAGGATTTTGCAGATTTTTGCCTCGGATGTTCTCCGTTTCTGCCAATTGTATACACAGAAAACTGCTTCCTGTATAGAACCTGTGCATCTGCATCTGCAGGCAGAGCTCAGGCAGAAGTTTGGAGAGGAAGTAAGGTGGCACAAGAAGCAGGCAGATCATTTGACAGGTAGGGACAAAGAAGCGAAGGCTCCCCTCTTAAAGCCAACAAGCAAAAACTTATTTGGTGCGGCATTTTTATAAGTGCTATGTAAGCTCTTACCTTGTAGGCATGCCTGCAATCTGTTGGCAGTAAGGAGAGCAACAATTTCTTTAAAGAGGAGAGCCAATGATAATAACTGAGGCAGATGCATGAAGCAATGTGAATTACATCTGACGCGTGTTGCAGACAACCACTTCCTCTCTTTCCCATCTCCAGTTGAATTAGAGACGGCAAGGACCAAGCGCAAGGAGATAGAGGCTGACTTTGCAAAGACAAAAGCTGATTTGGAGCATCAATTGGCAGAGGCGCTGGCTGAGAATGAGGTGTGGTTATCCACAGTTGTTTCCTTTGTGTAGCAGTAGTCCATAGAAAGACCACCTTGCAAGCAAAGTACAATATATTTAAAGGTGCCTTTCAGCTTTCAAAGTTTCAATTAAAGAAAATGAGGTGGAGCTCCAAGCAGCTCTCAACAGCGTGTTATTATACAAACTGTACAGTGCTGGGTCTACCCATTGAAGTTGTGCTTGAATTTTGTTCTTTTTGTTAGGTTCCATGTCACACACACACACACGCACACACACACACTGCAGGATCTATTGGCTGCTGGAGGAGGTCAGCGAGGGCCACGCGCAGAGTTGGAGGCATCACGGAAAGAGGTGGCAGCAATGAAGAAAGAGCTTGAGGCGTTACAGGTGTTTGTATGTGTTTACGTGCGTCTAACGCAAAATGTGAGACTTTTGGCCCTGAAGCTTCCATGTACCAGGGTTATAATTGAAATCGGCATTTTGGCATGATTTGGAAGTAGCTAGGTCTGCTCCAACTCAGCTTCCAAGGTGTTAGAGCAGGATGCGGGATGTGATTGTATTGCCAACAGCAACCTGACAGGCTCACTAACAAAGCCAGGGACTCTACTGTGAACAAATTACTGAGAAGGGGACACAGTCCTCCTGGAAACCTCCTCAATAATCAAAACATTTAGAAAGGCGTCCACGCCTGCTCGATTGTTAAACCATGAGCACATGGCCAAGGAGGCAAGAGCAATTTCATAAGTGAAAATGTGGACTAGTTTAGGTGTAACAAGTTCTTTTACTGCTCATTAATAAGGCAGGGGGTATTCCATCTGGAAAAGGAAAGACCGAGAAAAGGCAATCTAAGAGGAGGCTGAGAAAAGAGAGGGTAAAAGGGACAAAAATTAGAAATGGCAGAACTAAGCAGACAGCTGGGCTGTTTACATCCATGCCTGCCCGCAAAAAGAAAGCACCAAAACTACAAGGGCACAAAGAAACTGCACTGCACGGGCAAGCGAAATCAAACTTGCCTCTAAGTATCCACTTATAATAAAGATGGACAAGAAAGGGAAGCATCACACAGTCTTCCACCTGCAAGTACTACAGTTCTTCTGCAAGCACAGAACTCTGCAGTTGCTGAAAATCAAGGAACAAGAGGGTTGCAGGCTGGGAAGATTGTCTTAAGACTAGCAAATTTACTGGTATCATAGCGCAAGCTGTGCTATTTCACTCTTCACTCATACACACACCCTTCTTCACGCTTGATTGCATATACCCTCAAGGACTTGAGTAATGTTGCGTGCTACAGAGATTTAAAAAGTATGTCATGCCGTTTTTATAAGCGCTAAGCTGCGTAGCTTGCATCCTCTAACCGCAAATACAACTTTGTACAAATGGGACGATGTAGCAAAAGAGGGAGTTCTTAAACATCCTTCGACGCGCCCTGCATCATTAGCTTGACACGCCTCTGCTATGCTTGCTGCGTACGCACCAAGCAAAGGTGAATTCCACCTGCACACGTCAATGTCATGTGTTGGCGTTTGAACATTGGGACGTACACAATTTGGCACACAACATGTTTTGCACTCACAGGCACGGATGGCTGATGGGGGTGAGGCTCGTCGTATCCATGCAGGCGAGCTGCGTGATACACGTGAGCGCTTGGTTGCTGCTCAGGCAGAGGTTCAGAGTTTGAAAGAGACAATAGCGAAAGGAGAGGCACAGGTACGCTTGTGTGTATAAGTGTTTGTCTGTGTGTGTTAGCATGTATGTGTACAGTGGGGAGGGCATGCTTTAAAAAATAGAAGCAGGACCTCCAATTTGTCATGGCCAACGCATTCACCGTACCTTTGTTATATAACTGCACCTAATTAACTTTTTTGAAGGGGGCGGTGAGCAAACTGCTCAAAACAGTCATTGTTTTTTTTTTAGGTGACGGATGTAGAACATAGAACAGTGTAAATAAAGTTAGTTTTATGCCAATTGTTTGGCGGTTTTCAGGGCGTGTAGTGGCAAGGTCAGGCCTGCAACAACATTTGTTTGGCTGCATGCAAGAATCTGATCCGCTGAAGGAGTTCAACACGGTCACAATGATGATGCTTGCCCCTCAGAACGATGGGAGTCCATTGTGGAACCCAGCATCGTCCCCGCTGGAAAGTCGAAGTTTTGCAAGATCGGGACAAACCTAATTAATTTCTGGCTTGATTTATCGGAAGAATCCTCAATGATTAAATACTTTATTGCAAAACAACCAAGCGCAGAACAGCGTGTATTATATATATGTACAGGGTTTGGCTTAAACCGTATATATACACAGTACACGACCGTATTTTTGGTGATTTCCTTGCCAAAAATGCCGCATATACACCGTATAGATATATATGATTCTGGCCAACCCTATATATTAATTTTGGGCATAATAGGCGTTGATGCATTTTTCTTGGTCTTTAAACACTCCAACGGTACTTCCTCGATGCTCATAGGCAGCTATAACTTCTGGCAAGCTGGCCAAGGCTTTAGAGAGGGCAGAGCAAGCTGATAGTGAAGCAGGTAGGTCTGGAAACGAGCACTTGATTTGTACTAGTGAGTCAATGCCAAGTGGGGTATACCTCTTGTCTCTTGTTCTACTGAAGGCTGCGATGAAAAAGTCAAAATTAATTTTATTCAGACAAAGCGCTGTCTTTGTGTTCGTCATTGATGGGTTTGTGATCTAGATGCCTCCAGGCACAAACTAGCAGCATGATCATTCAAAACAGCAAACAACTAGACTGTGGCACGTTGCCGCGTCTACGTAAATGGCACTGCAGGTCAAACCCAGCTTGTAACAGTCAGTCCCGTCCCTGCGTTTTTGGCAACCGTCTTGAATTTACAAAAACGCCATCCGCCATTAAACTTGGCGACTCGAACTACGCACTCCTTGCACAGCACTTCGCGTGTTGAAGTAGTTATGCGACAACGTCAAAATGCCCAGTTCCACTTTTAATTATATTAATAAGCAGAATCACTAAAAACTAGTTGTTGAGGTATTATATATTGGAGGTATATGGGACAACGTTGAAATGCTAAATACAAGGTGCTGAGGTATATATCGGAGGTTTATGCGACAAAGTCAAAATGCCCCACTCCACGCACAGTGGCACTGGCACCGGTACGCATGCCCCACACTCCATGCACAGAGGCAATACTGGCATACTTTCAGGCGTCCTCACACACTCCACACACAGTGCCAATACTGGCACGAGTAAACTAGACCCACACTCCACGCACAGTGGAAGTTGCAGCAAGCTAAGCAGGATTCAAGCACTCCACGCACAGTGGCAATACTGGCACTGGCAGCAACACAGGCAAACAGTCCAACCACTCCACGCACAGTGTCACAGACGAGCATGCACCTCAATCCACGCACAGTGGCACTGGCACTACCAGCAATGGCATAAGCCAATACGCCCCACAATTCACGCACAAATCCTGTGGCGTAGCATTGTGGCGCCTAATCACCTGTGCATCCATTCACACATGCACCTGTCTACTTTCCAGGCTCCCAAGCTAAACATGCAGCGCAGGCTTCAGCCTTACAGGCCCAAGCAAACAAGGCCGCAGCTGATCTTGCGCACGCATCATCTCGTGCTGATCATGCAGAGCGTGAGACTGCCACCACCAAAGAGCAATTGTTGATCATTCTCCAGGATTTAAAGACAAGGTGAGAAGGAAATAGAAACCGCATTCTGCTGCGTGACTTTACGACACCATTGAGCCCTCTTGGTCGTCCACTTGTCAAACATGAAAGTAACAGTTTTTTGATTACCAAAGAGGTGGTATATCACCTTGTACCGCGAGCGTTTCTGACCCCCTCGCGGAGTGTCGGGAGCAGTTAACATAGCTAAGTTACACGGGCTTCGCAAAGCTCGCATTGGGGTTTAATTAATTGATAATAGCATGAATGGTGACAGGCTGAGAAAGCCTCCCAAGCCACCCCTCAAGGCCCGCAAGGGGGACAAACAGCTTGAGGTTGCAGACTTCTTCAAGCCTAGTAGTCGGACAGCAAGTACGAACAAGGCAGCAGAGGGGGAGGCAGCAAAGGCACATGCAGAACGTGTTGCAGGGGACAGGGTAGCACAGGCAGAGTGGGATGCAGCAGCAGCAGCAATGAAGAGGAAACCAGGTAGGCCTCCTAAACTGGCTTCAGGCAAAAGCAGCAGGGGGGCTGGCACTCTCATGAGGAGGAAGGACACCAAGAGGAAGAAGCGCAAGCTGAACGATAAGAGGAATCCCAAGAGCAACTGACGGCACCCTCCTCTCCCAACTGACGTTCTCTTTGAAATTGCCTGACTTTGATTTAAGGGAGCAGCAGTGTAATTTTCAAAACCATCCCAATAGGGCGCCTCCAATTCCTTCACATGCGCACGCACACGTACGCGTGCATACGCGTGCACGTGCAGCTCAGAGGGCCAAAGGCCCTCGCATAGGCCGCATTGGGGTAAATAATTGGACAGTGTGTGCCACTCGCATAAGCTCGCTTTGGGGTTTATTAGTTGTTTTTTTTCGACATTGGTTACGCGCTCTACGGTATTAATATTCGCATCATTCTCTCATTCTAATGGCTGACAACATGAGAAGCACCTTGAAGCATGGAACTTGTAGCAGGCCCGCTTCTGATTAGTTGTCTGTGTCTCATTTCCTTGCAGGGCTGTGCAGGGAGAGAAGGAGGCTGCTCATGCAAAGGCACATGCAGACGTGTCTTGTACACAAGCAGCAGATGCACAAAAGAGCAAGGAGGCAATAGAGCATGAGTCCAGAGCAACAAAACGCCAGGTGGGGCAAGCTAATCTTCTTGAGGCCGCCCTTTCCTAACAGCTGTATGTCAGACTTTTTATTCTACCTTGCTGGATGTGTTGATCAAGCTTGCAAGCAGTTATCTCGACCCAAACTGCAATTCGCTGTTGAACCCCTGTCCTGCGTGTGTACAATCTGGCAGAGTCGGTCATGTGCAGGAACAGAGAGGCACACTTTGAGCATGTACCCATTCACGACTGCAGGTGGCGGAGCTGCAGGAACAGGTATCAGCTGAAAAAGCTCACAGGATGAAGGTAGAGCAGCAGGCCTCTGTTGCTGGAGAGGAGACCAAGAAAATCCAGGTGCGTGTGCTGCCATGAATCTCATCACATGCAGTTGTGGCATTAAGGCGCTTTACCTCTGCAGCGCTGGTAGAACCCTTTTTTTATGATGCACGTTACTTCAGCTCTACTTCCAATTTAACGGTTTCACTTTAAATCGTGGTCTTGGTATGTCCCTCTTTTTTGTTGTACTTATTGCAACGGCAATTGGCTGTTTGCTGACACATTTCTTGGCTCCAGTGCACTCTATTCACGTATTAACCCTCTATCATGCACAATGTAAAGGTCTTTGTATGTGTAGTGAAAAGGGCTCCACTTTCTGTCCACACAAGTGTCCATATTTTCATGCTCAGTCCATGGCAAAATCTTTAGCACCTTTCCCAAATAAGGAATGCGCACTTGCACTACAGACTCATTTGGCCAAGCAGTGTGCGCTAGCTGACACCCTTGCTAGTCGTTTGGCGATGGTGGATGGCAAGGTAGAGGGTACCAAGGCTGCTGCCTCAGCCAGCCAGGCTCTAAGCAAATGCCAGAGGGAGTTGATGGATCTGCAGGCCGAGTATAACAGGGTGAGAATGCCTTTGTGCTTTAGTTGCAGTGGATTGGGTTAATGAGGTCTTTAGGACACAAGAGGGTCTTGCAAGCTTTTTTCGAATCATCAGTGAGCTGTCACAAAATTTGCTATGCTTCTATTCTGCAGGCTGTGTACAATGTGGCCAAAGCACGTGCAGAGCATTCAGAGATGTTAGGCAAAGCTACTAAGGTGAGAAAGAATTAAATTGTCAGACAAATTTCGTCTGTATTGTTATTCAATTTGACCACGTGTCATCCTCTGCCACTCTTCAGGCACAGGCAGAAGCAGCCAGTGCCAAACAAAGTCTGGCAGCTGCACACCTTGCACTCACAGAAGTGTTGCAGGTTATTCAGCTTTCGTCTGATGATGTGGACTCGAAGAGTGATCAGGTAGGTATGATAGGGTTTGCTTGTTCCTAGGTTTCAATACCTAAGCAATAAAGGCAGAATGCACTGTTGGCTTCAACCACATGTATTCTTACCGACACAAATTTTGCCCAACATTCCATTTCTGTTGCAGGCCGACCAGGATATCAAGGTACTTCTGACAAGCAGGGGCTCATCTCTGATCCTTGAAAGGGTGAGATTTGCTGTTCCTTAAAAAACACGCAATTAGTGGCAGGTCGCCCCCGTGAAAAACCCACCCTACCAGTAGAAGGGTGTAGGAAGCATATCTTTTGGACGACACGTGTCAAATCGATTAAAATTTATATAATCGTAATCCTGGCATCGAGAGCTATCGATCGATATACATGGGTCCAATCGGAGTGGGGGGGGTCCGGGGTGGGTTCAGAGTTTTTTGGAGCCCCCCTCCAAAATTTTACTGGGCCACTCCTACGAAATTTTAAATATATCATCGGAATCCTGAGCTCAAGCCCAGTCGATTAACACCGTTCTTGAGCAAATTGGGTTAAGGGGGGGGGGGCCTGTGGACATGTCTAAAAGTCAGAGGCACATGCGCTCGGGTGCAGGCCGCGGGGTGAGTCAAGCCAATGTAGCAGCAATTTACCCCAAACTTACATAATTGTGCCAGCATGAAATAGTCAGTGGAATTCTAAAGAAATGGAAGCAATTTGGGGCTGTGTAAGCCAGTTGTGGGTGCCCGGTAGGTCACGTGTGCATGGGCGTCCGTATCTCAGTTTTTGCCCCATAACTCTGCAACACTTCAGTTTCAGGTCTTGATGAGTACCCGTACTGCGCTTGGTTGTTTTGCGAGTAATTAAATAATTATTATGGCCCCTCGCAATAAATCAAGCCGAAAAAAAATTTAAAAAATTTGGACCTCGCAAAACTTTGACTTTAAAAAGGCCATTTTTTCGGCAGGAACCTGCAGGTCTTGGGTTCGACCCTGCCAAAATACACTTTTTGCTTTTCGCCCCGAACTTTTTGCTGTTTCAACTGCGGGTGACGGAAGGATTCCAAATCTTCTAATGGATGTAGGCACTGAACAGAGAGGAGAGCACAGGAAAAGCTTGCAAACTACCTTAACTTCTGAGGGAGCCTCGCAAAGCTTAATGCTCGCAAATAAATTATTGTAATTATTTTGGCACCTCGCAATAAGTAGGCCTCGCAATACTAAGAGCGCAGTACGGTATGCAGAAGTATGCCTATTTGAAAAAGGAGCAGTTTGGGGGGGGGGCCCTCAGGGGTGTCCACCCCAAAAAGTAAACGTGTCGTCCCCCCCCAAAAAACTCCTGCTACCAGTCTCATTTAGCTCTCCACCCAATTCAAAGCCCCCTATACCTCATTTGAATGCAAGATACCGATCTTACCGTACAACCCTGGATTCAATCCGCACCCCCCAAAAAATATTTAATTATGGCCAACCCCGCACATAACGCACCCCAAAATTAAATATTTTTGGCGACCCCGCACAACCACGCACCCCCCAAAAA
>Ga0307947_1002033_pt1 | contig 16153 bp, 23 predicted proteins | sample OrgLakmetagen232_FD_201840 | JGI IMG/M metagenome (GOLD analysis project Ga0307947, IMG submission 201840) | Saline water microbial communities from Organic Lake, Antarctica - #232 | ecosystem: Environmental > Aquatic > Non-marine Saline and Alkaline > Saline | place: Antarctica: Organic Lake...
CAGGCCTCTTAACTGGGGCAGGGCGGGATGCAATGCTGGCTGCAATGGCTGCATCCCTGGCTGCTACTGCCTGTTGCACATCAGGCCTGAGGCGGATGATGAGCTCCCGAGCGGGACCATCGTCCTCCGTTTGGTGCAACCTAGGTCATATAGTGATGCTTGCCCCTTAAGGCGATGGGGTTCCATTGGGGAGACCCAGAATTACCGCATTAAAAAGTCAAAGTATTGCGAGGTCTGAAAAAACTTTATTTATTTTCGGCTTGAATTATTGCGAGGGGCCTCGATAATTATTTAATTACTCGCAAAACAACCAAGCGCAGTACGGTATATAAGAATAAGAGAAATAAAGGGTCAGGTCCGTTCATAACGAAATTGTCAGAAGTTCCCGGTCATTACTCCCTCTCCTCCCCCTCCTCACCCCTTCCTCACATATCCACTCCATCTCCTTCCCCTCCTTTCCTCCTCCTCAACCTCAACCTCCTCCTTCCCCCCTCCCCCCTTCCTCACACTCCCTCCACCTCCTCCTCCTCCTCCTCCTCCTCTTCATCACCAATCAAATCCATGACAGAGAGCCTAATCTCTTCATCTGTCCCCTTATCCCCCTTCAGGGTGTTGCTGTAACTGCGGACATAGGCAATCTTCTGTGCGCGCTCCAAAGCCTGTCCATTTGCCTGCCTCACCCCTCTGCAGGCTTTCTCATTAAAGTGGTCCAGTGCTGTCCTTGCTGGGTTCTGAATGCTCAGTAGCTTCCCACACACACACCCCTCCTTTATACACGTTAACATGCAAACACTCCCCCCCCGTTCTCCTTCTCTACAAGCACAGGCTCCAAGTCCTTCCAATAGTCTGCCCTCCCCCTCCTTTTCGCATCCTGCATCATCTCCATTGCCCTTTCTGGATTCACCCACTTTCCTCCCTTCGTTGACGGGTTGGCTTGCCAGCCTGCAGGGCACCCCTGATCCTCAGTTGCAAGCACTAGTGCTGCTGCTGCTGCTGCTCCACCTGCTGAACTTGTTGTTGCTGCTGAACCACTTGCAGCCCCCCCTGAGACAGCCCCATTAACACTCCCTCCCGTGCCTGTTGCATCCCTACCATCTTCCATGCTTTGAAAATAATGAATTAAAAGTACTAACGAGCCCTGAAAATTTTGGCAAATTGAGGTTACGGAAGGCCACTCGAAGGCACCTCGAAGGCCTGTCGAAGGCGCTTTTTAACCACAGCTTCAAACCGTATTTATACAGTAAAACCGTATATATACGGTTTATACGCCGTATATTTACGGCCCTGTGTGAACCCATTTATACGGACACGGATACGGATACGGTGGCTTCAACAAATATACGGCCGTATATATACGCCATATATTTCCCTACACGGTCCTGGCCAACCCTACGTATATTTGGTGATTTCCCTGCCAAGATACCGAATATACACCGTGTATACATGGTTCTGGCCAACCATATAAATATGCAGTGTCTTAATATTAGCAAGGGGTCTATCGCACAAACGGTCATTTACAATGTACACACACGGTTCTGGCCAACCCTAGAATTCTGCAAAGAGTGGCTGCGCGGTGAGCGTCCACTGCGCTTCCTCAGCAAGTTGGAGAAAAAAGATGAGAAGGGCAGCACACACACAGCTAGAGGACAGCATGTATTCTTTGTACAGACGTGCTTCATGTATGCAGCCGTGAAAGTGCGTGCCTGTACCTGCAGCACTGCTGGAAGAGGCCATAAGGAGGGCAGCACACGCAGCCAGGGTAGCATCCAAACGCAAGGCAGGCTTACTGAGGCCGTCTGCGATGACCTGCAACGCATTTTATGAAATTATTCATGAAAGGGCTCAGGCTTCAGGGACTTGACACTAGAACACTTGCTCGTTAAGCAACAATTTAATCTCTTCATTGCGATGCTGTCTGTGGAAATTATTATCACAAATCTTGGCTTACCTAAATTCACAAACGTGCACACATGTAGATACATGCACACACACACACACACACACACACACACACACACACACACACACACACACACACACACAGAGAGAGAGAGAGAGAGAGAGAGAGAGAGAGACACACACCCTTACCTTGGCAGCAGCAGGTGTGAGGGAGGCCGCCATGAAAGCACGCACAGAGGTGTTGCCTCTCAGCGCCTGTGGGAATATAAACCACAGAAGTAGCATCAGTACAGGGTTGACATGGTCCAGTCTAGAGCGCTTAGAATAAAGTAAGACAGGCTACGGCTAAGAATTACCCTAACCAGTCCATTTGAGCTAGTTACGCCTGAACCAAGTTCGAAATGCAGTGCATGAACTGCACAGAGCTCATGGACTTCACTCATGCACGCTTCACGTAGACAAACGAAAAGGCCCAGGCACAAACACACACACACACAAACACACACCTGAACGGCAGCGCGCAAGTGAGCGCGCCTAGACATCTCGCTGGCGGTGGCACGGCAGCCTTCTTCCAACGCTGCAGCCGCAGCATCTAGGGCAGGGGCGTGGGGACCCACCGGGGTGAGCCGCACCAGCCAGCAGCCCAACAGAGAGGTCAATCCGCTACGTGCTTCCTCGTTGGCTGTGTACATATACATGCGCATATTGGTGTGTGTGTGTGTTTGTGTGTGTGCATGTGTGCATGTGTATGTGTGCGCGGTGTGAATGAACCAGCCAGGCTGGCGTGCACAACAGGGGCAAAGGACTTTTAGCCTAAATGAAGATAGCCTCATACCTGCATGGGCAATGAAAAAGTGCAAGGACCCAGGAAATATTGGGTCCTCAGTTCCAGCTCACTTGTCTTACAAAGCTTGTATAAACCTCCAAGCTTGCAATCGCAAGTGAGAATGCCAGAGGGGGTTGACTGGCCAAATTGCAGGAAATGTTCCGTCCTGGTTTTCTTTCCCACATGCAACCATGTCAACCTAAATTTTGTCAATAAAGTTCACGTTCACCAAAAAAATGGTGAAAATTGGATGACCCCAGAAAAAGAGCGAAAATAGCCATGCGCTTTTTCTTTACTTGACACGCCACCCAGGAACAAAACACACAGCCCACCTTCGTCTTTGATGGCCCTGGCAGCAAACATCACGTTGTCTGCTGCCACTGCAGCAAGCCCTGGTCCTAAGCTTGGAGCCTCTGACAACGCTGCCAAGGCGTTGGCGAGCACCGCCCTCTCCACAGCCATCTACATGCAAACACGTGCCAGCCGTGCAGCGTCGACCAATGCCAGGGCAATGCAATACAGCATGCGTAGGGTTGGCCAAAACCGTACATACGAAAATTCGGCGTATCTGGATACGCCGTATAAACGTATCTGTATATGGAGATTTACATTAGAGATTGTGCACTGTAGTAGACAAACGATTTGCATTTAGGACTCTGCTTACAATGGAAGTTTTGAGTGTTCCAGCCCCTCATCCTACAGAGACCCTCACAAGAACCATCGAGCAAGCTGAGAAAGTGAGTGCGTGGTGTGACCCCTGATTTGGCAACGTGCCACACTGCGATAGGATGAGAAAGGGGTGGAGAGGTAAGGGAGGAAAAGGCAGCAAGTAGTGTCAGAGCGTGCTGGCGCATGGGTTCAGTAGCTCCTGTGCAGCTTGCACTCATCTGTGCCTGTCCTTACCTTCTATTCGGCCATCAAGGTTTTGAGGATGGCCACATGCCTACACCCTACAGGTAAATGCACACACCTGAACCTTGGCGGCAACGCCACCCAAAAATAACCACGTGGCTTAGGTCAGAGGCCAGCAGACAAGTATCTCCTGTCGCAGCAGGGTGCCTCAGGTGCCTCTCACCTTCAGCTTGCCCTCTGCACTGCCATCCAGTATCTTGCGAATGGAGGTGGCCAGCTCTCCAAGCACGGTGGCATCGTGGGTCCGCCGAGCCACAACGCGCAGGGCATTGATAGCAAGAGGACGAACCCCTTCCTTCGTGCGTATCTGTACAAGGGGGTGTTGACACGACTTGGAACGTTAACGAGAAAAGCACGTGACACGTGGCATTTGCCGGAAGAGCACAAGTTGCAGTTGGAGCACAAGGGCGGGGGAAAAAGAGCTTTAAAGACATTCATCTGCCAAGTCCACGATAAATCCATTCACAGGGCAGCACAGGGTCACAACTTTGCCTTTGAAAAGTTGTAGTGGCTGTTTGCAAAGTTGAGGGTGCTGCACTGCCCTTGAATGCACAGGCAAAGTGCCCCTTAAGCTAGATTTCACATACATCGTCTCATCCAAGCGATTGCACCAGCAACCTTTGCCATGTCTTCTTGATTACCTTCTAGTCTAGAAGTTGCTAAGTATCTCCCACGCTCAAAGGCGCGCTTCTCTGCTCAATAGCACCAAAAATCCGAAAGGAAGCTTAAAGACAAGATGATTGCCTTTAGCTACTCCTGCTCAGCCCTTGTCGGTGCCTACCTGCTGTACCAAAATGCTTCCAAGCTCTGCTGTGTGGCTGCTGACATCCAGCTGTGGCGCGTGCGCCAGCAGAGCACTCAATGCCGTCACAGCTACCTCGGGCGTGCGGCGTAAAGAGCGCACAACGGCCGGTACAATCTGCGTGAGTAACAAAAATACATAGGCAACTAACATAAACATTTGCGTTACACTTGTGGCCATCACGACTTCTTCAGAAATGCAGGGCGGGCAGGAAGATCACGAGCCGCGTGCACACATACATGTGGCAAATGAATGTACACGTCAGTTGCGTGCATCAGCCTATACGTTGAAGACTTTAAAGCACCGAAACCCAGTGTAACATTGCTACAGCAGTCACCAGCAAGAAGCGCAGCTTCAGGTTGCATCACAGCAGAATGGCAAACCTAAAAGGATGAGCCCTAAACGTGGGAAGATACATACCATTCTCACAGCTTGCCATTTATAAGGCATTCAATTCACTGTGCCAGCATTGTTGCACAAACACACATGCATACACACCTTGTTGTGCAGCTCCTCGCCTGTTAGCGATGCAGCCAGGGGTGCATAGCAGGCTTCTAGCGCAGGACCAAGCTTTTCGCGCCCATTGATGACCTACATGGGGGTCACACACCATGGTACCTTTACATACACACTTATCAATGTCGCCTGGGCACACATGATATGATCAAGCAAGCATGCATGCATGCATTTCGGCAAAGGCCGATTGCAGTGAGTCAAAAGATTGGGAAAGTAAGCCACAAAGGGGCGGAAGGAGACATTGCCGTGCTAGACCTGACCACAACAAAGCTATAATGCCATCTGAAATTTGCTGTACTTCCAGTACTAGCTGAGGGAGGACCACGCTGCAATACACTGTAGAAGCTCATCATGGCTTGTAGACAAGTGTGCGCACCCGGTCACACAACGCTCCAAGCAACTCCGCTCGAACCTCAGCCATGAAGGCGGGGTCAGCAAAGCCTCGATCTAGCAAGGCACGGAGGAAGTAGTGAGGTGGGGGTCCCTCACCGCCCTGCATTAAAAAAAGCAGGTCCATATTTACACCACGTGTAAAAAGTGCAGGAGGAGATCACCTTATCAGAGGGCCTGCCTCATAACAGGCTATGCTGGGACTGCACATACGCACATACGCAACATGATCAAATGTTTCAGGCTGTTTGCTTAATTGACACATTCTCACATTCTGTTGTCGTGCATTTGAGGATGTCAAATTACATTCTTCTGACTCCCTCCATGAAACTGTGTAGGTCAGAAGCATGATGGGCATACCCACCTTGACCATAGACAGCATCGTGGCAGCTACCCGCTTGTCTTTCGCCTCTGATTGCAGCAGGGGACTGACGACCTGCACAAGTTCAAGAGAAAAAAGAAAGATACATGCATAAAGCGCCGTGGACTTTCTTGTCAGTTGCAACACGTCGTGTGTGTGCGTCTGCAAGCTGCGCTGTGTGTATGTGTATATGCGTGTGTATACGTGTGTGTTTGTGTGTTTGTGTGTGTGTGTGTTGCGCGTGTGTATGTGTGTGTGCGCATGTGTGAATATGTGTGTGTAGAGTGTGTGTGTATGTGTGAGTATGTGTGTGTGTGTGTGGTGTTTGTTTATGCGTGTGTGTATGTGTGTGTATGTGTGCGTATGTGTGTGTATGAACGAGGGAATATGCGCAAGCCTCGCTCTGCTCCTAAATATTAGTTCTTTGGGCTGAGAAACACTAGCGCCAAAGAGCAAGAATTCAGGTGTGTAGAAGAAGTATAGCTATTAGACCCTTGCAGCTCTACTAATTGTGCCAACGCATGCACTGTGAGTACACCGACAATTGTTGCACAGGTACGCACCCTCCACGGTAGTGATAGCACCATCACGGCATCCACCAGCTTCACTTGCACTTCCAGAAGTTTAGTGAGTGCCTTCTTGGCAGTGTCCGGGTCGAGGGAGCCTACGATTACTCTGATTAACGCCAGGACTGTGAACATCTCGCGCTTGCCCATCTGCTGGGCAGGTCTGCCTGAGGCCTGCTTGACCACTTCAGAGGCTAGAGCCTTGGCAAAGAGGCTGCTGCGTTTGGCGGCTTTGCTTGCAAAAACCACTGCAGCACGTTCCAGCTTTTTGTCTGTGTACCGGTGGGCTGCCTCAAGTACTGCGCCAGCCACCTCGGCTGCATGGGCATCCAAGTAGCCTGGATGTTTTTGGAAAGACACACATGGATGCGAGGAGAAGTTGATAAGGTGTGGTGATAGCTCTGGGGTGTGCTTGCAAGTACGTTGGGCGCGTGTGTAGCAGGAACTGCACACAGCAGCGGACACGCTAACACGGATCACCAGCGTGAGACTCAGAAAGCTGACAGTAGCAGCTGATTTTGTTACAAGGGCATCACCTTCATCCTCATCAAAGGCAGCAAAAGGCAGCTTGGACGCCCAGAACTCTCTGACGCTCTTCCCCTTTAGGTCCCGAAATTCTTCAAGAACAGACATTATTTATATATTAAATACGTACACTAGCGGTGCGTTTCCAAAATCACCCTGATTAAAAATGGGACATAAATAAAAAGGCTTATTATTTAGAAAGGCAGCGACAAAAAGAATTATTATTTTTCAGCTTACTCCTCTTCATGTCTGCTGTCACGGACAACCCGCAAGGTTCGTGTGGGGTGATGCAGTTGTCGTTATATAGATGGCCACGAGCTTTTATCTCCTCGAAGATTTCGTGCTTTATTGTTGCCTCTCCTGCCTGCCACGAAAGCGCTGCTCGTTTTTAAACCTGATTTTGTCCACAGTCAAGAAGGGTTTGCCCTGGAGCGTGGAGGAACACGGCTCTTTTCTGTCAGGGCTGGAATCGCTTGGTGCGTGTTGTGATTGTTTGGTGACGAAATCTGATCCCCCAGATTGATTGGCCTGAGTTGCCCGACGACTTAATCCGGCCAGGACCCAACTTGGGCGTATTTAGAATGGGAAATAGCATGGTGGAATTTCCACCTGTGGCGTGGCCCCTGCGCATGTGGTGTGATCCCTGCACCATTATTGACCACAATTTGCAGTTGTGTGTTAACTACCTTGTGTCTTAATAAAGAATCCTAATCCTAAAATGCATAGCACGTTGTAGCGGCCTCCAGTGGCTGCGTTTCTGCTGGTCAATCCCTTTTTATGCACCCATTGAGCAAACACACACACACACACACACACACACACACACACACATATATACACACACACACACACACACACACACACACACACACACACACACACACACACACACACACACACACACACACACACACACACACACACAACACACACACACACACAAACACACATTTCACACACTCACACACGCAAAAACACACACACACGCACGCATCACTCACTTTCGCTCTCCAAGGCAAAGGCAACTGGCGAGGCATATCTCGGACCTTCGTCCCCACTCGCACCCCCACACAAGTGGCCAGCCATGCCCAGAAATACTTTTTGCGCGCTGCCAAAGGAGGCAGCAAGCGCAAAAGCCGTTTCTGTGACGCAGCACCTGTAAGTTTTCCCTTCAGATGTTGTAATAGCATTCTGTTTGAAGCTATATCACATGATGAGCATCCTGCTGACAGATTCGTCTTCCTTTTGTATTCACAGGCACAATACCCTCCTGCCAAGCTGCCGCGAATGGAGACATCTAGCACGACTGGATCCCTAGAGACCGAACAAAAGCAGCACATTTGCAGCCTGACTGCCACAGCAGCAGGCCCCACCCTTCAGCACAGGCCCCAGCAGCTGTACCAGCAGCAGCCCTTGCATCAGTCTCAACAGTTTGTGCTAGGGCCCGCATCCAGCTCTCCCCGCTCCACCAAATCTTCCATCGGTTACCCTGTCCCCTACTTCAGCATGCCACAGACCCCGTTTAGGTGTGTTGAGACACTGGCTCCCAGGAACTTACAGACCCCGTATAGCCATGGCGCCCTCGCCCCCCCTGCGTGTGGCGTGCCTTGCTTCCCTTTAGCTCCCGGCAGCACAATGTTTAATACGGGAATGATGCCCCCCTCTTCTTCGTATGTCCAGCAGCTCCTTTATGTCCAAAGCCAGCAGCGGCAAGAGCAGCAACAGCAAGAACAGCGGCAGCAGCAGCAGCAAGAAGGAATGCTTGGGGGTCGACTGCATGCCCTGGCCATGGCGTGTGAGAACAGCAGCTGCGAGACGACAGGGCCTTCTAGCAATGCAGCCCCTCCTAAACAACAAGGTGCCGAGGACACTAGTGCTTGAGTTTGTGATTGTAGTTGCACACGTGCCTCTACCTGTGTCCGTTCCTGATCTTGATCAGTCTCAATGCTATGCGAGGCATCCACTTTTTGTAGATGTTTTTTTTAGGATTACATGTGCTTTTTCAACACCCTGAGCTGATTCCCATCAAAACTCTGCTGATGCTTGTTCTTGCATAGCCTGCTCCTCTCCCGCCGCCTCGAACGTCTCCAATGCGAGCAGCTGCTCACAGCACAGCTGCCACGGATCTGCAACAGTGGTACTGAAACCAGAGCCTGTGCGTGGGAACTCAGCACAGGTAGGGATCTCGTCGCTGTGTGTGGGGGGGGGGGGACGTGTCTGTATTTGTGCAAGTTTGCGTGTGTTTATATGTGTGTATATTTGTGAGCATGTGTGTGTGAGCACGTGTGTGAGCATGTGCGTGAGCATGCGTGTGAGCATGCGCCGTTTGAAGCGTGCCAGGATGTGGCAATCTTCCATATAATACCCGTTTCACAAAACATGTTGAAGTTTCGACATGTCCACAGTTAGCATGTTTGATCCTCATGCAGCTGATATTGGTCTTGATTGATCGCAGCAGCAAATGAGTGGCAGCAACGGCGTGAGATTTTTATTGTACAAATGCTCTTTCACAGTTACAAAGTAATTCCTTTCTGACCTCAACTTCATTCATTTGTGCAATACTGCAGGCCGTACAGAGCTTGCTGATACACCTGCAGCCACTGTCTGCACTTTCCTCCCTCTCTAGTGCTTCCAGCGGCGCCTTAGCTGCTCAGGAGACCCAACACCCTTCTCGTACTCAGCCATCGGTGACAGCCTTGCGCCCCTCTGCCTTCAGGCCAGTGACTTCGCAGGCAGCCGCCAGAAGTGCCTGAAGTAATAACAGTCAACTTCATGCTCCTTCCAGCTAGGGCCTGTGCTTGTATGTATGATGCACCACAAAGGTCTCACTCAGCAGCCTTGTTTGCTTTTGGGAGAAGAATGTCACCTGTGCTGGTAAGCTAGGCTCAGCTGGTTATAAGGATTGCTATTGATGAAGAGTCTTTCAGGTTTTCTACTTTGCGCACGTCGACTGCCTTGCAGTGAAGGAATTACTTGGTTATTGGCTTTTCACGAGCCTGTACTACATGGAGTTATTGGTGACGAGCCTGTCTGTATGTTTCTTATGCCTTTCGTCTTGCCGTCCGTGCCAGACCTTGTACAGCGTCTGTAATGTCTGCCGCAGCTAACAATCCTCTGATCTATTGTAAATTTTGCTAATGCCTGACCTCTTGGCGTGTGATAGTGACTTGTGATATAGTGACTTGACGTTTGAAAAGGCGAGCGAGAAAGAGATGACGGCAGTTTGTTTACAGGATGGTTTGACTAGCAGGAAAATATATATAGAAAGTAAGGGAAACAGAGAGGGGAGAGAGAGAGAGAGAGAGAGAGAGAGAGTGTGTGTGTGTGTGTGAGAGAATGAGAGAGAGTGAGAATGAGAGTGAGAGTGCAATATTATTGTGCCTGTATGTATTCTTATGCACACCACTACATAATCAGTGTTTTTATATTAGTAATCAACTTCAAGCTTGATCTGGAATGGCTGAATACTGATCCACAGTTTTACATGTCCGTCACATTGCAAGAAGGTGCAGGTATTGACTAGGTGCCACACAACTTGATGGTCAATGCTGTTGATTAATTAATGTTTGACAGGAATGGCTTGTTTGGTTGACCACGCTTGTGTGGCGGGTTACAGTGCAAAATATTTTTTGATGATCTCTAGTGTTGACTGCTTTCCTTCATCTTGTTTGATTACGTCACTGCTGTACAACATCCTTTTCTTTTTTTTGCTCCTCTCTGTTTATTCCTTTGTCTTGTATTCCGTTGTGTCTACCCACTGCTATTTTGCAAGCTGTTGACCCCTGCTTCCGTTTAGACGTATGGGTGGTCCCCCCAACAGCCTGGCTGTCCTGCTCCACGCAGGACGCACAGCAGTTTATTCATTTATGCCATTGTTTTTTTGCAATGCACTTTATTGCCCGTGTCTCAATGTAACAACTCTCCTGCCTCTCGTTCTGTCAGGCAATTTAATCCATCGATAAAATATCATTGAACATAATTAACTCAGATGTAGAAAGAGAACTGCTCCTTTGATGATTACAATGGCAACAGGGGGGCAACCTTCAGCCAAGTCATTCGGCTGACCGATCGACTGCTGGCTGGTTTTGACCAGCAGCCACAAATGAATAAGCTTGCTCTGCTCAAAAGCAGAATCTCTAAACTGTACCACAACCCATGGTCGTTCCACAAGGCTTATCGCTGCCACATTCAAATCAGGCATGGCATCCTGCTCTGTGTGTCTTAATGACGGCGCTGTTTGAGTTCATAAAGGAAAAGGCGGAGTTTGTTGTTTTCCTGGTGCAAAAAAGCCAGACACATCCTGAGCCTGCCTGTGAAATTAAGAATGTGTACTTCTTGCGGAGAGAAACCATCTGAGGGTGCGTGCAGTGAAAGAGAACATGTTTTTCATGCTGGACATCTCATCAGCCTCACGCAAGTCGCAAGTAGTATCCTAGTAGGGGAAGAAGTGGAATTCCAAGTTGCTGTCTCAAAGCGAAGGGTGTGGAAACAAAGTCTGAAACGAGCAACGTTGCAAATGACATCTCGAGGAAGGTCAAGGAGCAGGTATCTGGGAAGGCTGTAAGGTGATTGGGTAACCAGAGCTCTTCGTGCAGGCAGTGCGCACCACTGGTGACAAGTCAGCACTGGTGAAGCTAACACAGATGCACTGCTTTACAAGCCCTGGCAAAAATTGCATGAGCCCAATCGTGCAGCACAGCCCGACTCTCACACACAGCAAGCTGATGCAAAGACCCTTGCTCATGCCCAATTCAGTAACAAGTTTTGGTCCGTGCCAAATGTAACTTTTAAGGAACAGGAACAAGTCCTTAAGTATAGGACGGGTACGATACACACAGACAAACACACCAAACGGTTTAGCCATACGACAGGTCCTGCCACCTGCCCTTTGTGCGGAGGACCAGACAGTGCTCCACACATACTTCTTAGGTGCAACAACCATACTCTGAAGAGAATGCACATAAACCGACACCACCACGCTGTGAGCCTTTGTGGTGAAAGAAAGAGAGAAGAGATCAGCAAAGGCAAGCTGGGATCAGCAATTGTTACAATGGATGCTTGCAACAGTGAAAAGTTATCTGGCCTTAACATTGAACCCCCTGATGACATTGAAAGAAACATTCCTGACTGGGTTTTCCCAACACAACAAAACCTTCCAAGTAGACATCAAAGCTGTCCAGATGGCGTATTAGTCATGCCCATTGAGGGAAAAGGCAGGCATTTGGATCCCAAACAAATCCCCCCCCAAAGGATAGAGACATACATCTTGTACAATTCAAATTAATTCTGCTCAAACATAAACCCACGACAGACATTAGAAAAAGCGCACAACCAACATCAACCTCTTATCCAGCGTCTACGAACAAGGAGCCTCCGAGGCATCTCTCAAAACAATCAAGTCACACTTCATGTTATACTTTGGAGTCGGGGGCACAATCTACAATCAGTACAGCATAACTCCTCTACTAAACTTAGGCGTCCCCACGCACAAAGTGCACCAACTAGCTACTAAACTGCACTGCCATGCAATAAAAAGCTTAAACAAGATATTGTCTGTATGTTTTGGGCACATGAAAACATCTGTCACACTGAGGATACCAATAATTAGGGAGGCAAATATAATCATACATAATTCATGTGTGAGGAGCAGCACATGAACAACGAGAGGGTCTGGTACATCAAACATGATCTGGTTTATCACTCTTTTGCTGGACCCTGCTGCTAGATGGGCTCTGAACCAGTAATTGCCTGGCTAAGACTGTAAAATTGTAAGATAAAAATTTGAAATCAGAAATAAAAACATATTAGCAGGCACTTCCCCTTGTTTGTCCTTGTCCAACACCTCACACAGCAAAACACAATCAGAACCAAGGACATGTTCAATTGAAACAGCGAACTTTTGACTCTTTATGTCTGCGTTGGAACCAACAGCACCTCGCCAAGATGTAATGATATTTGTTCTGCACAGGGAAAGCACACTGCTGTTTGTGTATAAAGCATTTATGCTCAGGCAAGCGTTCACGTGGTTGAAACCTCTCAGGGTTAGAGATGTTGGCACACACCACGGCAACACCATCGATACACACAGCCAGGTATCCCCCTTTCATCATGTGTGACAAAAGCGCTTGCTGGAACTCAAGGCCCCTGATTGGAAAGAGTGGGCCTTTACAAATGGGAGCTGTATTATTTAGACAAAGAAAATGGATATCAGTCGATTGGAGCTGGAGTGAATCACCATTTATTCAACAAAACCACCACGGTAAATCCTGGAAGAACAAGCATCAACAAAACAAAAAAAATATTTGTCAGTCAATTGATACTGGATTGCACCACCCTTAGTTCAACAAATTACCACAGCAAATCCTGGAGGCACAACCATCAACAAAACCAATTCGATTTTTTGGCGAATAAGAAACAGCACCCTCTACCCACAGCGCATAAACATGCCAAATTGCTAGAGACCATTGTACACCACATCCAGCAATCTACAGACACAATATTTTCTACAAAGTTGAAGCTCAGGCTGGCATCCTTGGAAGCGGGTGTGTGGATGCCATAGCAAAATGCATTGCGAAAAATCAAAATGGCCATGATATCCACATTAAGACTGGCGCCCATCCCCAATCAACCATCTTCTGGCCAGCAAGGGCGGTAGACCCTCCCCCTGTAACGATACATCTTCTCTCCAAATGTCTAGACCGGTATTTTAGACGCTTTTTACATTGGTATTGAAGGTCCGTCCTGACTTAGTGCTTTGCGGCCTTTTGTTAACACACAGACCAGGCAGGCGCTTGGCAAATTGGTGTCCGTGCAAGCGTGAAATTCAGGGTTTGATCCTGGATAAGACCAGATCAAAAATACCGCGTTCCTTTGGCAAGGACGCAGGACAGACTGACTCCGCGGGCTACGGCCAGGACGTCTGCAGTTAAGAAAGGAAGTGCAACTCTTTGAATTATCAGACCGGTATCACAAACTTAGACCTTTATACACCCCCAGCCCACCTAACATAATTTTATAACATCTGCAAATTGTTAGCAGGAAGGCTCTCCATTTTCTCAGATCTCAGTGCTGTAATGCACACATGCACACAACACACAAACTAGGTCCCAACCAAAAAAGGTTATAAACCATCAGTCCACAAAATGCTATGCAGAACACCACGAACTGATTAAGGAAGTTATTGTTGAGAAAGATGTACATCATTTGTTAAAAAATGCAGGTGTCACCTTTGCAGAAAAGCAAAATGCCGTGCTCTGCCGTACAAATCTGACACACAATTTCAAAGCGTGTCGCTTAATACAACCATACAGAGGGCCTGCCAGTCTAGCCCATCTGCCAAAAGCTAGATGGCACCAAACACATGCTGTCAGGCACCAGCCATCCCATTATAAATAATATGATGATCAAAAAGCATAACGTTGCTAGACAAATGATTTAAAAAGCATTCAACAAGGCGCCCAGGGCGCTTGCATGCTAGCACAAGCAGACGCAGGCAGCCCTGCAACAATGGTACAACAAGGCGTTGTACCCCTTTCTGCTGAGAAACAGATAGAAAATATTTTGACCTGGATCTTACTTTTCAGTCTCAACGCGCTGTTGAGGTATATATCGGAGGTCTTACACACCATTGGCAAGCCAACGCGTTTTGTTTGACAAATACAGCAAGCCAGATGCAATCATATTTACTCTGACCCAGCAACTACCACGCTCCAAAAGAAACCCAACTACCGTACATAACACCCTGCATAAATATCGTGTTTTGCCCTACAGGGTGACTGCGGTACTTTTGAATATTTGTCTACCGTACAGAGAATATATCACACTGCAAAAATATTGCTTTTGAGGGGACAGGGATTTAAATAAATATTTTGACCCTATGGGATTGTGCGGGATTGGAGAAAACAACACTTTCCGGGTCGCTGGCAGACATGAACATTGAGAGGCACCCCGCCCTGCACTCCCCTGCCCCCCCCGCCCCCCTCCCCATCCCAGCAGCACCAGCGCCAGCAGCAGCAGCACCACCACCACCACCTGCTCTGAAGGGGAAGTTTCAGCGGAACACTCACAGCTTTTTCTGACTCTCTGAAGCATTTTCTGTCTCTCTGAAGCAGATCTTGGGGGGGGCGTAGAGTAGCAGAACAGAGAACAAACTCACACGCAAACAGCATGTTGGCTTTTTTTTGCCCTTTTGTGGTTCTCCTTCACTTAAACTGTTGGCAAAGCTTACTGGTGCTGAACAGGGCCAAAGGCCTTGTGAGGCAGATGCAAGGAGGGCAAAAACATATTTTTTGGGGGTGCGGAAGGTGCAGGATTTTACTTAATATTTTTGAAATTTGGGGTGCGGGATGAGTACGCTAAGGTTCGGTAACACGTACAAAACTAGATCTGCCACAAATACAAGAGCTGCCCATATCCTAGCAGACGACCCTGCCAATCCAAACCCCCTGGCCATTAAACCAAGAGACATCCAACTAAACAAACGTAAATACACCTGATCAAAGTTAAGTACTGAGGAACATTTCTCCTACCCAACAAGCAACAAAGGAACAAGAACAAACACTTAAGCTGCTAATCCCTCAGTTACTGAAGCACCGCAAAAAACGCAACAATTAAAACTTTAAAACCAGACGCAACATCGAACGCAACTCTCAAAAATATCTGAGCAAATCCTGGTGGTTGTTGTATGGTAAAAAGGTTGATTTGATGTCAATTCTCTGTGCACACCGTAGCGAGTTAAAATAGCTAGGAGATATGGTGCTGCTGAGTACAAAGACCTTGGGCAGCCAGGTTTTGATGTTAGGAAACTCAGACCCTCGTATATGTCCTTTTGAGGTGGACAGCATGGTTGGTAATGTTGCAGTGAAGCTGAGCTTACCCAGAGAATGGACGCGCATACACGTGTTCTCTCTAGAGGCAGGGCAGAAATAAGAAGCTGAAGGCTTCTTACAGGTTCCTTAATAAGTGGGCCAATTACGCGGAAGGTAACAGCAAGTGAGAAAGACGTGACGATATGACCAGAGAGTACAAGGCTAAGAATGGCTTAGCAGATAAAGCCGTTGATGTGGTAAACGCTTGATCATAAACTGAAAGAAGCATGAGCGTGAACGAAAAAAGGCATGGCGGTGCCTTTACCTTGACGCGGGGCACGCTTGTCTTGTGGTTGTAGTATGTGAATAGACCAGCCTCCGCACTCAACTGGTCTGTGGCTGACATCGAATAGAACTTCTTGATTTAATATAAGAGTCATTATCCCTGCATAGCGCCCGGGGATACACATCCCCGATCCCCGATCACACTTTTATGCTTTTATGTAAGATTGCCAGCAGTTACTCATGCAACATTACATTGTTGCATAA
>Ga0307947_1002035_pt1 | contig 16149 bp, 17 predicted proteins | sample OrgLakmetagen232_FD_201840 | JGI IMG/M metagenome (GOLD analysis project Ga0307947, IMG submission 201840) | Saline water microbial communities from Organic Lake, Antarctica - #232 | ecosystem: Environmental > Aquatic > Non-marine Saline and Alkaline > Saline | place: Antarctica: Organic Lake...
AGCCCTTTGCGTTGTGTGTATCTGTAAAATCTGTCCAGCTGGGATTGCAAGTGGGTAGGAGAATTTGTCATAAGAACGATGTCGTCAGCATAGTCACAGTTTGGAACCTTGGTGTGCTCCACAGCGTTGTTTTCGTGGTGTAAAAAAGCAGACACGTCATGTCAAAATAAAAACACGTACTTCCCCGGCAGAGAAACCATCTGAGGGTTTGTGCAGTGAAAGAGAACATGTCTTACTTCCGGACATGATCATGAGCCTCACATAAGTCGCAAGTAGGGGAAGAGGTGGAATTCCAAGTTGCTGTTTCAAAGCCAAGGGTGTGGACACAAAGTCTGAAACGAGCCGCACTGTGAATGACATCTCGAGGAAGGTCAAGACGTATGCATGTATCTGGGAAGCCTAGCTCTTTGTGCAGGCAGTGCGCACCACTGGTGATAAGTAAGCGTTTTGCTGTTGCGCTCTCTCCGGTGATTATTAGAAAAAGGTGTCCATAACTCAAAATGCCTATCCCTAATGCATTTCCACGAAACCGACTGAGATCAATAGGCTCACAGTCAAACAACTTTTGAGATAGACTTTACAAATTCTCTACAGCTTTTGAACATGTAAGATTGTGTCAAGCCTTCCATGGACGGCTGGAAAAATGTGGGAGGATCAGCATTTAGGAGACCTGGAGCGCATTTGCATGTCAGCTTGCAAAATCTTCCTCGTCGTGGTTCTGTTGCATTGGGTATGGGAATTGTACAGACCAATCGCAGTGTGAAACCAGTTGAATTGCAGGGGCTCTAAGCCGCACTCCTGCACAATGCACCAAGAAAGGAGTGGTGTCTCTGACTCCGAGAATCCTTTTTAGCACTGTCAAATAAAAGCCATTTCTGTAGTGGGTTATTACTCTCTACCTTACCTTGTCGTATCTTGGTGTCGCACCAAGAAGGGCGTAGCCCATACTTGACTTGCTTACATGCTAGCAGGAATTGTATAAGTTAGGTGGAACCAGACACGAGTGTGTAATCTGTTAGCAAGGTCATGGCTCTTGAAGATTTGCTTGACTTTGAAAGTACCAGCCATGAATGGTCGCAAAGCTGCGTCAGCCGCAGTGTTATAATCCTACATACTGTTTTTTGTTCCTCTAGCTCTGTTTCTTTTCTTTAGCTAGTTGTAGTTACGGGCTTCTTCCAAGCTATCTTCCGCTCAGATGCCCCCTGAGGCATACATAGCGATGTAACCTTACCTAATCCTACAAATCAACGCAATTAAAACGGAAATAGGCTCAAGCAATCCCTTCTTTCTGATTATGATCGCACACTGAATGTAAAACACTTCCTACAATTTCTACAATGTTTTACATACGCAGCCTAGCAGTCCCACCTTTAGACTGATGGCTTTAACTGTAAAATCTCTCTTTGTAAACTCATAATCGCACACTCAATGTAAGGCCTACAATGAAATTTTGAATATACAGCACAGCAGCACGTTTGTATGCTGGCAACAAAATGCAGATAAGACAAAAACAGATCCTTTTTCATCACTCTTCCTGCTTCCGTCCATTCGACTCTGCTCCTTTTGTCCATGCAATGTTCTCCTACTAAGGAATGATCCTAAAGTGATTAATCAACATGCGTAAGCACTCAAAAACACATGAGGCAAACAGTTTGATAATGGTGGTTGAATGGTGGTTGAGGGTCATGACAGACCGTTTCTGCTCAAACATATGCACCAGCAATCACATTGGGTGCCTGTGACTTATACTGCGGACTAGATGGGGGTACCAAGCCTAAAGTACATGCAGTGGATCACAACAACAGAAATGCACTTTTGAACAATTGAACACGAAGTCCTGCCATCTCTGTTATAAATCCGTTCCTTACAACGCGCACTACACTAACAAATCCTGGTCATTTTCACACGCGTACACACGCACACGTACACACACTCACACACACGCATGTGCTGCTTTGAGGAACTAATTTAGTTGATGAATCGATATGTAACACACTGGCAACCCACAACACAAAGGTGCGTGCTCCCTACATGCCATCGCTGCCCATCCTCTCTCAATCCACAAAGTACACTGCTTCTTTATGCATCGCTGTGCTCACACACACTGAAAGAATGCTACTAGCGGTCATGAAGAACAAGCGAGTGATTGTCTTCAGAGGACACACCCAATATGCTCTTCATTACTCAACAACAACGGGAGAGAGGATTCATCAGTTTTGCTGTGCCTGCTGCGCTTTCTCCTGCTGAACTGCAGCGGCTGCTGTTGCTGCGGCAGCTCCACGCACGATTGCATCCACACCCTCCTTGTTACTGTTACGTCTGCCTGCGTCGCTGTCCGGGGGTGTGCCTTGATCAGGCGAAGCCGCGCCCTGCGGGTTTACACCACAGTTGAAGTCAAAGTCACTGACTGTTGATTGACTGGGGGTAGCGCAAGGAAACAAAATACCACTTACTATTAGGGTTGGCCAGAACCATATATATATACGGTGTATATACGGTATTTTTGACAGGGACATCACCAAACATACAATCATATACAGTGTATATACACGGTTCTGGCCAACCCTAGACAAACTATGGGGAGCAAAGTCGCTGCTCCAACCAAGCTTTGTAAGTTCAAACTTGTGTTTAGCTTTATTGAAGCGATCGTGATGAATAAGCGGCACTGTTCTAACGAAGGAGAAAACCAAGGCACAGCCATTTGGGCGAAGGAAGATGACCTTTCCACTGCACCATCGTCGTGTATTGTATTCATGGTCGCCTTGATCTGAATGCGCCCCCCCAAGAATCTAGCACCCTTTGCTTAAGTTCCAAATATACAAATAAAGCAACAAACGGTTCTTGTTTTATAAACAGTGTTTGCTGTGCTGCTGCAAGGTTGTGGCCCCTTAAAACAAAAGAGCATGGCAGAGTTGCTTTCAAGCCCCCTTTAAACAAGTGCGTTGGTCTCACTTGTTTCCTTCTGATTGTTGAGCAAGCAAAAGTAGTTGCACCGTGCTGAAAATGATGGGCACTACTTAAAGATACAACCCTGGATATCAGGAGGTCCAGTCATGGAGGAGCCTACCAACAGCTCATGATCTGTTCAACAGAGCCCTGGCATTGTTAACCACTGCATTTTCTCCCCTCTCGCTTTGCACCTCCCTGATGCACACCAATTCTGTATGTGCCCCGCCTTTTCGCTTTGACTGTGACTTACAATTGAGCAACCGTTCGACTGTCTGAGGCCCATAGCGTGCAACAGCTTGATGACCCCCTTACAACCTTGGGCCTTCAGTACCAACATTTCATACACATACTCACATACACACACACATACACACACACCATGGGCGACAAACTGGGGGACTCCATTCCATCTGCATCTGATGGGCTGTTGCTGCGGGAATGAGAGGCTGACGCAATGCCGCTGCTGGTACCTGTGTGTATGTGTTATATGTGTTTGCGTGCGAGTGTATATAAACCATCAATTCCACTCAATTATTCATTTCATCAATATTAGGCCTTTCCCAAGCTCTTAAAACATCGTGAGCGCACTTGCGTGCATGTGATTTGTGCTGCTGCTGCTGCTTAATAAATATGCAAACGAGCTATACTGAGATCTCAAGAGCGCAGATCACCTGGAGACCCTTGTTTCTGAGAAGGCTGCTTCTCTTCCTGCTGTTGCTGAGGAACAGGGTGGTGGTGGTGATGCTGCTGCTGGTGTGCATGGTGGTGTTTGTGCACGTGAGGGTGCTGTTGCATGTGAGGGTGCTCAATTTGGCACTCGGGCTGGGCTACTGAAGGAGGCTTGAAGGTTACAAGAATAGCGGTGCAGTTGTCGTAGGCTGTGCGGCTGGGCTCAAGGCACGCTGCAGGAAAAAAAGGGCAGTTGTGAACGGGTACAGGGTTTCCTCAAAGTCTGACAGGCGGTGCAGTGGTGGGGAAAAGGCAGTGACGTTAAGACAAAAACAAATCGTGGCAGCTGTGTGTAAGTAAACATGAGCAATCATGGTGTTGCAGGAAGAAGCGGCTGTGTGGAATAACGTGAATACTCAAAAGGCTGCAGGCAGAGTATGCAGCTGAGAGCTGGAGGCAAGAGGGCAAGGAAAAAGGTAAGAGCACGGATTGGGGAACCAGGGTAGGGTCAGAGATAGGATAAGAGGAAATAAGATAGAGATAGGATAAGAGTACGGATTGAGAATCCAGGGTAAAGTAGCAAAACTCGTGCTGCGTAAGAGAGAAGGGTGCGTCAGAAGACAAGTTGCCTGGTGGCAATACAGCTGAGAGCAAGAGGCAAAGCGCTTCTGACACCTCAGGCTTATTTCCCTGCCAAGCCTGGTCTATGTGCCCTGCATATAGTTTGTTGAGGACACAGCTTGCACTTCTGTCGTGTTGGTTTCAGCCTCAAGTAACGCCATGAACACACCATTGCTCTCCCGAGTGTGCTAGCTGTTAAACTTACAATAGAATACAAGCACAGTGCAAACGCCGTACCTATAACCTACCTATAACCTACTGCTGGACACGTACGCGCTTAACATGTGCGTTGACAAAAGCTGTTTTCTGAACAACCTTCCCGTTTTTCACGTATGTGGTCGGCCATAACCATATAAATGCACTGGATACTTGATAAGGAAATCCCTGCAGAATTTACCGTACATAAACCATGTGGCTTTGGCCAACCCTTTTCACATAGCTACAGCACACCTCAGCGCCAAGCGAGCTGACTGCGTGCAAATTCATCCACACAGATTGCACGCACATGCTAACCCAGAATCCAGAAACTGATTGCCTGATTGAATCCAGACACTGATTGCACGCACGTGCTAACCCAGAATCCAGACACCACAGCCTTTCACACGCCTACATCAACCAGGGTGCAGCATAAGCAGCGGGCACTGACCTTTACACAGCTCTCGGCATACTTCAGCAGGTGTTCGTCCCCGCTGGAGCCGCTGCTTCACAAAGCGCAGCACCACCTTTTCTTGCATGCTATTCCAGATGCCATCTGAGCACAGCAGCTGAGCGGGCAAGAAGGAGGAGCAGGGACGAGGGCAAAAGTGAGTAGGCAAAAAGGGGGTGCACGTATGCTCATGCATATGCATTTGTTGCAAGGCCCTGCCTGGATTACGTTGCGTGCATGTATGCTTATGAAATGAGCAAAACATCTTAGAAGGCACGAAACAGTCCCTTGTGTGGTGTCCTAGCATTGCGCCCAGAGGACAGCACAACGATAGGGGGGGCAGGGACGCGGGCAGGGTGGAGTGGCGGAAGTGGGGTGCACACAGCACAATGATCACACAAAACAATGTCCATGGACACACGCAGCATAATGGTCACAAAGGTCACACACAATGGTCACACACAATGGTCACACACAATACAGTATAGTACAATGATCACACACAGCAATGTCCATGGACACACACAGCATAATGGTCACAAAGGTCACACACAATGGTCACACACACATGAATGAGCAGGCTGTGTGACTACCGGGCAACCTTGCATGCTACCCCAAACATGCCATTTGAGCACGACATACAGCCGAGCGGTTGCACAGGACTGCAGCAGCACATGCAGGGGCATGTCAATCAAATCATCTTCCTTCTAACCACTGGCGTTTCCACCTCCTTGCAACCATGATGTTTGAACAGACTAAGCCGTGCATGGGCACCATAAAACCTCCATTTTAAATTAAAGGGGATGGTGCAGCGCTTCCACACCTCTAGAGCTAGCTGGAACTGAAAAGCAGCATGATGGGTCACCCTTTCTGCAATCCATTTTGAATCATCGCTGCTTTTCAAGACCCTTTCCTCAGGGCATTCTTGCTTCAAAAGCATTCCTCTCGGTGATGTGTGCACCCTTACCAGGAAGTCTGAAGTTGTGTTGATGAGGGCTTCCCGAATGTCAGGCTCTGGGCTGACCTGTAGCGTAATAGCAAAATGTGCAAGAGTGGCTGGTCAGCCGTGACGAAACCTTTACATTTCTAACAACCTGGGAGCTTAGGAAGTACGACCGCTCCCTCTCCTCAGAGGCACTGATCACGAGCCTGATCCGGTTGGCTGCTGCAGACATTCATAAAGCTGACTGCACACCCTACACATACGAGATCGTGGAGTCTGGGTGTGCTTGCTCACCTGCTGCTCTGAGGGTGGTCGGAACAGGTCCTGTTTAAACTGTGCATCGCCCAAAGCCCTGGACAGATTTAGGCAGCAGTTGAGGCGGCCCTGGTGCACAAAGCCTGAGGACACAGACCACAGGAGATAACAGTTCTACCTCGCGAATCAAGTGGCTAGCTAACAAGCTGATCACTGTTTGGTGATGAGCAGTTGATGAAGCCCTGGTGCGCAAAGCCTGAGCCTGGAGAGGCTAAAGCAGACAAAAACATCTACAAGCAAAGTAAATAGGGTTGGCCAGAACCATATATATATACGGTGTATATACGGTATTTTTGGCAGGGAAATCATCAAATATACGGTCATATACGGTGTATATATACAGGGTTCTGGCCAACCCTACAAATAAATCATGATGCCTGGCTAAGAATCAAGCAAGCAAGCGACAATTTCTACAGGAATCGTCACTAGGATTTCAACCAAACACTGTCTGAGCCTTGTTTGTTCGCTAGCGGGAGAACAGAAATAAACGCAACAAAAAAGGCACGTGCAAAACTTCCCCCATCCCTGTAATTTAATAGGAAGTTGTATACTTGGCTGTGTATTAAAAAGCTGAGAATAAAACACACGTTTTTTGGCATACAGACCCTGTGGGCTGGTGTTACAGGTCACAATCGGAAGCGGTGACACCGGCTAGGTGTTGGAACACAGCCTGTTGCAGGTTTCCAGCTCGGCACCAAGGAAAGGGAGATCGTAGCATGTATGACCCACACAACAAAACGAGGATATGGATTAGGGAACCATATATGGACTAGATATATGGATTAGACACCCAATAGGATGATAGGATATGGATTAGGGAACCATATATGGACTAGATATATGGACTAGACACTCAATAGAATGATAGGATATGGATTAGGGAACCCTAGCAAGGAGATTGACTAAACGACCAAAAAGCAGCATAAAAGACACTCAAGAAATGCGCACAGCTGGTAGATTGTGGGGATACCCTGGACACACTTTCACAGCTACATGCCTCACTGGCCCACGTCCACACGCATTCATGCATGCCTCACTCGCACACGCTGCATGCCTCACTCGCCCACGTTCACACACAAGAATGCATGCAATATGAACACGTACATGCACCCTTATTCCTTTATATGAACACCCTTATTCCTATATATGAACATGTACATGCACTTTATTCCTTTCTTTCCTTCGTAAACACAGGTACTACACCCACCTCAATCAAGACACAACAACTTCCCCCTGAACAAACACAGCCACAGCCCACACTCACCTCCTGCACACCGAATGCGCTCCTCCTCCTCCGGCATATCAGGCTTGTGGTCCACTGTCATGCTCAGCGCGCGATGCTGTCGTGCATGGTGGTGGTGCTGCTGCTGCTGCTGCTGGCCTTTGTCACCTCCCTCCCTATGCAAAGAGGACCCCCTCTGTAAGGCGGAGGCACTTGTGCCTGCGCTGTCTCCCCCAGAAGTGTCACTGGAACCACCTGCAGCGTTTGGCAGCAAACACAGCAACTGGCCTAAATTGTCTCTGTGGCTGCTTCAGTACCTGCAAAGCCTGCGTTCCAGCAGCTGTTGAGATACTCTGGCGAGCCACCTGCAGCACACAGCAAAGCAACCTAGTACGCTCAGACACTTTGTCCTCAAGAAACACAGCGAACAGCGATCCCTACATAAACTAAAGAGCAGGGGCCACTTGAGTTCTGAGTACTGTACAGTTCCTCCACCTCACTAAAGGGAGGGGGGAAATCAGCATTCCGCATTCCCTGTTTTGTTGCCTTCAAAGCGGTATTACAGCATATTCTTCAGAGCAGCTGTAGCTGCCGTGTCTATACTATCAGGACCACTTGCAATTTCACGCCAAAAATCACCGAGACCCCACGCCACATTGTTTTGTCTCACCGACCAAAAGGTCACCTGCACCTCTGTAACCTCAGTAACAAAAGGTCGCCTGATGCCTTCGTGTCAGAGCGCTGAGGCTCAGACACCATGAATGGATAAAATCAAAAGGTTGAAACGGCAAACATTAGGGGGAAGGAGAGCAAACTCTTCCCGCATTCCAACAACAAGCTCCGATAGAGTACCTGAAACAAAGCCTGCAGGTCCGCCCAACGCACACAAACCCAGCCCAGTGTGTGTGGTGTGTGTATGCGTATGAGTGTGTGTGCATGTGTATGAGTGTGTGTGTGTGTGTGTGATCATGCGTGTGAGACACAAAGTGGGAAGCAGTCATCGGTGCAACTCACCCTCACTGCAGCTTGCACTAACCCCAGCCACGGGCGCCACTATGATCTAGAACCATGCACAAAGTCTAAACACGGCACCTCTAGCAGGCACAGCTCCTTAAATAAAAGCTGATAAGGGTCACGAACGGCTTGTGTACACACAATCGTTTCTGGCAAACATCCGCGTACGGATGATTCTACCCCCATACGGGTGTTTCCAAGCAAGGAAAGCCCAGTACACATGGTTCCATACGATTCGATAACCCACCTGTACCGACACTGGTGCTGGCGCTGGAGGAGCCGGAACGATGGATGTGCCCATCAATGCCCGCCTTGTTGTGGAACAGAACACACCTAGTTAAGGGCGAAGGTGTGGAAAAACAGTCAGAAAAGGGGTGAAAAAGAGTCAGAAAGGTGCATCATATAAGCGGGCCCTGACTGTCATCAGGGCAAAGGACCAGCACGGGGGGCACTGACTGTGCAGAGAGGACATTCCTACGCTTGCTGCAAAGACAACTGCTGCGACCAGGCTGCACCTCAACATCGCTGCGAAGATAATTGCTGCGACCAGGCTGCACCTCAACATCGCTGCGCCTCCTTACCTTGTTCAGACCTAACCCAATTTCCCCATCGGCACTGCATCAAATCTATTCAAAATGAAATCTTTCCAATATGAAATCTTCCCCCCATATCTCACGCTCTCCACGTGTGCCACCTTTGCCAATTCCTACACACCCCAGCTCTCACTTACTTGGAGTCACCGACACCGCCGACTGCCAAGCGGTATCCTTGTAACACCGCAAGAGTGCATGTCGTTCCACTGCTAGAGGGACAAGCGGTGGCCATCTCGCGATCTAGCTGTAAAAAGGCGTCCTTGAGTGCACGCGTAACATCTTTAGCAGCCCAGGCCGCCTGCCCTCGCAGTACGTCAGCCTGCACGGAGGAGATGCGATCAGGGTGCACGGACGAATGGGTCAGTGTATGTGAACCTAAATAAGTTCAAAAGGGGCATAATATGGGCGCCACACACACACACACACACACACACACACACACATACATGCAGGTGAAAGATCTGAGGACAGGAAGGTACGAGTCAAGTTGATTGGTAACATTTATGCTTGACATTGAATGGTGACATGTCTAGTTTGGCAACTTGTCTGTAGTGGTGTTCCTGAGGCACTCGAGGCACTTTTACACTATCCAGAGGCTCTCTGAGCAGAGAGCAGTGCGAACGACATTTGGCTGTTCCAGTAGCAGGACCTTAGCTTGAGGCAGCTAAGCAAGCTGGGAAGTACATGAACAGATCTGGGGATGACCACCATTCCCCAAAACTGTAACTTCTGTGTTGAAGGCGGAGGCAGCGACATGCTGCTGGTGCGTGTTACACAAGGACAGGGAAAGGTGGATTGGAAGAGGCTGAAGCAAGTGCTATAGAAGTCTATTGTTGGTGACCAACAGAGAGCAGGGCGCAATGCATTGTGAAATGCCTTCACTCGAAAAGGAAACGCATTAAGACTTGCCGCGTGGAGTTGGCAGTAGGTTGCACACTCTGCACCTCCATGCCCATCAAAGACCCCCAGCAAGGCTGACTCTGAGTCAAGTGTCAGCTCTACAATGTGCGAGTTTTCCATGGAATTGCGGTGCCCTTGAACCCAGGCTGAGCCCACTTCGACCAAGGAATTGCTAGTTGTGCTGGTCTCAATCTGTGTGTTGCGAGCAAGGCAACATGTACGTGTGTATGTGTGTGTGTGTGTGTGTGTGTGTATGTGTGTGTGCGTGTATGTATGTGTGTGTGCGTGTGTGTATGTGTGTGTGTGTGTGCGTCTGTGAGTGTGTGAGTGCGTGTGAGTGTAAGTGCGTGCATGCTTGCTTAAATGCGAGCAAGAGCGTGAGTGTGTGTGCGTAAGAAAGTGTGTGTATGTTTGTGCACGTGAGTGCGTGTCCACACGGGCATGCATGTGTACAATGTGTGTGCGTGTGTGTGTGTATGTGTGTGTGTGGATGTGTGGGTGTATTTATGTGTGCATGTGCATGAGCGTGTGTGTGTGCATGTGCATGTGTATATTTGCGCACGTGTGTGTGTGCGCATGTGTGTGCGTGTTCGTGTTTGTGTGTGTTTGTGTGTGCATGTGTGTGTTCGTGTGTTTGTACATATTGTGTGTGCGTGCATGTGTGTGTGCATGTGAATATTGTGTGTGTGTGGGTGGATGTGTGTGTATGTGTGAGTATGTTTGTGTGCGTGTGCGCGTGCGTGTGCGTGTGTATGTGCGTGTGTGTATTTGTGCACGTGTGTGTTTGTGTGTTTGTGCGTATGTGTGTACGTGCATGCATATATATAATGTGTGTATGTGTGTATGTGTGTGTGTTTGTGTGTATGTTCGTGTGTTTGTGCGTGTGTGTGCGTGTATGTGTGTGTTTGTATGTATGTGTGTGTGTGTGTGCGTGTGCGTGTGCGTGTGCGTGTGCGCGTGTGTGTGTGTGTGCGCGTGTGTGTGTGCGTGTGAGTGTGCGTGTGTGTGTGTGTGTGTGTGTGTGTGTGTGTGTGTGTGTGTGTGTGTGTGTGTGTGTGTGTGTGTGTGTGTGAAATGCAGTGTGCCTGGGTGTCGGAGAATTTCGTGGGTATGAATACACGCGTCTGATAATCCCTGTCTCTGCCCTTGATCGGAGGAAGATACGTGTTTGACAGGCCTTTGACAAAGTCAGGTGTCGGAGGAAATATTTCGTCGCGGAGGTGAAGACTCGTCGTTTTAGGGCTATTTCAGCATTACGTGTGCGGTTATTCCTACCGAGGTCAAGTTGTGGTGCAGCTCCGCGGAGGGCATTCTTGCTTTTCTGCCCCCCCCTCTTCTTCCCAGCTGAGGAATGGAAGCCAGCGTAGCCTCTCGAAGCTGGGCTGCTTCATCCTCATTTTCCTCTCCTGCTTGGGTGTTCGGAGGGCTTAGTTCTAGCAGGCTTGGGTCGGAGAACGTAGGCTGAAGTGCAAAGGCTGTGAGCATGTTGTAATGTTAGAGCATTTATTATTTTTTGTCAAATCTCGAAAACTGTGAACTGCTGGTGAAATTTACTTCCCAGTAAATACAGGGTAGACAGCATGGGCAAACAGCAGCAAGACACCTCTGAACGGGAACCCCCCAGCAGCATTTCGTACCGTCAGGTGGGGGAAACAAAAGGCACCAAAATAGCACTCATGTGCACATGCGCACGCGCATGCAGACACACTCACGCAAGTGCACACACACACACACACACACACACACACACACATACACACACTCACACACACATACACACACACGCACACACACACACACACACACACACATGCGTACACACACAAACATACATGCGTGCACACACACACACACACACACACATGCACACACACAAAAACATACACACCATTGCCACAAATCTATGCAGTACATGGGTGAGCAGGACCTACCCATCGTGATGCACCTCATAGACAATGAGCTCAGTGAACCATATTCCATCTTCACATACCGCTACTTCTTGCAATGTTGGCCTAAACTGTGTTTTCTGGCATATGACAGCGATAGGTAAGGCTTGTCTGTCTTCTGTTTTCCCATTTGGGAGAATGCAACGCTTCCCTCAAATAGCGTCAAGGGAAATGCTAATTATGTATCCATTGTGTGGCCTTTGTATAGTTTGGGTTCAGAAGCTGCATCCTCTTAATGCCGAAGTTACATTGCCCACGCTTGGCATCTACTTGCCATGTAGGAATGGGGGGGAGGACCTCACTACAATAACAATGTTTACTCGTGCAAGAGGGTTAGATTTATGTATTGACTTTTCTTACAGCTCTTGTAATTGAAAGCACGCACAAGATTAAGGCCATTCAGCAGATTATTATTTGGTGATGGTAGATGGAACAGCAAAATCTTTATACTTCGGAAATAGTGCGTGTAGCGTGAATTTGTGAGCGCATATACTAGTTCTTAGGTATCGCAATGCCTGCTACTTGAGTGAGCACCTGCGTCAAACCAAAGCTCTCTCTTGTCCTCTTGCTCCTTCAAAGGCCTGTAGGGGTGGTCATATGCAAGCTTGACATGCACAGAAATCAAGCCCTGCGTGGATACGTGGCCATGCTAGTGGTGGACAAACAATGCAGAGGCAAGCGTGTGGGTGAGTGAAATATAATTTATAGACCTGCGCAAGGTACTCGCCTTGCTTATCCAGCCCTCAAGTGTCAGGGAATTCAGAGACCCGCAGCTTCCAGCCGTGTCTGTTGCTCAGTGGACTGCAAGTTTAATCAAGCTCGTGACTTATTGAAAAGGCCAGCCTTCGTCCCTGACCACTCGTGTTTCAGGGTCTGAGCTGGTTTGCAAGTCCATTCAAGCTATGATCGAGGGCAGGTGTGAAGAGGTGGCTTTGGAGGCAGAGGTGACCAACGAGGGGGCGCTGAGGCTGTACCAGGGCCTTGGATTCATTCGGGATAAACGGTTACACAGGTCAGTGCAAGGGGCTCCCTTTTTGTTCCTGTTGCAGCAACCAAGCTGACAGTCTTCATTGAGAAGTTGGCCTGTAAGCACGCTGCAGAAATGCTGTTAACACCGCACATAAGAATCGGCTCAGCCTTCTGTGGCGCTATTTTGTTTGTCGCCTTGACTGCGGTTTTTTTTCGGTTGTGCTGCAATAAGGACCCAAAAATTGTTTGATCGGTCTTGACAAGTGAACTCTGAAGATTACAAGGTATGCAAATTGAGAATCATTTGTCACCCAACTTTTATGGGACAATACTTCTGTGTTGTTGGACCCTGAGGGCTAAGGAAAAGCCAGTGAAGAGATCACTCAAAGGGAAAACACTGAATCCAGATTACCCCCCTTGTTTAACAAGGAAGAGACATTGTAATTGCTCCATGTATACACAGTTCTGATTGACTTCACAAATCTGAGTTTAAAGTCCTTCTAATGACCTCACTACGCAGGGTAAAATAGGAATTTGGGTTTTTGAGTACTGATTTTGCGTACAGTTTAAAAATTTGGTGCGTCGACTTTAGAGGTTCAGGGGCCTAGAGGTTCAGGGGCCTAGAAGACAAATAAGCATCAAAGGACAGAGGTTATACTTTGGTTTTGGAACTACCGTCTGTTCACGATCACTGCATGACCGTTTTTAGTTGTAAGGGGTCTGGGGATTTATTTTTGAGTCTGAAGGGACTTTGCGATGGCCCTGTCTGGAATTAATTTGTGAATTCAAGAGCCCCCCTCTGCTGTTTGTTGCTGCTGAGGCTATTGCTGCTGAGGCTATTGGTTGCTGCTTTCCATGGATGCCCCAGAGGAAGGGCCTGAAGAGGCTGTGAGAGGAGGAGGCCTGTTCTCGGAGCCGCATGGGCGCCCCACGGGCCTCTTCACAGCCTCGCCCTCGCCTTTGCCTCCTCCTCTGCCAGCTCCCTAAGCTACCTCTCCCTCTTCAGCTTCTTATGGTTTCTCTGCTGAGCAGCCAGCCTTCTGACAGAAGCTTCAAGAACAGGGCCAGGCGGTTCACACTGGGAGGCCACTTTTAAAATTATCTACACCCAAACCCAGGAGGCTGCGGGAGCATAACTTTTGGACGGCACATATCAAATCGATTAAAAATTATATATTCGGAGTCCTGACGTCAAGAGCTATCGATTGGTATATATATGGGTCGAATCGGGGAGGGGGGGGTGGGGTGGTCCCCAAACGGGTCTTTAGTTTTTTTGCGGGGGGTCTCCAGTTTTTATCTGAGCCACTTCCACGGAATTTTAAATATATCATCGGAATTCTTAGCTCAAGTCCAGTCGATTGCCACCTTTTTTGAGCAAATTGGGTAAAAGGGGGGTCTATGGACACGTTCAAAAGTCAGAGGCACACGTGCTCGGAAGCAGGCCACGGGAGGAGTCAAGCCAATGAAGCAGCATTTCACTTCAAATTTTCAGGATTGTGCCAGCATGAGGTAATCAGTAGATATATGAAGAAATGGAAGCAATGTGGGGTTGTGAAAGCCTGTTGTGGATGCCTGGTAGGTCATGTGTGCATGGGCGTGCGCACCTCAGTTTTTGCCCCATAACTCTGCAACAATCCAGTTTCAGGTCTTGTCGAGTATTCAGATGGATGCAGAATTCAAAAAGGAGCAGATTGGTACCCTTTCTGTCTGGGTGGGGGCACTGGAAGGGGGGCAGGGGGGGGGGGGGCCCTCGGGGGTGTCCACCCCAATAAGTAAACGTGCCTTCCCAAAAAATGAAAAAAATGCCTCCTGCCCAAACCCCTAAAAATTCCATTGGAACCCTAGGACACGAAGTGTTTAGGGCTTATGGATTGCTAGAGAAACTGAGAGTCTTATAGCTTAGAAAAGATTGACTTTCTCCAAAAACTTTAATAGCCAAATCGAGTGAGAAGCTCATGCTGAGAAGGATGGTGCTTTCCGATTGTTGAACAGTGCCCTGGTTGGAAAAGTGCCCAAATTTATTTAAGCTTCTCGATATTGAATTTATACAGATGGAAAAAAGACTTAATTTTAAGACATACTGGACCTGCGTGGAGCATTTGGCGATGCCGCGAAATGCAAGCCTGGTTCCCGAGCGGAGTCATGTTGCTGCATTTTTGCGATGAGCAGGAAGGTTACTTACAACATCGCAGAAGCACAATTGCATTCCGGCCACTTGTTGTTGTGATGACGTGTGCTCGTTGCAAGCGCTGTCTGGGATTGAGAATGGCAAGTTTCAGGAAGTTCCAACAGATATCTTGCATCACCCATAAGGTCTGTATAGCTGTGGAAATTTGCACACACCAGCCTTTACACACAAGAGTTGCAGATGATGACTTGCACGACCTCACGACCTAGGGTTCCCCAAGCGCAGCGCCTTAATTTTGACTTCGAAGCCAATTTGGAATATAATTGTTAACAAACTTCGTTGGCCAAATTATCATTTAATATCTGACGTGATCATGGAACTACAGTATATGTTTTCCTCTGATGCAGGTACTATCTAAATGGCGTGGATGCGTACCGCTTAAAACTGCTTTTGCCCCTTGCGGAGGAGGAAGTAGACCAACAAGCAGCACAGAGTCAAGTTGGTGAAGTTGTTAATCTTGGTGATTCATAATGACATCAGATTGTTAATTTCACCCTTGTAGTTGTAGAGAAAAAAAACTACGCAGGCAGTAAAAACTACTCCCCACATTAATTAAGGAAAAGGAACCACTTTGGTATCGAGTACCGTAAAGCTTCTCCACCGCAAAAAGGAAAGGAAAAATCAATGGGGATCAAGAGGGTTGCAGGCTTGGCCTGAAACCGGCTCCTGTTGAGAGTTGATAACAGTACTGGAAAGGGCACGTCTGGTATGGACAAGTCTAGCAGCAAAATTCACAGAGTGCACATGAAGCTCGGAGGCAAGCTTCTTTACTCTTTGAGAATCAAGACCCAGTTCCTTGAAAGGCTTCAGAGTGTGAGTGTTGTAGATGATGCCACCCACACCCAAAAGGATGATGTGGAGAGTAACAGAGGCTCCTTGGAGAATGTTGCAGAGATCGTTGTGCTGTTCCTTTCCGGTGTTCAGCTGGTTCTGAGCTCTGGTGTCTTCACAATACTTGATCTCGACAAGGTGGATGTCACGCCGAGGTTTGCTGAGGTCTTTAGGTCGATGCTGTCTGGGGTTGGTGGCTCTATTGGTGGCTGGCGGTGCTGCTGAGGTGCTCCCAGTCTCCCTCAATTGCCCCCTGCCACTTTGAAGAACCCACCCCCCTACATTAGTTTGTTGTTTTTGTGTTTTTGCAGCGATGGGAGTAACCAGCACAAAATCTGGGCGG
>Ga0307947_1002040_pt1 | contig 16111 bp, 16 predicted proteins | sample OrgLakmetagen232_FD_201840 | JGI IMG/M metagenome (GOLD analysis project Ga0307947, IMG submission 201840) | Saline water microbial communities from Organic Lake, Antarctica - #232 | ecosystem: Environmental > Aquatic > Non-marine Saline and Alkaline > Saline | place: Antarctica: Organic Lake...
GCCCCCCAGAGGCACTTCCAAGCCCTCTAGAGCCCCCCAGAGGAACTCCCAGCCCCTCAGAACGTAGCATGATCACTTGCTTATTGCTACCACAACCCAGAAGGTGGTGCCTGTAGCGTAGATGAATCGTGCAACAGCTGCACCCACACAAGCCTTGGTCACTGCCCTCTTGCTGCAGGTGTCCAATGACTGTAGATGCTGCTGTTGATGTGCTTGCTGTAGTCCTGTGCAGGTGCCTCCCTTTTCCTGCATGCTCCTCCCTCTGAGCGCTAGCGTCGGCAATTTCTCCCATTGCTAGCGAGCGCTGCGACTAAGCCCTGAGGATTCCTGCCGGGTCAGCTTTGCATGCTGCTACACCTACGCTGGGATTCTGCCTCAGGAAATGCTCGCGGATGCGGGGGGCACCGCTGCTGAAATCTCGGAATTCTGGCATCTGGCATCTGGCATCTTGTAAATCTGCCCTTCTGTCCCATAACAACAACACGATGCCACTCAGGGTCTTTACCAGGAGGCATTATAATGTTCTGGAGCCTGGGGGGACAATTCGTGGTGGTTGGAGGGTGGTTAATGCAAGCCCAGGGTACCCCCCAAAATAGCATATATACGTTATACGCGTATTGCGTATTAATAGCATATTATACCGTATGGGACGTCTCAGAAGTCCGTATGACCCATCCCTGCTAAAAACGTAAGGCATTACAGAATCATCAAACATCAAAAGTACCAGGCATGATACGAGCTAGGCATCAATCTGCACGGCATCAGCGCAAGGCAAGGGCTGAATGCCACCTGCGTCTTGCCTTTGTTGTGCGCTGACTTTTAAAGCACTGCCCAAATGCTCATAGACATATGCACATCCGCCAACACACAAACGTGTACATTCCCCCACACACACCTTACACACACGCACACATACTTACATATTTACACTTCCATACACACTTTCACATACAAACACGCACATACACGCACATGCACACGCACACGCACACACTCACGCTCACACACAACTCGCACCTGTCTGCAAAATCTGTCGCCACCCCTTCCATGATGGCATCACGCAGACCCTGCATGCCTGGGAAGCTGAAAGCCCCAGCGACATGCAGCAGTCGCTGATGCAGCGCAAGGCTGCGTGGTGCTGCAACAACTGCACCCTTGACAACTAGGTGGGCCACAGCACCTGTAGATGGTGTGTGAGTGTGATACATGCGGAGTGGTTACTCGATTTGAATAAATAGGGCGACAGTGACTGCACCCTTGGTTACTTGATTTGAAGAAAGAGGGCAACAGCAGCTGCACCCTTGGTTATTTGGTTTGCAGAAATAGGGCGACAGTGACTGCACCCTTGGTTACTTTATTTGAAGAAAGAAGGCAACAGCAGCCGCACCCTTGGTTATTTGGTTTGAAGAAATAGGGCGACAGTGACTGCACCCTTGGTTACTTTATTTGAAGAAAGAAGGCAACAGCAGCCGCACCCTTGGTTATTTGGTTTGAAGAAATAGGGCGACAGTGACTGCACCCTTGGTTACTTGATTTGAAGGAACAGGGCAACAGCAGCTGCACCCTTGCTACAACCAAGTGCTTGCCACGACCAAGGGGGCCACAGCACCGGACAAAATTTGAGAGTAAGAAATTTGAAAAAGAATAGGGCAGCCGCAACACTGCACTCTTGCCGTGCAGGTGGGCGTCAGCACCTCAGGGAGAACACATGAGCGTGAGACATGCTGAGGGTTTGCATTTGGAAAAAACAGGGCAACGGCAGCTGCACCCTTGCCGTGCAGGTGGGCGTCAGCACCTCAGGGAGAACACATGAGTGTGAGACATGCTGAGGGTTTGCATTTGGAAGAAACAGGGCAACGGCAGCTACACCCTTGCCATGCAGGTGGGCGTCAGCACCTGAGAGGAGACACGTGTGCGTGCAATGGTGACATTGCATGGGGCTACGTGGGGCTGTGTGCAGCAAGTGCAGCCTTGACGCAGCTGTAATGGGCCTCAGGGTATTTGATGACCGAGGGTGCGGTGTACAGTCACAGGTGGTGAGTTAATGAGTAAAAAAGCTGACTTTCTAGGTGCAGCACCGGACAGGAGAAGTGTGGGGCTGAACACTTCTGTAGGGGGCTGTTCTGAAGTTTTGCAAAAGCCACGTGAAAAGTATCACACAGCATGCATCATTAGCACTTGCCACCAAGCACCCACAAAGATTTAGGCACAGTCCTTGTGTTGACTTTCGTAATTTGAAACCCACACCGCCCCACTTACAAAAAAAGACACCCGATTCCATGCAAATTCACATGTCTGCACCAGATCCCTACGCAACCTACAAACTCACCCAGATACACTCACTTTTGAACGCAACTATAACTGGCGCACTTGTGTGCACATACACACACATGCACACACACACACATACACACACACGCACACACACACAAACGCACACACACACACACACTCTAACAAACAAATATACACACACCTGTGAGCACAGCCCGCACAGCTGCTTCAGACGCCTCTGCAGCTGCCTCCTCAGCACTCAATGCCCCCTCTCCCCCCCCTTCCTCTCCCTCTCCTTCTGCCTCACCCCCATCCCTACCGCCCTGAGAATTCCTGCGCTTACGCTTGCGCGCTGCATGCTTTGCGTCACGTTGCTGCTGCTGCAGCTTCGCCACATCCTCAGCAGTCTCTGCGGACAGAGCATGAGTGTATACACTGTTTGTGTGTTGCATGTGCACACAGCATTTGCTGCTGCAACTCAGCCACGTCCTCAAGAGTTTCTGTGAAAAGAGCAAGAGTGTGTATGTACTGTTTGTGTGTTGCATGTGCACACTGCAAAATGTGTGCAACGTTGCTGCTGCTGCAACTCAGCCACGTCCTCAGCAATTCCTACTTCCCGGAGTGTGGGCAAACGGTTTTGTGGGCAGGTTGCACGTGCGTTCTGCTTTTTGTCAAGTTGCCGCAGCTTGGCCATGGATTTTAAATTTCTGCTTGTTGCTTCATGTATACGTGTGTGTGTGATTATGTGTGAGTGAGTGAGTGAGTGAGTGAGTGAGTGAGTGAGTGAGTGAGTGAGTGAGTGAGTGAGTGAGTGAGTGAGTGAGTGAGTGGGAAACACCAATCCCATGGCTTGTCTGAGTTGTTTTGTATAAATTCCCATGTGATATTTGGATTGAGTGAGTGAGTGAGTGAGTGAGTGAGTGAGTGAGTGAGTGAGTGAGTGAAAGTGGTGAGTGCTCGTGTGAGAGTGTGTGTGTGCTTTGGTGAAAACAAGTAAGGAACTCTTTAAGTGTTGATCATCTGAAACATTCCTTACATGGTACTTGTTTAGGCAGTGAGGATTATATGCAGTACCATCAAAATAGCCAGGAGAGTAAGGTTGGCCAGAATCGTATAGATGCACCGTATATGACCGTATATTTGGTAATTTTTCTGCCAAAAACACCGTATAAACACCATATATATATATATATATATATAGCTCTGGCCAACCCTACAGGAGAGCAATGTGGTCACAAGTGCACATACATGCATCGCACACACCTGGGTCAGATAGCCCCAGCATCTTACTACAGTGACACACGGTAGCCTGGTGCTAAACTGACATTTGCATTCACAATCATCGTCACGATCACAAGCAATCTCAGTTGGTTGTGCAGTCCTAGAGCGGGCGCGCAAACCCTGCATCTGAGGCTGCGCCCACAGGCGTGCCACATGCAGCGGCTCCATACACAGGTGCTACCTCCCAACATGCGCAATCAAAAATCCCATACACACACACGCGCACACGCACGCATACACACACACACCAGGATTGGGTAGTCCCAGAACCTCACGCCGTGCACGCAAGCGTGCCACATACAGCAGCTCCATTCGCAGGTACTCCCCCCACAGTCCCTCGTCAGCACGACAGTGGCGCAGGCCTTGCTGCATAAGAGCGCGTGCTGCGGCCACGTTTGCGTTGTGCTCAAACTCCCTGCGATAAAGTGAATAAGAGGGAGTTGAGGCGCAGACTGGGTTCTGAAAAGGGCTTGTGGAGGGAGGCATGTACACACTGGGATTTTATGAAAGGCCTTCCAGTTCAACGCACATGCTGTGGTCTTGATTGCGGCTGTTATCAAGCTCAGAACGTGAGTTGGGTTTATAGCACGAGGCAGGGCGGTCCTAGTCCTGGGCTTTGGGCTTTGATTTTGAATTCCGTGTGCAGCGTTCAAGGCCTTGCGAAAGGCACGTGCTTACGCTGCAATGAATGCATATTGTGCCAGGTTAACAAACGCACAAACTTCTGGGTACACAAATGCTCTGGGTAAACACACGCACAAACGCTCTGGGTACACAAATGCTCTGGGTAAACACACGCACAAACGCTCTGGGTACACAAATGTTTTGGGTTCACAAATGCTCTGGGTTAACAAACGCACAAACGCTCTGGGTACACAAAATGCTCTGGGTTCACAAATGCTCTGGGTTAACACACGCACAAACGCTCTGGGTACACAAATGCTCTGGGTACACAAATGCTCTGGGTTGACAAATGCTCGGGGATCACATAAGCTCAAACGCCCGGTAGTATACCAAACCAAGTGTACAACACGTGTTGGGATATAGGCAACATATAGGAGCATGCAAAAATTAAAGGAGCGCACAGGCTGGCAAAAAGCATTGATGATGCATTTATATATGAGGGGAGTACGTAAGGTGCAGGAGGAGGAGCAAGTGACCTGCTTGCTATTGGCGGTTTGAAAGGGGCGAGGTCTGACTAGGTTTACCTGAAAGAGTTGTTTTGCTTATATTGCAGGTTGCACCTTGCACATGACATGGCAATGCGTGGCCCTTCATGCCATGATAGCTTTTTGTTTGCGTTTAGTAGGTTTTCCAATGGTTTGCGGTGTCATGATCTTAACAGCAAAAAGTAATGCTGCGTGTCCAAAGGATTTGAAGTGCAAGTGTGACGTCATGGTGGCCAGCCAGGGCTCTCACCAGGAAGCTGCCTCAATCCACAGGGCCGCCACGTGCCCATGCCTTTGTAAGGCTTTGGTCAACACCTACGCAAGCGTGTGTATGTACATGTGTGTACATGTGTGTGAGTGTGTGTGTGTATGTGTGTGTGTGTGTGTGTGTGTGTGTGAGAGAGAGACAGAGCGAGAGAGAGAGAGAGCGGGGGGGGGAGAGAGAGGAGAGAGAGAGAGTGTGTGTGTATGTGTGTGTGATTGTGTGTGTATGCGTACGTCTATTTTGTCATTGCCTGCGTGTGCATATACATATATACGTGTGTGTACGCTTGTTTTGCTCGTGCTCATACAGGAAACAGCAACATACGTTTCCAGTAAATCTCAGTTACCAATACTGAAAAAATGTTTTCGCATCATATTCATTTTAACCTCGCTCCTGAAGCAATCCAGACGTCCAATGATCTCGTACAACGTATACACACGCACCTTAGACATCTGCTTGGAGCTGTTGCTCTGCTTGCAGTAGTCGATCCAGGCCATCCACAGCTCTAAATCGGCTTTGAACTTGCGGGTGGCACGCTCATAGGTGAAGTGAATGCGGCGAAGGATGCCTGTCTCTGCCGGGCCTTTCTTGCCTGTGTGTCACCGGTACATCAAAGGAGGGTTCTCCAGGCCATCATTTGCCACGAAAAACTGACACTTCAGGCCATCAACAGCCAGTAAAACGTAAGATTATTGCAGAGGTGCAGGATGCGGAGCTCTTCGTCTCTACTTAAGTGTCCGTGCTACGTGCTACAGGTACAAAGGGATCTCTGAGCTGGGCTTGAGCCTGACTCACCTACCCGACAAGCAATACTGAGGTGCAGAGGAAACAGAGCCCTAAATAAATATGTAGATTTTTCTGGTGTCACAAGTCAGACACGTAGGTAGCACTACGCGACCATTATGTGCAGTATATGATAATCAAATCTTTTGCTGCAGCAATCCTTCCAAGCGTCCAGCGCACTTTCACCAGCACTTGCACACCTTTGATCTTCAGAGTTTTCCTGCGATGTTTACGGAGCTCCTCCAGCTTTGTTTCAAACTCTATACACCTGTGAGCAGGAGCAGCAAGCGAGTAGTTGACGAGTGGTTGAGCTCACATCACGCTCGTTGCAGAGGCAGGCTGTTTGTGGGGCAGCATTTCACCTGTACAACAACAAGCAGTTCATACATTTGTGAGAGGGGAGAACAATAGGACTTGTACCCACTTCAGGAAATCACGCTTAAGCGTGGCTCTCCTCTTGAAGTTGTACTCAAAGTCCTGCCGCTTCTTGATCACCTCCTTCAGCTCGGAGCGGCTGAAGTAACCCTTACTCTCCAGGTCGTCCAGCTCCGGCAACATACCCTCCATGACCATGGCAACTGCGATTTGAGAAGCGAGCAGCCAGGGTTTTAGTTGCTTCAGAAACCGCATGTGTGTGTATGTGTGTGTGTGCATGTGTGTGTGTGCGCGTGTGTGTGTGTGTGTGTGTGTGTGTGTGTGTGTTTGTGTGTGTATATGTGTTTGCATGTATGTGTTGTGTGTGTGCGTGCATGTGTGTGTGTGTGTGTGTTTGTGCATGTGGGTAAACTCAAGCCTCCGTATTGTTTGAGACGAGGAGACACAAGTGTTGTGCATGAGTCTCAGCGTTCCTTTCTAACCTGTGTCTGCCATCTTTCCAGCACTATTTCACTGGGGATGAATTGTTTGGGGAGGAGCCCGCTTTTTGGCTAGCCGGCGTTTCAAAAACTTCAATAATACTATTATTTTAATTATTAAAATATTTTTAAAATAGGAGTTGTGTCACACGCAAGCATGTAAATGTGCTCACTGCTACAGCCTGATGTATTTAGGAGGTTTACAATGGCCAAAGCAGCCCCTCACGCAATTCCTGTGCCCAAAGCACACACACTGGCTCGCACACATAAGGGAATACCACACGCTACAGAGCAAGCTGTGACCGGTTCGTCTTCATATGAGTCTGTTGCACTCATTTTGGTCTGTAATAGGTCTTGAAATGGGCATGCAAAACTGCAATTGCAGTTGGGCTGGGCAGCCCGCTAACCTCCGCCTCTGAAGAGCAAATTTGCTTGAAGCCTGGCACTACAGAGAATAGAGATAATGATAAATTAACTGAGCAGAAGAGAAGGCGAGAACATCAACGAAATCAAAGGTGAGGGCGGAGTGTCATGACACTGGAAAGTAGTGCTGCTACCCGAGTTTAATTGCACTACTGTACCCTGAGGTAAGTGAATGACTGTTATGTGTATTCCTCGCTCCATCTTCAGACAAGTTTTTCCGGGTAATCTAGCACAGCAACGAGATTACTGGTATGGCATTGTTTTTAACCTGCCTGGCAGTTGCACACAGCGACTAATTAGCGCCGTTCCTTCACACGGTATGATTGCCACAGGCAGAGGAAGCAGGCTAAGCATTATCAGAAGCTTCAATCCGTCTTGGACGTGCTGCCGGGGGAAAACCAAGTGGAGATGGGCAGCGCAGTTCATCCATTGATCGTAGATTGGACAGGCATGCCAGATGCATGCAAGATCAATTTGTCTGGCTATAATAGCTCAGATAAAGCTGACCCAGACAAAGGCCACCACGTGTCAGCCTTTCAACACAGGGTGAGCCTTTTCCCCATCATGTTTGCACTCTTCCCACACCTGATACACTTGTTTGGGTACAGGCACCAAACAAAGATTTAAGAATTGTACAGCCTGCCAGCTGTGGGACCTGTAAATTTCCACAGGTGTTTAAATCCTGTGCCAAACAAGGGAAGGTGCAGAAAAATTACCCCTTAAACAGCTTTGTTTTTATCAAATTTGCCATGGGTCGCTTCATTCTTCATTTTCACGCAGTTTTCAGTTTCACAATGCTCGCACTCTTATTTTATTTACTTCTTCTCCTTTGCCTTTTTTTGAGGTACCTGCAGCGGGCCATTCGCAAGCAAGCTCAGTGCGAGACGTTTGCACTCATCCTAAAGCAGCTTCTGAGCAAACGATGGACAGCTTACAGCCCTCAGGCATGGCAGCAGCGTCCAATGGATACCCAGTTTACACTTGAGCAGCAGCATGGGCAGCAGCAGCAGCAGGCACAGGCCACTCACCCACCTCGGGTTGTAGAGTTTGGCTGTGGTTCAGGCAACTTGCTGCTTCCGCTTGCGTTTGCCATGCCTGAATGCCACTTTCACGGAATTGATCTGAAGCCAGAGGCTGTACGTTATCTGACGGTAAGCGTTGTTTGATTGGTTTTATCCGAATGCATAATAGGTTTTAAACTCCAACTAATTTTGCAAACAGACAAAAACGAAGCACGTTAGTATGTTGTTCTAACGTGCTGAGATCAAAATGGCTGTTTTCTTGCTCGACGCTTCCGAATATCGTTTCGTCACCATCCCTTTGAAACAGACAGTCTCCTTTGGCCCTTATCACTGGCATTATGAAATCACGCAGGAGCGTGCGCTAGCTGCTGGCCTGGACAATGTGACTGCTGAGCTTGGTATGATTCAGGACTACTCAGGTGGGAATACGCAACTGGTTTTCTCCTTTCCATTTAAAAGCAACTAGATAAATGCCAACGCCACACATCTCACACAATGCTTCCTTAGTGATCAGGCTTGTGCTCAGACGGTCAGACGGTACAATACTATGAGTACGGTACGGACCGTCTTTTTGTAAAAGATGGCGTATATCCGAAATTTGGCGACCGTATTTTACCGTCTAGATTCATACGGTACGGTGTACGGGACGGTGCCAAGCTGGCACTGCAAAAATGGCCTCGGAAAGGCCTCTCCACCCCAAAACCTCCCATTTCCACCTCCAGCGTACTCCTCTCACGCGTTGACGCCACACAATGCTTCCCTGAACAATCCTGAGGCTGGGTTGGGGCTGCATCAGCTCGGGAGAAGGGCCCAGCAGTGGCGTGGAAAGATGAAGTCGGACGCAATACTTGATTCCTGGTTAACAATTATGAACAATTGTTGCAAAAATAAAGTAGTTGTTTTGGGCTAAAAATGGAGCCAAACGGCCAAATTACCACCAAAATCGCAATGCGGTGACCACCGTCTTGTACGGTTCAATACCGTACTATCAACTCCACCGTCTTAGTACAGTACGGTACGGCGTAATACGGTACGCTACCATAAACACGGCCAAAATGCTCTAGTATGGCGTAGTCGCACAAGCCTGTTAGTGATACAAACAGCAATCCCAGCCTGTGCAACTCAAATTACTTTCCCAAAATATTTGGTTCTGCTGAATCTCGAGACTCTTTGACTCTATCCCTCTTCTTCCCTGTAGGACCGCTGGATGTAGCTCTGGCGCTTCATGCTTGCGGGCCTGCCACCGACTACGCAATGCTGCAGGTGTTTATAAGGTTTGGGTATGAGTTGAGAGAAAGCGCTGATCGATCAATGAAAGCTTCTGCCATTGTCTACCTGCTGCTGCATTATTCTGCTCATCTTCCGTCTTATTCGGCGTGCAGACCAATGAATTTCTTTGTATCCAAATGCGCAGGCCCAGAACGCACGTGCTGCTTTCATTGTCAGCCCCTGTTGCCTTGGCAAGCTGAACCTGGTGCAGCAGCCAGATGTGGACAGGAGTAACAGTTGTGATGCGGGACAGGGGATAACGGCTTGGAGGCAACATATAGAGGGTCAACTGCAACGACCTAGATCCAGGTATGTACGTAAAGGTCCGAAGGCTTTGCGCAAAAAGACGTAGGATTGAATTCATTCTTATCAATATTGTGCTATGGAATCTCTTATTTGCAAGGAAACAAATCAATGGGCTTTGCAAAGGCGCAAATATGATGATAAACCAGGAAAACATGTCACCTTCAGATAAAAGCGTGCAACAACCAGAATTTGTCTTGCGGTTGCTCGTTCATGCCCAGGTGGATGCGAGAACACCTGCAGCAGGTCAAGGATCCCGGCGGATCTTTCTCTCTTTTAGCTAAGGCGGCAGATATAAGTGATCAAAATTCAGGGCAGCAGCGCCTGTGCTTACAGGCAAAGGCGGCCATGTTGAGGGACAGAGCAGAGGCCGCCAGGGAAGCAGACTTTTTTGTGAAGTCTGTGCAGCTCCTGCACCCAGAGCTACAAGCTTTTGGGAAGGCAGACGTTTTGGTAGGATATCCTTATAAGCAATAAGTATAAGAAATCACTCAACATGACAATATTAGCAGCAGCCAAGGTCGTCAAGTACACACACCCCTGTTCCTCCTCATTACTCAAGTGACTTCAAACTTAATCAGGAGGAGCTCTGAGGGCTGCTGGCATCATCTAATGTGCGTGCTGGAATGTCCTCACACCGGTGTGGCGGCATTTATTCTTGATTACAATCAGAACTGATGATTGTGTTCACTTCATTGATACAATGTTAGTGCCCTGCTGCCCGATGTGCGTCGTTGTATTCTTGCCGTTTAGCAATCTTAGCGTTGCTGCCGCTTCACCGCTGGGTTTAACTATACAGCTTCAGATTTATATGCATGGAAAAAGTTCAGCGTGAAATAATTGTTGAACCTCGGTAATCGAGTCTAATGGCGCTATATAGCTGGACTAATGGATTAATGAATTAATGGATAAATGAAAATGCATCGATTCACTTTCGCATATACGAGTGGACAAAGGTGGCTGGGTTAATGAATTAACGCGCAGGAGGCTGTAAGTATCATAACCTTTTTTGACATCACGTGTCAAATGATAATAAATTACGTATTCGGAATCCTGACGTCAAGAACTATCGATTGGTATATAAATGAGTCGATTTTGAGGGGGTCGGGGAATTGGGGGGGGGGCTCCAGAACTATTACTGGGCCACTTTCACTAAGTGTTAAATAAATGATTGGATTCCTCAGCTCAAGCCCGTTCGATTGGCACCCTTATTGGGTGCTTTGATTGAAGGGGGGTCTGGGTGCCTGGTTACAAAATGCATGGAATGCCCCCAAGTAGGCCGCGGGGGTGTGTTCAGGCAAATTACCAACAATTGATTCCAAACTTGCAGTTCACGCATTGCATTATGCAAAAGTTGCATTAATAAAGTAAAATGTTGCTTAAATTTTGGCTGGATTTGTGCACTAAACATGTGGTCAGTGCAAGAGTTTGTTTTAGCCATGCAAGAGTGGTCAATGCGCAAACCAGTTTTTACCCTTTAACTCTTCAGGTATTAAATCAATTGCATGAGAACTGTACAGGCAGATAGCTGCATAAATTATGAGCAGATTGACACCCTTTTTATTAGTGTGGGGAGTCAGGAACTTCCCTTGAAGGGGAGTTTTTGGGGAGGGGCATTTTGGGTCAGAGGTCCAAAATTTCACGTGACAGGACCACTGTAAAAAACGCTCTTCAATCTAAACAAAGTCTGAGCACAAGGCCCTGAAATTTGGGGCCAAATTGAGCCTCTGTCTCAACTTTGACCGCCCAAACATCCACTCTTCTGACTTCCTTCCTGACTAATGGTTTGTAGCTCATTGCTATGCTGCTCGGAGAGAAGGCAGCAAGAAGGGGGTGAGGAAAAGTGGCGGAAATCAAGCTGCATCGTAATGGCGCTTTTACAACGATTTGGATTAAATGGTAATTAATCCAGGGGTGGATTAATGAACACCACAACGCACGCTAAGGGACTAGGGGGGTTCACAAAGTGGAACGATCTGGGAGGTGGACGGGGAGGGTAATTTTTAGGACTGTTTTACAGATTTACAGAGTTACAGATTAAGCCATTCTTAGAAAAATTGTTACTGCTAGGTTGATGTACTGGTCATATACTTTCTGATCGTTTTGTTTGTTTGCTATGCCGTCCTATGCCCTGCAAGCACACAAGGAGCACCCTCTCCATTAACTTGAATATGCCATCACTGTACAGCACTGTTGATTCAAAAATCCAGCTTATTGAGTAAGACGTTCAGATTTTGCAGGCTTAACATATAAAGCCATCACTCAATTGTATGACTGCTAGGCTGCGTGTGTAAGACATGTAAAAGTTGTCATAGTAATTGTTGTTGTAGTACCACACTTGTGTGTACCACACCAGCAAACCAAACACCTGCACAAGAGGAGGCCTGTCCTTAAAGCAAGGGTCTGCATGGTGGCACATCGAGCACACAGGAGGAGGCCTTGTAAAACCGGAAACAAAAAGGCAAAAAGTTTTGCAGGTAGAAATTTGGGCGGGCGGAAATTTGGGCCTTCTATTAGAAATACCCAATCTAAATCACCATGGTTCTACAGTAGCTTTCCACTTCGCCAAATGCCAAATTTTGGAATCGATCGTTGCCAAAAACCTGGTGCAAAAAACTGAAAAACCTGTTCATGTATGCGCGAGTTGGGAGGGGGACGAAATCAGGGCGCGGGGGTTGACCCAACATCTTTTACACGCTGTAACAAGGCTCCATGAAACGTTGCTAAAAAGGGTAATCCGACAGATGCCATTTCTGTGCATCGTGCGATACATATATCCACGTAACATTCCTCCCCCCTTGGCAACTCCGTCCTCGGAGTGGACTAGGCTCCCTGCTAGAGTTCCAGGTGGAGGATCAACTCGCCAGAGGTGCCATAGCGATTGACTAAACAAACACTTTGCATCCCAACGTGTCGAAATTTACCGGGTCGGAACATTGCCTGTTTGCAACTACCAAGGTTCGAACCCGAGACCTACAGGTCATCCGCGATTTTCCGCGGTGGGCTACTCCAAGACTTCGATGCCAATGAAACGTTGAAAAAGGGTAATCCGACAGATGCCATTTCTGTGCTTCGTGCGATACATATACCCACGTAACACTCCAAAGCTGCATTGTGGCGTCCCCTTTCTTTGCCAATGCAGAGGTAACTGGGTTTTTAAGTCAGGACAACCATCTAACAAAGGAATAAAATGGAATACGCTCCCTAGTATATGTCAGTCCTGAGAACCTTCGCACATTTGAAGAATATTTTTGCAAACTTTTGTTTCAAGGAGCTCCCTCACTGTTGGCTTCTTGCACTCATTTTCCCCCTGGACTTTCAGTTCAGACACTTTCTGGCTTACGCATCCTACTTCCAGGAGAAACCTAACACCAAGGCATATTTAAAAGATCTAGCTCACTTTTCGGATAAAACAGATTGAGCAGATACCACCACAAATTAATGATTAAGATGGCTGATGTGACCCCTTCTGTATCTTCATATGTTTTCCCTCCACACACAGTTACGGAGTACAGTACTGCCATAATTCAATTCTGACCTACTACCATCATCCACAATTAAAAGACAGTGGCAGCACTGAGTATGAACATGCCTCGCAAATAATTGACATTCTACTTAACAGCGCGGGGACAGTGCACCTTCTCCTCAATCCTTACACCTGACATGACACGACTGAGTGCAGTACAACTCTTGTCTTATTTAGTCCAAAAGAGTGACACACTCCCTTTCACTTTGACTGGACTGAAGTGAGGAATTTGGCTCTATCTATTGGAGTGACATATTCAACCGCCTCAGTTGCTATGTGGTACTTGTTATGCCCTTTGTTTCTACCACCCTTCCTTTCCTTTTTATCTTTTATTAGCAAAGATACAGATACTGGGAAGGGTAAGGGTTACTTCTCTGCAATCAAATGTATTAAGAACGACAGGACTAAAAGCACACGTCATGCATCTGTTCCCTAGATGGGTGCTTTTCAGGGGGAATGGCACAGTTATTTGAATATCTTGCCAACCACTTAAACATAACTCAGTTTGGTGCGCTAGCTGTCCCACCAAGCAAAGAGATTGTCCTGTTTTTATGTTTTTATATAAGCGTTATCTGAAGCCACACATTGTGTTGCTCAACAGCAAATTCAGTGACAAGACGTCAAGGAGGTGAGGCAGCTCTGAAAATGATTTACGTTTGTCAAGATTAAAATGAATTGAGGCGGCCCCAGCTGAAAAGTGTGTAACAGCTTTGAGAACGTTGGTAGAGGAACTTACACCCACAGAGTGTAGCATGCAGGTTCGCTTCTACTACTGTTCACAAAGCACACTGCCTCTTGAAGGCAACGATTGAAAACCTCATCATTTCTGTGTACAAAAACATGCACTTACAGTACAAATCGAACCCGCTCAAATATCATCAATCATAAGTCTCTTATTAAATGGGTATTCGAGCATAAATGTACATTGAGGCCACAAGCGACTGTAAAAGTTATAAAATGTGTCTCTGGCAATTTCCCATGGACAACATGAGATAAAAGGGGTGCCAATGAGGTCACTACTTCACCCCAAAACACATTGGTTATCTCCCATGATGACCCATCTAAATTAGCACCACCACCCTCTTCCTCTTCCTTGTCCTCCTGTGGTTGAATCAAATTATGTATGTATGTATGTATGTGTGCGTATGTTTGTATGTGTGTGTGCATGTATGTGTGTGCAGGCTTCGCAGGCTTCGCGCCACCAGACTGATTAGGCCTCATGAGCCTCGCGAGCCAGCAGCAGGGATGCGCATAAAAGTGGGAAAAACTCTCTCGGCACACAATGTGTGCAGCACACAAAAACATCCCAGCCATAACATAAAACGGTGTTTTTCAACACCATTTAACGGTTGCAACTCACTGGTTTTGTTTGAGAAAAACAAGGACCAAAGTTAGGATAAAATTTAGAAAGGAATGCAGGATTGCTGTTTGGATGTGTTGGTAAAAAATATGTTCTTTGCCCTAATACAGTAAGATACATTTAAGTATCCAGGACCCTTAGTTAGCTAACAAAAATGATGGCAGTGTATTTGTATATTCAAAGCGACTAGGAACTTTAAAATTCCCTACCGGATGATTGTAGAGCAGAATATAGTAGTAGCAGAGCAGGAACATTTGTGTGTGTGTGTTTTCAGTGCGCGGGGATTTCCAACCGGTAATGCTCTGTAGAACAGGAGGGTTGCATTATGCTTTTCAGGCAAAGCAACAATACAAAATGTCCATAAGCATTCTAAAGCTCTCTAGAGAGAGAGTCTCTCTACCGGATCCTGCCGAACTGAAGGGTTGCTGCACTATGATATTCAGACAAAGCAACAAACCGAAGCATTTTCTGGATCATTTTAAAGCTCTATGGAGTACCCAACCAGATATGCCCTGCAGACCTGGAAGGTTGCATTATGATATTCGGACAAAGTAACAGTCCAAAGCATTTCCTGGAACATTATAAGCTTGCAGGAATTTTCAACAGGAAATTGCCGAGCAGAGCCAGGTCCCAGCGATTTGCCTGGTCCCGAAAGCAACAACTGTATAAACCTGTTTTTAAGACGCGAAAGGTGCCTCAGGCGAGGATTACACGTGGCAGCCTACACACTCCTCACATTTTTCATCCTGCCTGTTTAAGACCGCAGCCTAAATATACACTTAGATGGATCATGATTTCCTATGATTTCCTACCGCATACTTCATTCTCTTCACACACGCACATCATCTTTTAGTAATCTTCAAGCTCTCTCATCACTGAAACCTCTCAGATTAGGGGGGTATAGATTTTTGTGCTGAGATTTATAATTTGCAGTGACAGTGATTTGCACTATGACATGTTTTAATGCTGGAATTGAGGAAAGATGAAGCTGTTTTGAATTGAAAATTCCACTCACGATAAACAGAAAAATTGTTGACAGTACTAACATGAATAAGCATTGGTGCCACCAATACTGTATTAAGAGCCCTGCACCACCAAAATCAAGAAACGTTGACGAGCAAATCAAAAGAATACCTTTACTAGCTGAGACCTTGTACTGTGTTTTAGATCACCATCTTGGTGCTGCATGCCCACAGACCCCAGAAAGCCACATGTCTTGCAAAGCAGCAACCATCAAGCTACTTCCGCCATAAAATATTGCGTCATTTACCTCAAACGATTACCCACCCACGCAAAGAAAGCACCACAAGCGCGTAGCATCAGACTCTCCCCCTGATCTATTCTTCACCACCACAAAAAACACTGCAGGGCCAGCTTCTCTCTCTCTGCGAGATGATATCACTGGACTATTGGGTTAAGTCTATAATCTCATCCACCGAGCCTGAAGAGGAGGGTGGGTGGGGGGACTGGTCGCGGTCGCTTCCTCTGCGTTATGCATTTGTGTATTATGATATCGTATACAACACTTGGACAGCGGGAATGTCTAATGTATAAACAGGCTTGTGACATACGTACGTTCAAC
>Ga0307947_1002042_pt1 | contig 16107 bp, 11 predicted proteins | sample OrgLakmetagen232_FD_201840 | JGI IMG/M metagenome (GOLD analysis project Ga0307947, IMG submission 201840) | Saline water microbial communities from Organic Lake, Antarctica - #232 | ecosystem: Environmental > Aquatic > Non-marine Saline and Alkaline > Saline | place: Antarctica: Organic Lake...
CACGCACGCACGCGCACACACACACACACACACACACGCATGCACACACACACACACACGCACACACACGCATACACACACACGCACACACACACACACGCACGCACGCGCACACACACACACACACGCATGCACACACACACACGCACACACACATACATACATACACACACATACATGCACACACGCATACATATGCACACACACACGCACACACACACACACGTACACACACACACACATACACACACACACCACACAACACACACACAACACTTACAAACACACACGCACACATACACTACAATGCTCCTCCTAAACTGCAGTATGCGCGTCGCTGTATGTGTGAAGAACGAAGTGGCTGTGTGGCCGCTGTATCCCGCAACCAACATTGGCACAGCCTCAGCAGAGGAGTGCAAAATGCTGAGCTCCCACAGCCTTCCTCCTCAAGACACTGTCACAGCCCTGTTATGGGTCGTCTGGGGGCGGCAGCAGCGCTCGTTAGCTCCCAGTGTTCAGTGTGCCGATAGCAACAGCCACGGCAGCCTTGCTACTGGGCTATTGTATGCTCACAATAATGCCTGTCTATTAGTTGGCACTTCATCCGGGTGTGTCCACTTGCTAAACAGCAGTGGAGTGGGAATGATGCGGCAGAGGCTGCATGCAAACGCGCCTGTGCAGCACATGTCCCTACGCTGCAGCTCCATGGGTGCGTGGCTTGCGGAGTGGCAGTATCTGTGTGTGACCTCTCAGAAATTTCTGAGGAATGAATGAGAGAGTGTCAGTGGCTTTAACACGTTCCTGCAGCCTGAGAACGAATGCTCCGGTTCAACAGAAATGCGAGATGTGAGCAACGGTGCTCTGAAATCAAAGCTCAAAGGAAAACAAGGAAAAAGGGTGATGTGAGTGTCAAAGCGTGCACGCAAATGTGCATTTTAAATAGGGATCCTTTGAGAGGCTGCCGTGCTGGTTATCCTTCTTACTTGTCTTGTTTGGTGCAGCTTATCTCAGGCGCATGTTTGCTAAATGTGAGCCTATGAGTGGAAAGCCATTGCACGACCCAGTTGTTCAATTGCATGGTTCCACGTTCCATGTGTTGCTGAGTATGTATTCTGTCTCTGGTAGTCATTCTGGATCATCAGCTGTAGGCACGTCCAGGATGGTCTGTAGGCACGTACCGCTAGTGTTTCCCTGATCTGCTTGACACGCCCAAGCTGTAGAAGTCATCGTTACCCTGATCCACTCTGCCGTGTGAAATATTCCGTGCCAAGCAGACACTCCCGTTTTGCTCTCTTTTTAGTTAAGTACCACCCTAACACACCCTGCTATGCCATACCATGCCGCTGCAGAGGACTGTCACAGAAGACTAAATTGTAACTGTTGTCTGAGGCTGCCCCCAATAGGTGCTTCTTTACACACACAAACACACACAGAAAACACACGTGCACATGTGCGCTCGCATGACACACATACACTCACACATTGCCGCACCTACCCCTGCGAGCCAAGGTCCCTTCCTCATCCCCACATCAAAGGCTCAAAGCTGTGCTGACACAAATATTCTCTGCCATCTCTCCCGCTCGTTCTTAGGTCTGAATAGTTTGCTAGACCAGCAAGTGGAGGACATCACAGTGACCTTCAGCAGCTGTGCCGTGCGAATACCCAGCCCCAGCCTGCTTGCCAGCTTTCAGTCTTGTCTGGCTGCACAAGCCCATGCAGCGACAGTGGCATCGCAAGGTGAGTGTAACAGTTAGACAGTGGCATCGCAAGGTGAGTGTAACAGTTAGACAGTTAGACAGTTAGACAGTGGCATCGCAAGGTGAGTGTAACAGTTAGATGTGTATCAAGAGTTTGATTTAGTGTTTCGTGCTGCATATGACCATTCTTGTGCGGGAGAGGACCATGTAAGTGCTACATGTACTTGCTACAAGGAAATGCTACATGTAAGTGCTACAAGGAACCCTGCTATGGAAATTATGAGCAAGGCGTGCACCAAGAAGCTAGAGTATTGTGACATGGCAAGGCCCCCCCAAATCACACCTACCTGTTGTATAGAAAGTAAAAATGAAAAAAGTGGGTGCATAGGAGTATCCTTTAGAATAAACTTGTAGCGCGTCTTTGCGCCTGCTTAACAAGAGCTCTCTTGTGCGTTCTAACTCCTCGCACGTGTTCTCATCACAAAGCGAGTACACTTTGAAGATACTTTTAATGTGCCCCTGCGCCTGCCTAATAACAGCTCTCTTGCGCGTTCCACCCCACCCCCCCAGCAGCAACAAAGAGTGCGGCATACGGGATGTGGCCAGCATCGATGCCTTGGGCCTCATCCAGCCATCCGACTCCTGCTGCACCTGAGGTGTGTGTGTATGCTTGTTTGTGTGTACCTGCTTGCGTGTGTGTGCGTGTGCGTGTGTCCTTGTGTCCTTAAGTGTGTGTGCATTGCAGAAAAGTGCAATAATGTATTCGGATCCCTCAGGCCAGATTTTAAGGGGTAAAAACACGGCACCAGTGTTTGTGGATATAAAATTTCTGCTGTACAGTTTCTGGTAGCCTTTTTAGTGGTCACCGTCACCGTCTTGTACTTCTGAGCAATATGGTTTTATGTCGCTGCCTGGCAAAAGTGTAATGACTGCTGCTAAAGGCTGTTGCTTGTAGCTGGCTGGCATTTTCTACAAGTTCCAAATTTGACAGTAAGATTCATTTGCCGTCTATGATCGATCAGCATTCTATGCACACACACGCACTCCAAACTGTATCGACGACTGATGATGACTGAGTAAATACCTCTTCCTAGTAAGTTCCTCTTCCTTGCCTTTGGCCTGTACCTAGGATAAAGCAACCCACTAAAGAGAGGAGATCCTGTAATCACGTAACACCTTAGGTTGATTGCATATACATTATTTATGCCTGAGTTGTAAATCTCAGCTCGTTTCTTAAATAAAAACAAACTATGGAACAACCTTTCACTGCCGTTTTGAGAGGCCCAGCCAGACACACAATATAAACCTTATTTAATCTCCACAATGTTTTGGGTTTCTGCTACCAGATCATTGTTTCCTTCACCGGGTAGATCCTAGAATACAATGGACAGCCAGCCAACGAAATGCCGCTCGCAAACCTTCGCTTTGCTTTCACACCCAAATCAATAGATCATATTGGCTAGGCATGTTGTCGACCATATCATCATAGTAGTTAACAAACTGACTTTGGCACTGTCTTCTCCCAGATCATGCCGATTGTGCCCTGCAACAAATGGAGCCTACCGCGCAGTGTTGGGCCTCGGTACGACTCCATGTACCTAGGTACGTGCACCCTGATTCACCCCCCCTCTAACATGTTTAGAGGTGCCTCCTCCTTTTCCTTGAATAATGTGGGGATTGGAACACCTGCAGTGTCATTCTGCAAAAGGCTTGCTGGGTCTAATTCCCAGATATTGGGTGTGCTTGGAATCTGCCTGCCCATACTCTGCCTGCCATGTGCGTGCTTAAAAGTCCTTTGGTAAATAGCGCTATCGCGTGCGCTGCTTGAGCAAATCTGATGATCATTACTCTCTTATCCTTGAGCAGGGTGCTACCAAAAACGGACCTGGGATCTTTTCTGTGACACACTTCTGTCTTTTCCCTTACTTCTGTCTTTCCCTCTCACTGTATGGTGACAACGCTTGCCTTCTTTTTGTCATTGAGTACCTGCCAACCGATATCAAATGGATAATTTATTGTGTAAAAATGTATAATTTACCTGGATCATTTCTTGTAGTGTTACCTGCATGGATCATTTCCAGGTGTAGTATAACCTACCTGAAATTCAGGACCTGGATCATTTTTTGTGTAGGTACAGTGTATGACCTACATCTTGTGTAGAAGCTTGCCGCCCTTCTCTTGCGTAGAGGTGTAGCGCAGGCTCTGTTAAAAGAGGAAAAGTGTGTCTTTCCCCATCCAACTGTACCTGCACAGCATGGCTCAGCACGCAGCACACACACACACACTCACTCACAAACATGCGCACACACACAAGCACACGCACACAGACATGAATACCCTGCTGTTTTGTAGGTCACAGGGCACCTACACTCTACGAGGCCCTCCAAGCAGATGTGAGCGGAGGGGGGGCTGATGACCCAGATGAAGATACCTTGCCTGCTGCGCGTGTCTTACTTGCAACTGGTGTGTGAGGACTTGTTCACGCTCATTTGTTACCATCTCATAAACCCCTTCTCATGTGCATGTCAATTGCTCGCAACTGGTGTGTGAGGACCCGTTTTTAGCCTCGTTTCAGCACCTCTTTGACTCCCCGCTGCTGCTGCTGCTGCTGCTGCTACGCTCATCCTAAGTGCTGCTGCAAATACTCGTTATCCTTGTAAAGAAATTGTTTTGTTGTCGCCTCAAGTTTTGCTTCATGGGTTAAGGGTAGGGCTAAAAGGTTAAGGGTAGCGGTAAGGGTTAGGGTCAGGGTAGAGTATCAAAATGTTGCAACTGCTTGCGTCATCACTAAGGGTGGGTCATGACCTCGCCGAGACTCGCTGATTGTGAGGCTCGCCGAGCCTCGGTGAGCCTCTTTCCCGGTGTGGAAGACACGTCGGCCAGCGAGGGTGTCCACTTTTTGGGCGGAATCAGCCCCATCTCCCCAGAAATCTTCAAATTTCCCAAATCCGAATTTTTCGTGGCTGATCGGCTGACAGGCCCTTTTTTTAAACCAAGTATCTTCATTAATAATATTTATCTGTTATTATATAACACCAGGAAGAGGTAAAAGAGGTGTGCAACAGGGGGAAGTGTAAGCGAAAACCGAGTTTTCCTGGCTCACACGCCCATGTTTTCCACCCAGTCTCAACGTTAATATTCATTAATTTATATAAGCGAACAGAAAAATTTTGGCTCAATCCGTGCAGATTTGAGAAAGTGATTTTCTAACCGTAATGCACCAACTAGGGCCTCCCCAGCGAGTGCCGAGCCTCGTTGAGGCTCGCCGAGCCTCGCTGGCATAATCAGGCACCCTAATTACCCACCCTTTGTCATCACCATTACCAGCACGAATGCTTGCATCATCATTGTAATCAGTGCCTGTGTCCTTTTGCATGCTGTGTTAAATCACGTGAGCCCGTGGGGATCAGTTTTCCTATCGCTCATAAGCAGGGTGCCCCAGGACTGTTTTTCTACTGAATATGATTGAGTCCCGCATGATCTTCCTGCTGTTGATTAACTGCATTTACACCGTGGTCAGCTGCAACTGCAGTGCTGCATATTCACCGGGGTTACATGGATTTGGCCAACCTCCTGCTGCTCCTTACTTCAAAGATCAATCTGATATCCTACAAGGATTCTCTGCTTTTCTACAAGGATTCCCTCTATCATACACACTTGATTAACCTTTTCTACCGCTACTCCCGGCAGAGTAGCTCTTTGGGCGTTGTGGGGGGGCTGTCGCATGGTTGTCGGAGGGAAATATTCATAAGATTCCAAAAAGAACTCACAAGCAAATAGGGAAGCATTTTTTGTCGATATGTTAGGCGCATGCAAGCATTTGTACAAGCACCTGTTGCAAGGAATGTTACCTTTAGCAAACACACACAGACATGTACATACACGTACTCACACACGCACACGCACATACACACACACACGCACATACACACACATATGCACAAAGCTGGCCAGGGCCCCACCCTCGCTGCCTTAGATGCACCAGCACCCAGCCCCACTATCAGAGGAGGCATAGGAGCCCTTGCCTCCTCTTTATTTGGCCTTGCTCGCACCGCACGCTCCCAAATCACAAGCAGTCCATCAGCGTTGAGACAAGGTACTTTGTGCGTGTGTGAATGCAGGCAGGCGTTTATGCGATGCGCTTTGCTTGTACAAAACGCTTTGCTTTTGGCTGTCTACTATGTACATGCATGTGTGTGTGTTAACTCTTACACCTGTACTATTTGTGAGTGTCTGTCTGTACTTGCAAAGTAGGAAGCTGCATTACTGTCTATCGTGTTGCTCGCCTACGCTGCTCAACCTCACATGATCTGCACACTGTATTGTGCTGCACATTAACTTTAGGTGTTACTTGTTACAAACCGCACAAGCAATTATTTTCATGCTCAAAAGAATCCAGTCGTCTCTACGGGTATTTATTTGACAAAGAGCCACGGTGCTCTGCCAATATAGGCGCGAATAACTTTCTGCTGTCGCCTCTGATTTATTATTTGACAAAGAGCCACGGTGCTCTGCCAATACAGGCGTGAAGATTGACAAAGTCATAGATTTTACAAAGTCATGGATTTGACAAAGAGCCACGCTGCTCTGCCAATACAGGCGTGAAGAGCTTTCTGCTGTCGCCTCTGATATCGTTTGAGGCCCACAAACCGCAGCTGCCCTTTGCCACTTTTGATGACCCTAGCATCGGATTCGGACAAGGAGAGGCCATGCCTACGGTGTGGAGGAGCCTTAAAGGTGAAGGAAGGGTTTGTCTGAGCTTAAGTGTTGTCTGAGCTGGAGTGTTCTGTCGTCAAAAGGTGCAGTACAGCAACCTGTACTTGCAAAATCGCAGCGCGGTCCTCAACTCTTTGCACACATTGGGGAGTACTTTATTGCACATACAAACTCACATGTACACACATACTGATAAGGTTGCATGTGCATTGACTACAGATGACAACCGCATTGCAAGGACCCTGGTACCATCCCCTCATGGTGGATTAATGGCTGCTGTCGACAGCTTGGGACGAGTACTGCTGCTGGACACTGCACAGGTGTGTGCTCGGAGCAAGTGTGTGAGTTGTTGACGAATTTAGTTGTTAAGATTGTGAGTTCAATCATGAACCGAGTAAGAGAGTGAGTGAGTGAGTGAGTGAGTGAGTGAGTGAGTGAGTGAGTGAGTGAGTGATGTGAAGGTCAGTGACAATGAGTATGTATCTCATGATTGGGGGGCAATCATTTAAGCAGGTGGTTTGGCTGGTTCTGCCTGCTGCTTGCCAGCCAAAAGTTGCTCAGCACAAGCCGGGAAAAGGGAGCCAGAGCCCTTGGGTTGTCACTGACCTTAAACGTCAGTTGATCTTGTTAGATGTTCAGCTGCACAAATGATTGAGTGATGGAATTTCGCGGACCGCCAGGGTGTTCAACACGTTCACCTTGATACATAGCACAAACTGCTTTATTTCATTACCGTCCTTTTCCAGCTCCTTGTAGGGCGTTGCAGAGCTGTCTGCGATGAACCCTTACGGCCCGCAGCTACTACAGCCTGTAGTCTATAGGCATGTTGTTAACTTAAAAGTGGCATGACTTCCATCCCTACTGAGCTAACAGCTGATTTTTGCTCTTGTTTTGTTATGCAGCTCAGCCTGTTGCGCATGTTCAAGGGCTATCGAGAAGCCACGTGTGGATGGCTGGAGTTGCCCACAGAGCTGGTGCAGCAGTACTTAGAAACACAGCAACGCCAGCAGCAGCAGCAGCAGCAGCAGCAGCAGGAAGACGCTGACCAAAAATTTCAGCACCATGAACATCGGCCACGCCAGCAGCAACAGCAGCAGCAGGAAGACACTGACCAAAAACTTCAGCACCATGAACATCGGCCACGGCAGCAGCAACACCAGCAGCAGCGGCGGCGGCGGCAGGAAGACTCCAACCAACAGCAACTTCAGCACCATGAACATCGGCCGCAAGAGCAGCAACAGCACTTCCGGCAAGGAAAGCTGCAGGGCCCTCTTAGCAGCCAAGGGCAGCAAACGCACCAGCTCTTGAACCCTGGTGACGTGCTCCTGCATGGAAATCAGCAAGAGCAGCACCGGGTCCCTCACCTGCGTTCGCAACGACAGAGGGGGCGGCAGGAGCGGCAGCAGCAACAAGGACAACAGGATAGAGAGCAGCATAAGGGGCAGCAGCAGCATCAGGGACAACAGTACGGGGAGCAGCAAGAGAAGCAGCAGCAACAGCGAGAGACAGACTGCCAATCCAGGCACAGGCACGAAGCCCAACAACAGCTACGCTGCCAGCACCAGCACCAGCAACAACAAAAGCAAGCTGTCAGGGAGGGCATCGGTGATGAGGCCCCTACTGCTCAGTGCTGCCGCCCCTGTCCTGCCCCAACAACGCCCGTCCTTGTCATACATGCTCCCAGGTAAAATGCTGGCAACACACTCCCTTTTTCGTGTGGTGTGGACCCGTGCTCTGATTCTATGGATCCAAGTTACTCGTCAAAAGGTCATTTTCTATTTTAGTGTCTGAGTGCTCAAGTAGCTGATGGCAGGACAACAAACCAACCCTGCTTTCTCACGTTTGTGGTGTTGTGCTGGGATTGTTGGTGCAACTGCTGATACCGACGGGCTGATGGGCATTACGAGAGGTTGAGTAGATGAGGCTCTATAACTTCAGTGCACAGCAGCTTGAAGGCGGAGCTTCAAGGTATAACCTTTCCTAGGCTCTAAACTGAGCGCATCCTTACTGACCAACACAAGAGCAAAATAGACCCTAGCTCCCAGTCAGACCACAGCTTTCATAAAACATCTCTGAGTACTGGAGGGAAGCAATGACAACAGCCCCGTGTAGGTATGGGTACTCTATCAGCAGCAGCTCATCTTTTCTTTTGTGAGCAAAAACGCACTCTTTCTTAGCCCCTACACTTAAAATCAGCCTAGATCGCTTTCGTACATTGAATGTAACCGTATATTCTTAAATATCCCGTAAATGTGCAAAATAGGCATGGTTATGACCAACCCTTCAAATTTCATAAACACGTCCTCTTTCTCCTGCAATCAGGCGTCATGCCCATTATACATGTTAATGCTTTAGTACTTCCTCTCTGCTCTTACAGCCGGTGTTTGCTTCTTGTACTACTTCCTCTCTGCTCTTACAGCCGGTGCTTTGTACTACCTATGTTACAGCCGGTTGTTTTTCCCCTCTGCTGTGAGCAGGCGTCAAGTGGTAGAGGCCTGGCTGCCAGTCTACGGCCCCCGTCTGCATCTACTGCACTACCCTTCTTCTCGTAAATGCTCGTGGGTGCTTGAGCAGCCAGCACCACGTTTTAATCTAAAAGCTGGGGCACAAGGAGAGGGTGCTGCACCCACCATGCCGGGCAGCATGGTTGCTAGCAAGAGTGATAGAGCTGTAGTACAAGGGGAGAAAGGTATTCGGGGGCCCTTTCACGAGGTGGATGAGCAGAGAAGCTTGCAGGGACTCGTGCATTTGCAAGAGGGGTCCTTGAAAGGGCCTTGCCACTGCTCAGAGGAAGCACCAACCCACGGGTGCTGGCTCCTCGATTCTGCCACGGGTGTGATGACTAGCTTGTCTGCATTGTTAACTACAGAGCTCAGAAAGGCTGTTTCAGTGTCGTAGCAGCAAGTCGAGTGGCAGGCAACAATTCTCTACCAGACTGGTAGGGGTTTTTAAATCATTTACTCACAACCAAGGTCATGAGAAGAAGGGCAAAACGTGTACGAGAAGGTCAAGCACGGGAAAGAAAGAAGGAAGGAAAGCCTGCGTACTTTGGTGCTCACGTGCCCATGTACAAAGAACAAGGTTTAGGAAGACAAGGCTAGTAAAGAGTAAAAAGGCAACGGGCCGATCTAGCTACTTCACTGTGAGGCACTCAACATAAAAACATAAAAGCAGCTAAGCCATTGCGATGACTGGTGCGCCAAAGCCAACTCCAACACAACCCAAAGAGAAGAGAGAGATCCTCTACAGAAAACGCAGCTGCACCAACACGTCACTCTCAACATGCATTACGAGCCAATACTTGGGAGACACGAAAGGAGTACAGTGAACTAAAGGTTTAGATAACAAGAGGCGGGTTGTTCTACTAAGAGCCGAGAGCAAGGGGAAGCTGGCCAACCTATACCTAGATTAAGGCGGTAGACACGCTAGGGAGGGAGCTGCAGTGGAACAGCCAAGGAGCCGTTTGGCCTAGCATACACAAAGGGGTGAGTCTGGCCTAGGTCAGAGAAACTGGAGACACTACCTTGGCAGGCAGCAAAGTCTTTTAAGGCTGCGAGGAGAAGATCAAATGCCCTAGTTTTGACTTCTGCGGGCTCTACGCCTGTCCTGGCTAGCGTGCTAAACATCAAATCCCTAGGAGCTCTTAACATTGCAGACAGGGCAGCTAGGCACACAACATACCACACTTCCTTCCTCCCTGTTTGGCATGGCTGCTCTAGCAGCCGCACATGCCATGGTAGCAGCTGCATGAAAACTGGGAGGTGTTGTATGGCTTGTCTGATGGCTGAAGCTCCTGTGCAAGTCCAAAAGACGTGCTCCCGTAGCTGTAGCATCTGTGCAGCACGTGGCGATGCGGCTGAGTGTTGCCAGCCACAAGGGCAAGCTGTCCCCCACTTCATGGGCCATCCGTGGCCCCCTGCTCCCACCACACCATGCTGGAGAAAGCGCCACCAAACTTCCTTCCAGTTATTCTCCCATGAAAGCCTCCATACTTGGCGTACTCGCGCTCGGAGCACCTTTGTGATAGCCAGGGCTGTGGGGCGCGTTTCTTCTTGCGGCTGGGTGGGGGCGGCTAGGGTAATAGCTGACTCTGTGCATTGCTGCCAGCTTCCATCCTAGCTGTTTGGCTTGGCTGCATGAGGAAATTTGTCGGGCTTATAGGTGCTGGAGCCTATGCACTCTTTTCCTTGATTAAGTGGGAAATTTGTAGAACTATACGATTGGGCCCCTTTGCAAACCCTTCGGGAAATTTGTACAACACACGTAAGCATGCAGGATTGCCTTTTAAGACCAAAATGGGCCTCAGTCCCTTTATACTTGGTTTGTTTTGAGGTTTGCCTCGTTCTTGTAGTTTAGCAACCATCCCAGGTTGAATGCTGCATAGAGCTTGCCTTTGAGGCTAGTTATAGTATAGAGCTTCAGATAAAATCACCGTCACTACAAAGTATGAGACTCATCACACCAACAAATTAGTTGGTGGAAAAACCATCCAGCAGAGGTTCCGCTCTCTGCACACACACGTGTGTGTGTATGTGTGTGTCTGCTAGTGCCACTCATCTTTGATTGACTCCCACACTGCTGCTCCTTTCCAGAGCTGGGACCGTTATCTCTTTGTACTTCTCGGCCTCATTGTGGTTACACATAAATATGACCAAATAAAAAAGTAGAATCCGAGACCTTACATGGTACAGTGTCTCTTGAGGATCCCCTCTAATGGTACCTCTTATAATGCTCACATGTTGTCAATAGATTACCAAAACCATCAAGTCCAAAAGATTCAGGTCATCAATATGACTGGCACATCCAGCTTGCGGAACAAGACGTACAAAAACTCTCAACTGTCAACCAACTAACTGCTCTGTCACACGATTTGTCACTGCCAATGATTGGGCGTTACAGAGCAAAACAGTTCTCACGACAAAACACGGCAGCTTGAAATTGGACATCAGGAATTAGCTACAAAGCACCATAAACCGTGGAACACATTGTAAACCACACAGGAGCAATCACACCATTTGTTCACGCCACTGATGTAGAAGACAAGGGAAGCGCAATGCTTAGGAAGGAGCCTGCTGCGCAACCCAGCAATGGTAGATGCACAAGACACCAACCTGTATGAAGAGATAATTGCAAGCTTTGTTAAAGGTTGCCATTTCATAGCAAGGACTCAAGCAAAGGTAAGAATATCGCACACCTCGACAGAGGTTGAGTAGTGATATATACCAGCAATGTGTGAAAATGCTCTCAATCAGATCAGAGTAATTGAACCATTAAGTGTGCCTGCTTTCCTACTACTACACCCCAAAGCTCTATAGCACCAGTAAGTATCACAGCAGTGGTTTCAAAGTAATTGTGCTGCCCCCCTTTGTCTGAGCTGTGAGCAGGCAGTCCAGAACTTAAGCCGCAGTTCGAAGATGAGGGGGGAATCGCGCCTCAATCTGACGCCTGCAAAAGATGGATTGGATCAATTTATTTTGTTCCATAATATCAGAACAGGGAAGCAGTCGCGTAAAGGCATGAGTGATCTTGCATGAGTGATCCCTTCTACAATTCATTTCACTCATGGTGGAGGACGTTTAGAATTATGTTCATATCATTCAGCACCTAAGCTACCTATACTTTATCAATGTAGACAGTAACTTTCACTGCCTGCGCAAGTTCTTCTCTCATTGAAGCATAAAAACTACTGTCGTTGGCTTCGGCAAAAGAGGCAGTGGACAACAGGCCTTTGCTAAACAGAAACCAAGCTATGTTTCATTCTTAATTCTGCATAGTGTTCCTTCATCCTATTCCATTTAGGCTCACACTTGAGGCAGTATTCTGTTTGTCTAAATGTGACATACTCAAGCATGTTCTGTACCTGGCCTGTGCGCTGTGATCAACAAAATCCTCCTTGTGTGTGCTCGTCCAGGATGCAGTGTGGGCTTGGGACGTGACCAGATCATCGTGGGCTTTTAAGGTGTACTCATCCTGCAGGGAAAGAGAGAGTTGCAAAGATGAGCTGGCAGCTTCTAGAACATGGAACATAGGCTCAAGGTAGCTTTGCCTTTACTCTGCATAGCAATTCCTTTTTTTCAATTTTTTTGCATTCTTCCATGGCATTCTTCTGCAATCGAGCAGGAAATCACGCCCGTTCGTTTGCACCACTTGTTGCACTTCGCCATCCCTGTTTGCAATACTTGTTGCAACACCAATTCATGTTTGCAAACTTTGGAGCGTCTTCTGCCACTGCAAGTGACGGCCCTTACAACACTCACCATTTTTGGAACCGTGTTTGTGAACTTCTCGCGAGTCATCTGCCACTCCAACGGCTGGCCCTTGCCGTACGTAGTTTGAGCAACACTCTCATGGAAGTTGACAGGAGCAGTTCCCACATGCTGTGACCCCCTGAAACACGCATTGCAGTGATTATTTAACACGGATTTGCAGTGTGAATAGTACACACCCTTGCAGCGTACAACGTGCCCCTCAGTTACACTTTGACGCATTTTAGCAGCACTCTGTGTTTTGTGTCTAGGTCACAGCCACCTACCATTAAATACCCTCAAACCTCGAACCTGTTTCCATTTCCAAAAAAGTGCTGAGCTCACCTTTTGAAGTCATTCGTGTGATCCTGGTGTGGCTCAGCACCAAAACCTTGGCTTGCATAGCCAACTGAATAGCCAGTGTGGTCAGCTGCTACAGAGGAGGTGCATTGCTTTTTGGGAAATGCTGTGCCCTCCTGCAAAGTAAGATCACACAATCAAACTTTAGAATTGCAGCGTTCTCCTGCATGGTGACTTCAAAGTTTATATTTTGCTTTACGTCGTAATGTGCACTTAAACTTGCTTGTCACACTCAGCATTTGGCTGCCACAATGCTTGAGACACACACATGACATACTCACACATGCACACATACAAGCGTACACAAGAATATATTATCACTTACAGGTTCCACAGCAGGCTGCTTTGCCACAATGTTTGCATTGGCCGTCTGAGTCGCGTAGTCTGGATGTACGTCCATTGTGTAGTTTGCTGTGTGCTCAGTAGACCAGAGTTTATTCAGCTGCAACTCTTTGATGTGCCAGCCTACAGCATGTACAAATTTAAATAAAATCAGTACAGTTTGACAAGACACACACACCTCTCTCTCGCGCTCTCTCTCTCTCTCTCTCTCTCTCTCTCTCTCTCTCTCTCTCTGTCTCTCTCTCTCTCTCTCTCTCTCTCTCTCTCTCTCTCTCTCTCTCTCTCTCTCTTTGTGTGTGTGTATTTACAAATACCGCCCCTCAGAATAAGGGAGAGGAGAGGATGACTGAACTTAACCCACAAACAGCCTAGCTTATTTCAGAGGGTGTCAGAAGAGTGCATTCAAAGGGGCGACCTAGAATTAGCATGTGGCTTTTTGTTGACATGGGTTTGACACGACGTGTTTCTAGCACGCCTAATCCATCGCGCTCATTCCTCTTCTACACACTCGGTACATTGTTTTATTGTAATATACCAATATTTGGAACAGTTATCTATTATCTATTTTGGATGGCTGGTTAACAAAGTGTTCTTCCGATTTCTGCACAAGGCAGTGACAGCACAACAAAAAGGATGGATTTTTTCCCTTCAAAGGTGAAGGTCTAAGATGCTTGGCCTCTCACAAAGTGTTAGGTGCAAAGGTGGTGCGGCAGGGGCCTTCGTGTGTTAAACGGGCCTGCAAACAAAGCGTGCATGCCTCTACTACAGCGTACCAGTGCTCCGCAGTTGCAGATCACATTTGCATTTTTCAAAACTCGCTCGTACATGAGGCACAGCGTTACTGCGTTACCGGTGTGGCCAGACACACAGTTGCATGTGCACTGAAATGCTGCGTTCATCTTAACAGAAACTACTTACTAGTCACTTCCATCTATACAGACATCATCTACTAGTCATTTCCATCTGTACAGACATCATCTACTAGTCACCTGGCTTGTGGCTCTTGTCAAAGCGTTCCTGCTGCCAGTTGTCTGAGAGGGTCGTTGGTGCATGGTGCCTGCATTGATCAGGAAGCAGCCCATGAACATTTTACCAATCTTACTTAGAATCCAGAGCGGGGGTTTTATACCTTCTAGGCATCATTCAGCACTTGCCTGTACTAGTGCTAGGTAGCTTAGGTAGGGGGTTAGGAAGGCCTTGATAGACCGAAGGCAGGTTAGGTACACCCCTAACAGTCTGCTGCGAGGGGTGGGGCTCACCTTCCACCATCTAGAGGAATGGTCTCAGTGTAGCCACACTTGCATTGAAACCTGTGCGCCAACCAAGACGTTGAGTACAGCAAATTACTACAAGTGTAGCTGCATAGGTATTTATGCGTGTTTGCTTATGCAAGTGTGTGTGTGTATGTCGACAGGTATGCTTGTACTTGAGTATGTGTGTGCGTGTGTGGGTGCATGTGCGTGCGTGCGTGTGTGTGTGTGTGTGTGTGTGTGTGTGTGTGTGTGTGTGTGTGTGTGTGTGTGTGTGTGTGTGTGTGTGTGTGTGTGTGTGTGTGTGTGTGTGTGTCTGTAAATGACTCAGCATTGATGGCCATAACCGTATATGACCGTATATTCGATGATTTCCCTGCCAAAAAAACCGTATATACACCGTAGATATATGGTCCTGGCCAACCCTACTTACCTGAGCATATTGTTTTGGTTTGCGCAGGCCGCATCGGGCCTGCTGGAGGGCACTGAAGGCCTCTGCCCTGGCAACGATGCGTGATCCATCACCTTGGAATCTGTGAACAGTTGTGTCCTATCTAAGGCAGGAGCCCCACGGTTGGTGTTGCGGGCTGTGTACCTGCGTTATGCAGGACGGCTTTGAAACAGCATTAGTGGGACAGTTTTTTCATGAGCTACGTTTGCGTTTCATCTTTGTAAACTCACGCCCCAAGGCTCTCCAGGCTCTTTTTGGCTGCTCCACTCTGCTTATCTTGCATCTCACATCGCGCTGCCTCGCGCATTGTGGGGGTTGTCTTGGCATACTTGGACCAATCTGATGCAAGTTGCAATTAAGTTGCAATGTGATGTGTGTGCATTTGAGAAAGAATGCCATGGGGACAAGCAGAAGGATGGGAGTGGCATTTATAGGAGTGCCTTAGAGGTGGGGTACAGACTGGTTTATAGGCAATCATAGGAAAACAGTGCGACACATGTGAGATGAAGGGTGGGTCCAGACACAGTTACGCATTGAGAAAGCATAAATACCACAGCTTGATACTATACCTGGGGGATGTGGAAAGCACTCCCGCTCGCCTGTCATCCTGTTCTAAGCCTGAAAAGATGAAAACCCTCTAGGAGTGGTGATGAGAGTGAATTATAGACATTGGTATAATAATTGATATATAACATATAATTGTGTGGTCGTCAAGACTACTGACCAAAACGGTAATAATGTTCGACTTACATACACACACACGTACACAAACACAAACACAAACACACACACACACACACACACACACACACAAACACACACACACAAAAACACACACACAAACACACACACACACACACAAAAACACACACACACACACACACACACACACACACATACACACACACACACACACACACACACACACACACACACACACACACATACACACACAAACACACACACACACACACAAAAACACACACACACACAAACACACACACACACAAATACACACATACACACACAAAACCATACACACACAC
>Ga0307947_1002044_pt1 | contig 16097 bp, 18 predicted proteins | sample OrgLakmetagen232_FD_201840 | JGI IMG/M metagenome (GOLD analysis project Ga0307947, IMG submission 201840) | Saline water microbial communities from Organic Lake, Antarctica - #232 | ecosystem: Environmental > Aquatic > Non-marine Saline and Alkaline > Saline | place: Antarctica: Organic Lake...
CCCCCCAACAAACATAAAAGAACCCCACCTGGCTGCAGCACACACATCCAGGGCCAATGTGAAGCTCTTGATGAAGCAAAGGTCAGGGGGTAGCACTCGCATTAGGTTCAACGCTTGGCGGGAAGCTTTCAGCTCCTTGGCATGCACAAAAAATGGCTTATGCTGCAGCCTGTGTGCATGCGTTTGTGTGTGCGTATATTTGTGAAATGCGTAAGTTATGCTCGCCTATTCCTTTGCACGCATGATGTTTCTGTGTGCGTGCGTATATGTGCATGTGTGTGTTTGCATTTGCGTGTGTGTATGCGTGTATGCGTGTGCGTGCGCATGTGTTTATGTTAGTGTATGTGCATCTTTGTGTGTAAGTGTTTGAGTGTGTGTGTTTGTGTGTGTGTGTCCGTGTGCGTGTGTGTGTGTGTGTGCGCGCGCGAGCATGAGAGTGCGCATGCACTCCTCGTTCATGCACTTTAGCACGTGTGCACTTTACCACGTGAGCGCAATGTGTGCGCTTACTCAACATGGACTCCAATTGCCTCGACGCAACACATAAGCAGCTGCACAGGCACACTCTTCAGCCCAGGGCTGTACTTACAGCTTGAGCACTGCTGTTTTGTTTTTGGTGACCATATACGTCACAGCTTTGACCGCCTCCTCCAGTTGTGACTCCATCAGGCTTGTGATGGCTTGGCTGACTACGTGGGGGTCAGGGTGTTCAAGAATGCCCGACTTGAGTTCCAGTGGCAATTTGGGGGGTGGGGCCCCAGAAAACCAGCTGCCTAGGGAGGCAGTGACCACTGCATCCAGCTGGCTGTCCGACATGCTGCTTCCTGCCCCTTGCAATGAGAATGCTGATGCTGGTGAGGAGGGGGAGGAAAGGTTCTGGTCGTTGTTCTTGTTGGCCCGTTGACGAATTAACGAGCTCTCTTCAAGGGTTAACGAGCTCTCCAGCTTCCTCTGCCTCAGCTCACTGCTCCTGCTCAGCTTCTGGCTCTGCTGCAGGCCGGGGCTGGGCATCAACCCAGGAGGAGGGGGGCTGCCTTCCGGAGCCTGCTGCGTTGCCTGGGGTGGCTGCTCGACGGTGGCTCCGGTCTCCTCTTGGAGCCTCCGCTGCTGCTCCCTGTGCTGCTTGGTGCCGGGCGGCAGGTAATTAGAGGGGAATTCATCCACGTTCTGGGAGGCCCGGGCCGGCGCCCTGCAATTTATTGTGCGTTGCCGTGTTTGTTGGGCGTGCAAGTTGGACAGCTCTTCCGGCAAGTTTTTGGGCAGCGGGTCACATACAGCAGGCGACGCGTTGGAGCACCGTGCCTTCCTTCTAAGCGTCAAAGATCGCGTTGGAATCGGTGCCAGAGGGCGTGCAAAGAGCAAACCTTGGGCGAACAAGTTGTGGATCCCTCTGTACAAACAAATGGGGGCCCGAGAAACATCCGGAGCTCAGGTGCATTTCCTCCCCCCTCAGTAAGGCTGCAAGTTACGGGTCGCCATTTCGCTGCGACGCGTTACATTAAATTACATTAAACTACTCGTGATAAATTGCTGGGCAATTTACTGCCAAATCACTGGCAGTACACGTTGACGACAATTCTTGTGTGTGGCCCCTCAGCTCGTGTAAAAGTCCTTGCAGGCAAGGATTCAGGTGCATAGGCAGTTACCTTGCTTGTGTGAATTGCAGATCGCGGCAGGTCAGCTAAAAAATCCCAGAGAGATTCATTTCTCAGCTATTCCGAACGCGGACGGTCTATGATTTGGATCTTGGCCAATCAATTCAGTTATGTGTATTTATAGAAATAGCAGGATGCGGGGAAATTCTGGAGTGCGTGGTCTGCAGATCAGTTTGCAAAGCTTTTTTGAAGGGTCACCATATGGATAGGGGATCACCATAGACGCACAACAAACGAGACTTACCCTTTACCCCTAGTCATTGCCTGCAAGTAAAGAGCCGCTTGCTCCTTCTTGATGCATTAGTGAAGAACTCAGATTACATGTCATTGGAGCTTGCTCTTTGCAGCCGTTGACGTAGTGCAGTAATCTGCCCTCCAATCAAGCAAGGCGCCTCCCAAATGATAGAAGTAGCAATTTGGTCCACATGTACATTCACCATTCCATATGGTATCATTGTACTAGAGTGCTTTAGCACTCAGGGTCACCTTTTTTACAATCTTAAAACGCTGATTCAGCGTCACAAGCCTGACCGCAAATCATTTATTACCAAACTATAAGACTATAAGCATCCTGACGAAGCTGCATTGTCGTGCCAAGAAAAGCTTCAATGATGAAACTGATGCAAAATGCGTTCCAACAATAGCAGCAATTTATCGATGAGGGGACTGATGGGGATATTTTGGTATAACTGTTGCAGCTGGATTCATGGGGGGTAGACGCATGCATGCAGGCCAAATCACATGACCGACTACAGCCCGTCAGATCTTCGTTATTTCTGTTGTCCCTTGACCTGTCTTTTTGGGGATTCGCTTGGCCAGTGCGTGAAGTCGGCCAAGTCGAGACCATTTCTTTCTGCACGCCGAACATCACCACGTACCACATCACTGATTATTTTATGTTACACCAGTGAACACTGTTGATTAGATTATTTCCAGCTCGCGCCTTTAAAGTAGGCAATTTTCGTTCTCTGGGTCAGATAATTAATACATTTATTACCTAAATGTTCGGTTTTCAAACCAGGAGTCGAAGATGGTCACAACAGGGTCAAACATGTGCCTTCGCGGCATGCCCTGGAAATCGGCACACACTTAGAGTGGTAATACAGCAGCACAACTAACTTGCAATTACCTTCTAAGGTGCACTGTGTGGCCTGTTCTGGCATTTGCAGTTATGGCAGTTGCCAGGTGGGGGGCGTCATTCTCACCTCCCCATTAGAAAACCTGTTTTATGTGTGTACGCTGAGTCAGAGCAAGTTTTACATTTCTCTTTTTTTGAGGAGCAACTGCGACAGAACACCCTCCCCCCTTGTCCGCTGACCTGGCAAGAATGCTCATCTGTACATGCCCAGCTCCCAGTAGTTCTGGTTTCAGTACTGTTCGAGAGCTGTGAATGATTCATTTTGGCCCGCTTAAAGCCGCACTTTCCTCCACGGTTTTTCCTCTGCTTAGGGTTGTCCCTAACCTTGCTGGTCCCGAAAACGTTGGCAAAACAAGCACGAAATGGTAGAATAGTGTCACCGTCTGCCAAGCGAAGCGTAAGTGCCTCGAGAAAAAAAATAACATTTTAAATTCTTCAATTTACTTTACTACATTGTAGTCATTCCTTGCCATTGTGTTGCCAAGCTCAAATCAGGTCTTCCTGGAAGCTCAGGACTTGCGTATGGTGCATGTAACTACAAGCTGTAACAGATGACAGCTGAAGTCCAGCGCGCACAGCTCCTGAAGCAGCTGCAATTGAGAGCGCAGCACAGCAAGAGGCAGGAGCAGGGACAGGCCAGCACTGCAGGGGGGGAGTCCCAGCATGCTATTCTCAACGGATCCCAAGGGCCAATCAGCTCCATAATGGGCGTCGAGAAGGAGCTGGAGCACTTTCTGTCTCACGACATCATCAAGGGGGTACTTGACCACGGCCGCCTCATCTCAGACTTTGCGAGAGGTGTGGATGAAGAGCTGCAGCAGACAGAGAGGGAAAGCGTTCAGGTACTGGAAATGGTACCCATAATCTGCACGTTTTGGAACACGCGTATAATGTTTTGTGTATAGATGCTGAGCATGTGTAACATAATTACTTGTGCACACTCAATGCAATTGTGTTGTGTTGTGTGTGTCTGTGTCTGTATCTGTATCTGTGTCTTTGTCTGTGTCTGAGTCCGTGCCTGTGTCTGTATCTGTATCTGTGTCTGTGTGTGTGTGTGTTTGTGTGTGTGTGTCTGTGTGTCTGTGTCTGTCTGTGTGTGTGTGTGTGTGTGTCTGTCTGTGTGTGTGTGTGTGTGTGTGTGTGTGTGTGTGTGTGTGTGTGTGTGTGAGAGAGAGAGAGAGACTACCTGGCACGTTAACGTTGAGTACGTGCATCTTATAGAGTGTGGCTTCTTTCGCTTGTATTCAATAAATGGCTGCACAACAGCAACTTCTATTACTTTTGTTTTCTCACACACAGGACTACTTGTCCGAAAGTGACAGCATGGTGGCTTTGCATGACCAGGTTCGTGATGTTTGCCTGAGCGTGTGCATTTTTGCGTGCTGCATGTGTGTACTTGTCTGTGCTCAAGCATGGGAGCATGTGTGTGTGTGTGTGTGCGTGCGTGTGTGTGTGTGTGTGCATGAAAGGAGCACGTGTAGCCATTTTCTATCTTCTCCTCCTACGTAATTTGTGGTATGTCTTTGAAAATGAGTGAGCCATATGTGTCTTGGTGCTACATGCCCTTTTCAGGTCTAGAAAACAGGGCTCAGGTTTACACCTCTGTGCATTCATATGGTTTCTAGTGGAAACCCAGCGAGTGCGAGCTCGGAATTGCAGTCACTAATCCCTGGGTATATTTGCGTATATCCTTGAATGGGTGTTATTACAGTAGTATTACAGTAGTATTACTGTGGGAAGTGGTTTTTCACTGCCTGCGTAGCATTTTCTTTTATTGTTACACCTGCACTGGAAAATGAATTAAAGGCAACTCACGCAAGTGCAGTGATGAGCGTCCGCACACATGAATAGTCATCGTTCAAGCGTAAAGACATGCTTATGCTGTAGTTTCTATTCACATGTAGACGTTCACGTGAATGTGACCGTCCCCAAACGCATGAATTAAAAAGCCACTTGGTTCCTTTCAGTATTTCGCAACTTCCTCCTCGCTCCACAAAATAGAAAATAGGCAATGGGCCACAAGTTGTGTCCAAAAACTCAAGTTTATAACGTCATTTGATGGAGTAGCATTGAAAGTATGGATTCAGGTATAGCAGGAGTGATGCACGATGTGCTCTTCTTTCACACCTCTCGGGTAAAAGCATACTTCCAGCAGGAGTGATGCTCGATGTGCTTTTCTTTCGCACCCCTCGGGTAAAAGCATACTTCCAGAAGGAGTGATGCTCGATGTGCTTTTCTTTCGCACCTCTCGGGTAAAAGCATACTTCCAGCAGGAGTGATGCTCGATGTGCTTTTCTTTCACACCTCTCGGGTAAAAGCATACTTCCAGCAGGAGTGATGCTCGATGTGCTTTTCTTTCGCACCTCTCGGGTAAAAGCATACTTCCAGCAGGAGTGATGCTCAATGTGCTCTTCTTTCGCACCTCTCGGGTAAAGGATACTTCCAGCTGGAGTGATGCTCGATGTGCTCTTCTTTCGCACCTCTCGGGTAAAAGCATACTTCCAGCAGGAGTGATGCTCGATGTGCTCTCTTTCGCACCTCTCGGGTAAAAGCATACTTCCAGCAGGAGTGATGCGTATCACGCGTCTTCTGCAGCTTTGAGCGCAGCAACTTTTCGGTTCTTGCCCTTCTTGGGTGAAGCATGCAGGCTAATGCTGCATGTGGACTGAACATGCGCAGGTCAGGGAGCTAGATGAGGCACACCAATTCTGCACCCCTACATAGATCTCACATTCTTACACTGGCAAACAGTCTGGTTTGATGTTCCACCAATGCTCACGCACTTTTTCGAGTGATTGGATGTTATTATTCATCTGTATTCACACCTTGGTTATGATGGCTAGTGTGTCGTGAGTCTGTTTTTCTTTACCCCGCAGTTGCTGTGTGTGTGTGTGTGTGTGTGTGTGTGTGTGCGCGCGCGTGTGTGTGTGTGTGCGTATGTGCATGTGTGTGCTTAGATTTGACCATACGCACGCATCTAGGCATTGTAAGCACTCACATACATGTGCAACGCACACTTACGCATGCACGTGCGCATATAGGCACGCACACATACACACATTTCAGTTCTACCCTGTCTGTTTCCAAACACTTTGTGCCACAGCTATAATACTGTGACAGGCACACGTGCACACACACGTACACCCATGTTTAATTTGCCTGCTACCAAACAGTTAGAATCACGTATGAAAGGATGTGACACGCACACACACAGATCAAAGGCTGCGACGGCATCCTTTCTAGCATGGAGCAGCTGCTCTCTTTCTTTCAGGGCGACTTGGGCCGTGTGGGCGAAGAGATCAGGAACTTACAGGTGAAAACTGATCGTGTAATTGTGTATTTGTGTGTGTGTATGCATGGGTGTCCATGTGCAGGTGTGTGTGTGTGTGTTTATGTGTGTGTGTTTGTGTGTGTGTGTGTGTGTGTGTGTGTGTGTGTGTGTTTGTATGTGTATGTGTGTGTGTGTGTGTATGTGTGTGTGTGTGTGTGTGTGTGCGAGAGCGTGCGTGCACGTGTCGTGGCATTACACTCAGTGAGATGCTTTCAGACCTATGCCTTCTCATAAGCTTTAATTTCTGTGGCAATGTTGCATGTTCCCTTCCTCCGTTGCACTGCAGACCATGGACTTGAGTATTTTAGTATTTTCATTTTCTAGCTGGTCAAGAAGACCAACACATGTCTGTCCTTTTTCGGGTGTCCTGGTTTTTCAGGTCACTGAGCTACTTTTTTACTTTTTTGATTAACCAGCCTTTACAGGAAGCTAATTTGAACGCCTTGATAAATCTCTTACGTATATGCACACACGCACGCATACACACACGCAAATACACATGCACATACAACACAAACAAATGCGCGCACACACATACACTCACATACATACACAAACGCGCACACACCCACACACACACACACGCGCACGCACACACACACACATACACACATACACACACAAACGCGCGCACACACACACGCGCGTGCATTGCAGGTGCAATCCCAGTTTATGAGCATCACGCACACATACACTCACATACACACAAACGCGCACACACCCACACACACAAACACGCGCACGCACACACACACACATACACACAAACGCGCGCGCACACACACACATAAACACACACGCACGCACACTCACACACGCACGTGCATTGTAGGTGCAATCCCAGCTCATGAGCATCAAGCTGGTGAGCCGTCGCACGCTGGAGCAGCAGTTAGGGAGCTTCATAGAGCACCTCACTGTGTCTGAGGCCATGGTGGCCACCATTTTGGAGGGGCAGGTGTGCTTTGGTAGTGTGTCATAGCGTTTATGTGGGCTGAGTGCTGAGAAGCTTCCACAATTATTATGTGTGTTATAGCGTTTATGTGGGCTGAGTGCTGAGAAGCCTCCACAATTACTATGTGTTATAACGTGTATGTGGGCTGAGTGCTGAGAAGCCTCCACTATTATTATATGATTATATGTGTTATAACGTGTATGTGGGCTGAGTGCTGAGAAGCCTCCACAATTATTATGTGTGCTTATGTTTATGTGGGCTGAGTGCTGACAAGCCTCCAGGGTTTATATGTGTGCTAACGTTTATGTGGGCTGAGTGCTGAGAAGCCTCCACAATTAATATATGTGTTATAACGTGTATGTGGGCTGAGTGCTGAGAAGCCTCCACAATTAATATATGTGTTATAACGTGTATGTGGGCTGAGTGCTGGGAAGCCTCCACAATTATTATGTGTGTTATAACGTTTATGTGGGCTGAGTGCTGAGAAGCCTCCACAATTATATTGTGTGCTTATGTTTATGTGGGCTGAGTGCTGACAAGCCTCCAGGGTTTAAATGTGTGCTAATGTTTATGTGGGCTGAGCCCTGACAAGCCTATACAGTGTATATATGTGTGTGCATGTGTGTGTGTGTGTGTGTGTGTGTGCGTGCATGCGCGTGCAATGCGCGTCTGTGTGTCTAAGTGCGCTCGAAGATCACACCGCCATTCGGCAGGTACCGGCTTCATTAACCCAGGTAAACTTGCATGATCATTTTGGTCACTCTGTGGTTTCTTGCACTGGTGTTCAGATGAGTATGCGTGTCTGTTGAGATCACTCTGTGGTTGAACCTTGCACAGGTTCTCCTTCTAAAACTTTTCACCCCTTGGTCAATGTACTGCCTGCGGCAGAGCATTTTTTGCACAGCACCCACACCCACATAAACACACATAATTACACGCATGCACTCGTGCGCACACATACATAAATATATACCCGCTCACACACACATACATACGCACTCACACATGCACGCACGCACCCCTCCTTCCCAGGTGGATGATGAGTACTACAAGCACTTGCACGAGCTGGACCAAAAGCTGACTTTCATGTTCAACGACAAGGTGGCGTGCTCGTCTGAGGCCACACGCGCACTGCAAGTAGCCCTCGAGAAGCTGCGCATCAAGGCTCTCATCAAGGTGCTTTTTCTCGGTGCTGTGTCGGCCTCCTGTCATGGCCAAACGATTTACGTTGAAAAGTAGACAGTGCACCCTGGAGAAGCTGTGCATCAAGGCCCTCATCGAGGGGCTCCTTTACGGTGCTGGGTCAGCCTCCAGTCGCAGCCAAACAGTACACACTGTAAGAGAAAAAGGAGTGTATACGGTCATACGTGGTGTCTATACATGCCACAAACAAGGGCCAAACCTATTATATTGCAATGTACCACTGATGAAGGGTGTTCGCAGGCACTGAAAGTGACAACCAATCCCTACATTAGTGGGGTTTACTGCTGTTGCTGCTGCTGCTGCTGCTGCTGCTGGTGCATGTGTGTGTGCGTGCATTTGAGTGTGTGTGCTTGTGTGTGTATGTGTGTGTGTGTGTATGGGGAGCAGTGCGTCTTGCACTGCATGTAATCCAGGCCACCTGCGTTTCTAGTTTGACCAGCAACTTCCATACGTCCAGGTTCTCATCCATGAGGGCAGCTTTGTCTTTGGAACACACAGCAAGGACTAAATCAGGTGTTTGAAGTGACATAGCAAGGGCTTTAGTCGGGTGCTGGGAAGTTGTTTTGAGCCCCTCTTGCACCAAAGAGCGCGTGTGTGAAAAAATGAGCGCTCCCAATTCATGTCGTCGTGCCCGCGTGTAATGCACGTACTTTTTTAATACTGTCCTGTGGCCAAATTGAGCGCTCTGAGCATACTGTCCTGTGGCCAAAACATCTGAGCGTACTGTCCTGTGGCCAAAGTGAGTGCTCTGAGCATACTGCTCTGTGGCCTACTCATCTGAGCATAGTGTCCTGTGGCCAAAACATCTGAGCGTACTGTCCTATGGCCAAAATGAGCGTTCTGAGCATACTGCTTTGTGGCCAATTCATCTGAGCATACTGTCCTGTGGCCAAAAAATCTGAGCATCTGTCCTGTGGCCAAAATGAGCGCTCTGAGCATACTGTCCTGTGGCCAAAACATCTGAGCATACTGCCCTGTGGCCAAGTTAAGCGCTTGAGCATACTGTCCTGTGGCTAAAACGCTCCAGTGTAGGGTTGGTTAGAACCGTACATGACTGTATATGTGTATATGTGGTGTGTTCCATGCCAATTATACCGTATGTAAACCGTGTATATGGTTCTGGCCAACCCTACTCAAGTGCCTCATATCTGAACCAATCACACCTCCCTTGGAGCGCAGCTTGTAACGTGCACGCGCACACACACACACGCACACACGCACACACACACACACACACACACTTGCATATGCACTCACGTGCTGCGAGCGTGATGGGCTTCGCCAAATCTTTAGCGTCGCTAGCGACGCTCACCCACTTGTCCTTTGCACCTCTATGGAGTGCAGCTTGTAACGCGCAAAAGACCTCTGCCCCATCCACATTGCAAGCCGCCCTGCAAAGAGCATAAAAACAGTACATGTGCAAAAGCAGGACATGTGCACACACATTCACACACACGCACACACACACTTACACAAACACAAACACACACACCTGTACACACCTGTACACACACACACACACGCGTGCACACAAGCTTCTCATGCGGTGTGACCCGAGTCTGCCCAGGCCAATGCCCTTCACTCTGTTTGCACTCAAAGCCTTCTTCTGCACCAGGTGCTCATGCTGTGACGGCCCAAGACCAACATCCAGATCTTCCGCACTGCTTGAACATTCCTTTTTTTTGGCCGCAGGTGCGGGAGTTCATGTTGCACAAAGTACTGATGCTGCGGCGGCCCAAGACCAACATCCAGATCATCCAGCAGACCAGCCTCCTCAAAAACAAAAAGTTCCTGCACTTCCTGAAGCGGCATGGGCCAGACCTTTTCAAGGAGGTGGGTCAAGACCGGATGGAGGCCTTTTCAGGTCGCTATTGAACCTGTTCTGATTCGCTATTGAACCTTTTCTGATTCACTTTTGAACCTTTTCTGATTCGCTATTGAACCTGTTCTGATTCGCTATCAAACCTGTTCACGACGTCTTCAATCTCTCTCCTGACATGCGCCTGAAAGTCGTAGTTGTCCTGTAGGAATGAAAAGTGTCTGATTGCTTCACCATTTGTTCTGGGCGTGATGAAAGTATGAGAATGACGTGCCACCTGGCTGGAATTGTTTTTGAAGAGGTGGGTCGGAGCAGATGTAGGCCCTTTCAGGTTGATAGTGTGCCTCGTCTGGTTTGACATTCATTTTTTAATGCATATTATGTGGGAGTATGATCATTGTTATGTAGGTTTTGCCAGGACTATTTGCCCACGGCACACATATGCAGCGTGAAACATTTGGCAGGAAGTTTGAATAAATACTTTGTCGGATACGGCTGTAGCCATTCCTATAGATTTGGTGTTCCTAGCAGGGCAGTATTGGAGAAACAACGGTCACGTGTAGTGCACACATGTTATAGCCAATACTACAGATGTGGTGTTCCTAGCAGGGCAGTACCGGGAGAAACAACGGTCACGTGTAGTGCACACATGTTTTAGCTAATCCTATAGATTTGGTGTTCCTATCAGGGCAGTACCGGGAGAAACAACGGTCACGTGTAGTGCACATGTTTTAGCCAATCCTACAGATTTGGTGTTCCTAGCAGGGCAGTACCGAAGAAACAACGGTCACGTGTAGTGCACACATGTAGGAGCTGGTCGTCCTTACAGATTTGGTAATTCTAGCAGGGTGTGAGTCAAAACTATTGCCACGCGCTGTGTGTGCCTGCAGCCCTGGCCATTTCTACAAAGGCGGTATTCCTAGCATTGTGTGTCAAGTTATGTAAAAGGCCACATATGCACAGGAGGGGCCAGAACTGTTTATACACGCCATACATGATTGTATGTATGGTGATTTCCCTGCTAAAAATACCGTACATACATCGTATATATACGTATCAGTGTATGGTTCTGGCCCATTCTACACATGCAGCGTGTGCCTCCAATTTTGGCCTACTCCCTTAAGATCTGTTGTATCAAACAGGGCAGTTTGTTTTATGGTAAGTGGCCACGGGTAGGGTGTGCCAACAATCCTGGCCAGTTCTACGAAATGCGTTTTTTTTTGCAGGGCATGGTACTGAAAACAATTGCCAAGTGCTGAGTGCCTCCAGTTCTACAAAAGCGGCAGTTGTGCTTGGCAGTTAAACAATGTATGGTCATTTATTGGTAATTGGTATGGTCACATGCAAAGTGTTTTGCACGTCTTGGCAAGCCCTGGCATATCAGTTCTTCTGCCTCTTGAGCTCACTTGTTTTTTGGTCCTCCTCCGTGGTGGAAGAGCTTCACGGTAGTTGCTACTGAAGTGGCTCCCTTCTCGCAATCATTGTGTGTACGAGGTTTTCAGTTCCTGTCTAGAATATCACATATCCTGTGCTGCCTGAGATATGGCGCAAACCTGGTCTTATCAAGAAGGTGGGTCAGAGTCTGTGTGTTAGACTGATTGCCTCCAGTAATCCAAAGCTATAAGCTTTTGATTGTGTGTTTTGGCCGGCAGCTTGCTCAGGGTTGATTGGACAAGACTGGGGTTTCGTCCTTCTATTAAGTATAGGGCCATAAGTATAGGGGCCATAAGTATAGGGGCCATATAGTATAGGGCCATAAGTATAGGGGCCATTGCACAAGACTGGGGTTTCGATTTTCAATCAAGTATTTTCCTGCAAGCTCGCATACAAAGAAGGCAGTTGCCATGAATAAGGGATGCTTGCATTACGGTGCAGCTGCCTGCAGGCATGCACGTGCACACACACACACACACACACACACACACACACACACACACACACACACACACACACACACACGAAAACACGCACACGCGTTCGTAGATGGTGCTCTTATGCCTTGCATTTAACCCAGCGCAGATTACATACTCTTTCGATTGCATATTCGTTTCTTTGAAGAGCTTACACTTTTATGTACGACACTTTTTATGTATGACACGTCCGTGCACAATGTGCAGCCAATGTCCCTGTCCGTCGCCGTTGCTAATACATAGGGTTGGCCGGGACCGTATATACAGACACACACTGTGTATGACCGTATATTTTGGTGATTTCCCAGAAGTACCGTATACACGGTGTACATACCATATATATATATATATACCTACATGGTTCTGGCCAGCCCTACAAATACGCAACGAGTACGCATACGCACACGCGCCGTCCACCGTCTATGCCTCCACTTGTCCGCGGGCTGCAGCAAGCAGTGCTCTTTCTGACGTGCGCGTCTGTCACCAATGAATGCTCTCAGATACGCAACGAGTACGCACACACGCTGTCCACCATCTACGCCTCCCACTTCCGCACCTATCTCTCGTCCATGGAGCGCATGCAGTCAGCAGCTGCTTTGCAGGTGTGTGACACTCAAGGTTGCTTTGGTAGCTGTGTGTGTGTGATAGTGTGTGCGAGTGTGTGTGTGTCTGCGCAAGTGTATGTGTGTGTGATTGCGTGTGTGCGAGTGTATGTGTGTGTGAGTGTGTGTGCAATTGTGTGTGTGAGTGTATGTGTGTGTGTGGGTGTATGTGTGCGAGTATCTGTGTGTGCGAGTGTGTGTAAGTGTGTATGTGTGTGTCAATGATGTGGGCTGATTGAGAAGCCTTGCTGTACATAACACTCATGCGTCTGTGAGGAGTACGTTGTGTGTGTTCAGTGTGTTCATTGTTCCAGGACAGGAAGTCCGTGACGAGTTCAAGATATTGCAGGTGTGCACTATTCAGGGGTGTACATTTAAAGTGACTGCATCAACGGTCAAGTGTGAGATCTTGTGTGTGTGAATCAGCTCAACTCACGTGAGGCAGGTGTTTGAATCAGTGCTGCTTGTGTGAGAAGTAATTTGATTTAGCACTGCGGGGGTGAAAGGTGTGTGTGTGCGTGTGTGTGTGTGTGTGTTTGTGTGTGTGGGAATCAGTATTGCACACATGAGAGAGAAGTACGGCAGTGCGGTTTATGTGACAGAGGTGAGTGAATCAGTGCTGCTCACGTAACAGAGGTGTGTGTGTGTGTTTGTGTGTGTGTGTGTGTGTGTGTGCGTGTGTGTGTGTAATAGTATTGCTCACACGAGAGAGGAGTACGAAAGTGCGGTTTATGTGACAGAGGTGTGTGAGTCAGTGCTGCTCACATGAGGTAGGGGTGAGTGTTTAGGAGTGAGTGTGGCCATGCTCAAGCATGCAGAGCTATCACCTCCCTTTGACCCAAAGAGCTGCAAATGCCTCTGTCATGTGAGCAGCACTGATTCACTCACCTCTGTCACATAAACCGCACTGTCGTACTCCTCTCTCGTGTGAGCAATACTATTTCACACACACACACACACACACACACACGTACACACACACACGCACACACACACACACCTCTGTCACATGAGCAGCACTGATTCACACACCTCTGTCACATAAACCGCACTGTCGTACTCCTCTCTCGTGTTAGCAATACTATTTCACACACACACACACACACGCACACACACCTCTGTCACGTGAGCAGCACTGATTCACTCACCTCTGTCACATAAACCGCACTGTCGTACTCCTCTCTCGTGTGAGCAATACTATTTCACACACATACACACACACACGCACACAAACCTCTGTCACGTGAGCAGCACTGATTCACTCACCTCTGTCACGTAACTTGCACTGTCGTACTCCTCTCTCGTGTGAGCAAAACTATTTCACACACACACACATTCACACACACACACAATCACACACACACACCTGTAACATGAGCAGCACTAATTCACTCACCTCTGTCACATAAACCGCACTTTCGTAATCCTCTCTCGTGTGAGCAACGCTGATTCACATCTGTATGAAGGCTGGATTATGCAGACGCGGGAAGCACAGGCTTTCCAACATGTGGAATGACCCCATGTGTGGTCCCTGTGTATGTGTGCATGTGGGATGCTGTGGCATCCGTGGCATTACGCAAATGCGCAGACATCTCTTTAAAAGAGCCCAAAGGCACATACGCAAACATTGAGACACGCACAGACGCTTACACTCACATACAAGCACATATAAGTCATCCACATACGTACACACAATTGCAATGACAAGCTTAGGATGCTTTCCTTGGATAAACTGCCGATCATAGCCATACATTACAAACATGCACACACATGCACACACACAACTATAATGGCACACACAGGGTGATCTCCTCGGATCTACTGCCGATCATAGCCGTACATTACACTCATGCACACACATGCACACACACACACACACTCACACACACACAACACATACACACAACTACAACGACACACACAGGGTGATCTCCTCGGATCTACAGCCGATCATAGCAGCACAGCCTCCAGCATGCTCTCTATGTTTTCCGCGAGCACCACTGGCAAGGGCAGCACAGGCATGCGTCCCACAACAGTGAGTGCGTACGCACCTCACAGTTGTTTTGTGCCTGAGCGACTCAATTCATTGTTTCCATGTGTGTCCGTGCTTAGCTTGTGCATGTGTATGAGTGTGTGTGTGCGTGTGTGTGTGTGTGCGTGTTTTTCTTTTTTGTTGAGGATTTCACGGTGAGTAGTACCAAAGTGGCTCCTTTTCCTTAACTAATGTGGGGAGTGGTTTTTCACTGCCTTTTCATTTTTTACGTTGTTTTTTTATCCTGTGTGTTTGTGTGTGTGTGTGTGTGCAAGGGTAGCACGGGCGTCCGTCCCACAACAGTGTGTGGCTCGCACATCGCAACCTTTTTGTGTGACTGCGCGTGTGGTGTATACGTCTGTATGCCCAACTTTCATGTGTCCTTTTTAAAACCTTCTTGTTTTTAAAAAGGGGAATTTTTCGCAACAAACAAATCAACAGTGTCTTAAAGCGCAACTTGCAAAGGACCACGTCCTTGCGCTACAAAATCGTCAAGAAGATGCTGGAACAGATGAACAGCGCCACAGGTCTTGGTTAGATGACCTTGCATTTCCTCGTCATCTCTTTTCAGAATTATTTTCACATTCTTGCACTTGCAACTCATTATTTTTGTGTTTTTGTGATCTTGCACAGGAGCACGTGTTTGCTTTGGGAAACCGCATCGAAGTGTTGGAGCAGATTAACAGCCCTGCAGTAGTGCCTCACATAGCCGACGCACAGGGCAAACGATTTTTGTATGAAGCTATCTTTAGGTGAGTGATGCGTTCATGCATGAGTGTGTGTGCGTGTCTTGTGTGTGCTGTGCGTGTGTGTGTGTATGTGTGCGTGTGTGTGTGCTGTGTGTGCGTGCTGTGTGTGTATGTGTGTGTGTGTGTGTGTGTGTGGGTCTGAAAGATGCACGTTTCTTCCGCAAGCTTTTAACAGCAAGAACCATTTTGCAGCCCCTATTTGTGCTATGGTTTCTAAACACTGTCTGCAATCAGTAGGCGCTCACACAGAGAGGGCCCTGGTTTCACAGAGTAACGTGCTCAAAACACACGTGCAAGCATGCACACAAACGCACACACTCACACACACAGATATACACAAGCAAAAATACACACACACACGCGCGCCCACTTACTCACACGCAACCACACACACACACACACACACACATGCAACCACTCGCACATACACACATACACAAACGCAACGACACGCGCACACACACACACAACGACACGCACACGCACATAACCACACACACATACATACACACACAGGAACGTGCACAAGCTGCTAATAGACACGGCGACCAGTGAATTCTTCTTCTGCCGCGAGTTCTTTGACAGTGACTCTGTGTACAAAGGCCTGTTTGTGCCGATCGTGCAAGTTGTGGAAAGCGACCTGGCAGAGTCTTTGCAAGTAGGTTGTGAGCGTGTGGGGTGGGGGTGGTTGTGATTGTGGGATGGG
>Ga0307947_1002049_pt1 | contig 16085 bp, 21 predicted proteins | sample OrgLakmetagen232_FD_201840 | JGI IMG/M metagenome (GOLD analysis project Ga0307947, IMG submission 201840) | Saline water microbial communities from Organic Lake, Antarctica - #232 | ecosystem: Environmental > Aquatic > Non-marine Saline and Alkaline > Saline | place: Antarctica: Organic Lake...
TATATACCTATACGGTTCTGGCCAACTCTAAGCATATAGCATGTAGCATATGCCGTGGCATCCGGAAAAACGCACCTGCTTGCTGCAGCACGACCCTGTGGTGCGGTGCTGGTACAGAATGTAGCAAGCGATGGCCAAGCCTACACGTGAGGATCGTGCGCATGTGTGCGTGTGTGTGTGTGTGTGTGTTTGTGTGTGTGTAACAGAATGTAGCAAGCGATGGCCAGGCCTACACGTGAGGAACATGCGCGTGTGTGTGTGTTTGCGTATGTGTGTGTGGTACAGAATGTAGCAAGCAATGGCCAGGGCTACACGTAAAGAACGTGTGCGTGTGTGTGTGTGTGCGTGTGTGTGTGTGTTTGTGTGTGTGTTACAGAATGTAGCAAGCGATGGCCAGGCCTACACGTGAGGAACGTGTGCGTGTGTGTGTGCGTGTGTGTGTGTGTGGTACAGAATGTAGCAAGCAATGGCCAGGGCTACACGTGAAGAACGTGTGTGTGTGTCAGTATGTGTGTGCGTGTGTGTGTGCGTGTGTGTGTGTGTGTCTGTGTGTGTGTGTGTGTTACAGAATGTAGCAAGCGATGGCCAGGCCTACACGTGAGGAACGTGTGCGTGTGTGTGTGTGTGTGTGTTTGTGTATGTGTGTGTGGTATAGAATGTAGCAAGCGATGGCCAGGCCTACACGTGAGGAACGTGCGCGCGTGCGTGTGTGTGTGTGTGTTTGTGTATGTGTGTGTGTTACAGAATGTAGCAAGCGATGGCCAGGCCTACACGTGAGGGACGTGCGCGTGTGTGCGTGTGTGTGCGTGTGTGTTTGTGTGTGTGTGTGTGGATGTGCGTATGTGCGTATGTGAGTGCTTAAGTGTGAAAGTGCGTGCAAGTGTGTGTGTGTCTGTGTGTGCATGAGACCACGCTCAATACAGGAGACAGGCATGCATTCAAAAAAGGGCTCAAAAACACCCCGTCCTATACATACAAAGCTAAAGTTTCACCAGGTACATGCTCACATGCATTCGTAGACACACACCTGTGTGTCCCAGGCCAGCATGGCAGTGCACACACACACACACACACACATACACACACCTGTGCGTCCTAGGCCCGCATGGCAGTGCACCGCCACCTTGCGGTGCTCCACTGCCACCACGTAGTCCATAACCTAGGTGTGCGTGTGTGTATGTGCGTGTGTGTGCACGTTTGTGTCTGTGTGTGTTAGTACTGTTTGTAGCAGGGTGGTCAGCTCTGATCTGCTGCCAAAATTCCACAGCCTGAGCCAGGCGCTACCGCACATTGGCTCTCTGTTTAAGCGCTACAGCTACAACTACAACATCCATCCACAAACATCCATTCGAGCGCTACATCTACAACAACCACTAAACAACATCCACAAACATCCATTTGAGCGCTACAGCTACAACAACCACAAAACAACATCCACAGACATCCATTTGAGCGCTACAGCTACAACTACAACATCCATCCACAAACATCCATTTGAGCGCTACAGCTACAACATCCACAAATCAACATCCACAAACATCCGTTTGAGCGCTACAGCTACAACAACCACAAAACAACATCCACAGACATCCATTTGAGCGCTACAGCTACAACTACAATATCCATCCACAAACATCCATTTGAGCGCTACAGCTACAACATCCACAAAACAACATCCACAAACATCTGTTTGAGCGCTACAGCTACAACAACCACAAAACAACATCCACAAATATCCGTTTGAGCGCTACAGCTACAACAACCACAAAACAACATCCATCCACAAACATCCATTTAAACGCTACAGCTACAACTACATTGGCTCTCTGTTTGAGCGCTGCAGTTACAACTACAACATCCATCCAGCAAAAGCCTCAAGACACGTATCCCCTAGTCTGCAGGTTTTAGCTCAGATGCGCCAGAGCCTGCCGATTCCATTATGTATGCTACATCATAGATGCAAGTATAAATGTCACACTGAATTTTTTTGCATTTAAAAAAACGTGCGTGTGTCCGTATGTATGTGTACACACATTTTGGGGGAAAGGTGTTGGCAGAAAATATTGGGGGAAAGGTATTTGGGGAAAGGATTCGGGGAAACCCTACTTGTGTGTCATGCTATTTTAACGCATGGCGTAATCATGTTTTGCAGCGTTAGGACAACGTGGGCGTTTGGGTCTTGTGACGGCAGCCATTTAGTGCAATGAAAATTCGTTAACACCTGCAAGAACAGCTGTACGATCATTGTGTGTGTTGGCTTTGAGCGCCAAAAGGCAGGAGCATCACGTGCAGTTGCTACATATGAAGCCACCACTCGATTCAATAAACATAACATAGTTATTTTGGGTGTGCCATTCTTTAGTATTCGACATGAGCAAACGTGTATCTGTGCTCATAGGGGCTTTTGGGCGGGTTGTGAGGTCACAAGCTCGCACACATGAATCACGCGCACACACAAGCACACGCACACGCACACACACACGCACACACACACACGCAAACGCACATACACACGCACACGTGCACGCGCACGCGCACGCACAGCACACACACGCACACACACGCACACGCACACTCAAAAACACACACATACACATACCTGCACAATGTCCATCATGCGGTCCAGATCAGGCACCCCCATATCCTGCCAGCTGAAGTTAAAGAAACCAATCTTGGCAGCCATGAAGCTCTCTGGGTCGTAGCTGAAACCGCTCTTGGGAAGGTTGCCTGGGCCACAGTGGTCATGCTCACCCACCTGCGCGTTTGTGTGTGTGTGTGTTTGTGTGTGTTTGTGTGCATTTGTGCGAGCATGTGTATGCTCATCTAAGGTTCCTACGATTGCTCTAAAAACTGTGCATCCATGAGCCATGTATGGCCACATGTCTTAGAACTTGTTGCCAATTTCATAAGACATGTACAGTACACATTGCTGCTGCTGCTGCTGCTGCTGCTGCTGCTGCTGAAAGACATGTACGGTACACGTTGCTGCTGCTCCTGCTGCTGCTGCTGCTGCTGCTTACGTAGCTGACTATCACAAACCACACGCCACAGCCCTGCCTTCTACCTTTCCGCCAAACGATCAATGCTAACACGCCATTGCTCACAAAATAAGAATACAGCCCCCTTCAATGGGTTTGGTGTCTATGGATGTGGTGGTAGACAAGTAGGGTGTGATCCTGCGGATCACAAAAATTGGGGCGGAGCCTGCGCTGCAACCTGCATTGAAGTTGTACCTAATGTAGTGAGAGCGATTTAATTGGGGCTGCACTCCCTCTGCAGCCCACTGCTCCTGTTCAACCATTTCTGAGATGGCAGCCTGGTCTTTGCAATGAAGAGCGGCATTCAAATGAGTCGGACAATTCAGGGGGGGCTGCGCCCCCCCTGCACCCCCCCGCTCATGCGTTTGCACAGTCCCTGTCATACCAGCTGTATGTGAGCAAGCAATTCAGGGGGGCTGCAATCCTTCTGAACTGCTCCACTGAACGCCTGAGCTCCATACTTGTTCTTCAAAACCACCAACTCTGGCTGGGCTGCTGCTTCCTGTGCGGGCCCTCGCTCACCTGTCCTCCCGAGTGCTGTGAAGCTGCTGCTGTTTCTGCTCTGCTGCTGCAAGAGTGTTAGCGTGATGGGATCGGTCGGCCTTCTACCACACTTAAACGACACCACTGCAGAAGAAGGGCTAAGAATATCCAAATATATGAAAATTATACCCAATTGCATCTCGGGGGGAACAGTGACACATGACCCCGACGGGGTCGCGCGTGGAGGGGGGTTTGACCGGGGCGTCCCGGAATCAGCGCAAAATTGGCTTCGGGTTCATGCAAATTTTACACTGTAAGGTTGCCTGGCTGGCTCAATGCTCTATTCTTTCAGTGTTGACTCTCTGAGAGCGCAGTGTTGACTGCAGTGAACATAAAGGGACAACGCCCCGGGGGGCTCCGCCCCAAAAAATGACTCACTCAGACACATTGTTCAGTCACACACACACACACACCACACACACACACACAAACACAAACCACTACACCCACCTCCTGTAAATTCAGTACCATGCCTATGTTGTGGTATAGAAAGGCCTCCACCAGACCATGCTTGAGCACGTTGTCCTGGAAACATGATGTGAGTGTGTTTGTGCGCCATTCCAAAGTATAAGCATTGTGAGATTGTGTGTGTGAGAGAGAGAGAGAGAGAGAGAGAGAGAGAGAGAGAGAGAAAGAGGATGGAGTGCAGGAGGATGAAGCACAGGGTGTGACATACAAACACACAGGCACAGGCACACGCACGCACGCATGCACACGCGCACACACATACATACACACACATGCATGCACACGCGCACACACACACACCTGCCAAGGTCGTGCCATTGCAAGCATGCAAGCATCTTCGCCAACCCAGTTGGAATGCAGTCCTGGAATGGCATTGGCGTCCTTTTGGGACTCAGGAGACTCCTTCGAGCAACGACTCCCGCCTGGCGCGCGTGTGTGTGTGTGCGTGTGCGCGTGTGTGTCCGTGTGTTGCACACAATACCTTGCTTGAAGCTGAAAGGCAAATGCACAAAGCCTGCTGGGCTAGGGTTGGCCAGAACCATACGGTGTATATATAAATACGGTAATTCTGGCAGGGAAAGTACCAAAATTACGGTCATATACAGTGTATATATATACGGTTCTGGCCAGCTGTACAGATATGCTATGAAAGCAATCGTAGCACTCCCCCTATGTAAGCAGATAGGTTTTAGATGGGTTGACATATGCAGCCGATATTAAGCAAGAGCCTCCAATATGTTGATTGATGCATATGATGTAAATAGGGTCAGCCAGAACACATGTGCAGTTGTTTGTCAGTATTGATCTACAAGAGATGGCTCAGCGTAGTTGCGAGCCGGTCCAAAAAGTGAGCGGTGGAATAAGGGTGTGCTAGAGGTGACAGGAGCCTTCTGAGACAGTCGCAAAAGAGACAAAGTCGTAAGCAAGCACAACTGTGAAGTAAAGGTTGTGAGACAAAAACAACTTTGAAGTAAACAACTGTGAAGTTAAGGTCGTGAAGCAAGCACAACTGTGAAGTAAAGGTATGAAATGACGCATCCCACCTTCGCACAAGCACTGGATTTTTTCCTTGGTCCGAAACGACCAGGCGCCCCTCAAATTGTAGTCCTGTGTGTGCGAGTTTATAGAGACATGGTTTATGAGACATAAATCATGAGATATGGTCAGTGAGGCACTGGTCTCAAACAATGCTTCATCAGGGCCTTGGCCTCACCAAGTTCTGTAAAGCGTTTTAGATCTTTGGGCACACATTCACATATACATTCACACACACACACACACACACACACACATACACACAAACAAACACACACACACACACACACACACACGCACACACACACACACGCACACACACACACACACATCACACATCACACGCATTCTGAAAGGAATTCATGTCCAGCAGTAAGAAGGAGCTAAGTCAAACCTGCTGCAGCCAGCCTTTGCTCTCAGTGCGTTGGTGATGGGAGGCACTGGGTTTGTTTGTCTTGGCAGGAGACACTCGTGGCATCCCTGTCAGTTGTGTGTTTGTGTGTGTGTGTGTGTGTTTGTGTCTGTGTGTGTGTGTGTGTGTGTGCAGGTGCGTGTATGTGTGTGTGCATGTGAGTATGCAAACGTTTGTACATGCATGTACAAATGCGTACGTGCGTTTATGTGCATGTGTGCGTGCGCGTGATGTGTGTATTTCTGTTTTGAAGTGTGCGTGCATGTGTGTATGTGCATGTGTGTGTGTGCATGTGTGTGCATTGTGTGAGTGAGTGTGTGTGTATGAGTGTGCACGTGAAAGTTGTGTGTGTGCATGTGCGTTTTTGTGTTATTGTGTGTGCATGTGTGTGTATGTGCATGTGCGGGTGTGTGCATGTGTGTGTGTGTGTGTGTGTGTGTTTGTGTGTATGTTTGCGTGTGTGTATGTGTATGTGTATGTGCAAGTGTGTGCGTGTGCACGTATGCATGTGTGTATGCGTATTCTGTGTGTGCGAGCAAGCGTGTGTGTTTGTTTGTGTGCGTGTGTGCACGTATGTGAGTGTGTGTGTGTTCACGTGTGTGTGAGAGTGTTTGTGAGTGTGTGTGAGTGTGTATTAGTACATGTGTGCTTACGTGCCTGATCTTAGAGCAGACTTCGAAGAGCGCGTGTTCTCATTTTTAATATAATTATCAATGTTTATCCGATATATCGCCATTAACATTACTTAACAGTACAGTACAGTACAGTACAGTAAAGAGAGCCCTGTGCATGATCGCCACCCATCACAGGTCTCACGCACATCCAACAAAGCAACTGTATTAATTGTTTGCCTCACGGCTTGTGATAGAGCTGCTGAGCTAGTTGTGAGTCCCAGCCGGTGAACCCGTATGGGCATAGGGTTTAGCCTAACCCCTAACCCTAAACCCTAAAATGCATTGGGTCTGTTAAGCGCTATGTCCAGGGTACTGACTCTGGGTGGGTCAGCTCAACAAGGTCCCTTAAATGTGCACTTCAATCCAATACACGTAGGTCGTATGAAGCTCAATTGTGTGCAAAACATTTCAATGTCAGATTTGTTGCATGCTTATAACTCTAGAGCTCTGTCAGTGATCAACCACATAAAACGAATTTTAAATACATCTTTAATAAAAGCTCCATGTGGGATGAGAAGATGTTCCAATAAAGGATGGAATACACTTTTTTATTCTATTTATCAAGCCATAACGATTACTATTTAGTAGCAGGAAGGGATGCTCAAAATTATCACTCTTTTTCTCGACACTTGCAACCACCACCACGGGCTTTGCTTGTCAATCCATTCTTTGATAGCAAGCCAAAAAGGGGTTGGATCCAATCCATCCTTTGTATTAACTTATCAGTCTGGCAATTGAAAAAGCGCACAAAATTTCTTTTCCGTCAAAAGTGTAATCAGACATTGTAAACGTTGCTGTGGCTGGTGGCGTGAAGTACAAGGTGTACCATGCTCGTTAGGACTGCCCAGCTTATTAAGTTGAACACGCTGGTACGGACTTTTACAGGGTGCACGATTCAGCAATTGACAAGCTGTAATTGTCATTCGGAAAGACTATGAGAGGTAGGAGGAAAGGGTGCACACGTACGCCAGTGCACCCGAGCACTGAGCTCTGCAATGTCATAAGCTTCTTCAGCTTGGCATGTTGAGGTGTGCGGTGGAAAATGTATTGAAGAGATGAAGGGAGGAGGGTGCACAAAACAATGAAACTGTTCACATTACAGCAGATCTGTGAGCTCAACGTAGCTAAAGCGATAAAATTCCAGTGTGCTTACTTGCTCTCAACATAACCATCCACGTGAAGAGCTAGCAGCTATAGCAGCCGCAATCAAGCACGGCTTCTCCCATATAGCCACAGGTAGCCTAACCTCAATGCACCAAATTAAAAAGCAGCTCCCACACCCACAGCTCGCCCGTCACCACATCCAGGGCAGTGTCCTCCAAAATATTGCCGGATCAATCCATCAGTCACAATTGCCCATTCATTTCTACAGTCAAGTCCCACGCCGGCATTAATGGCAATGAATATGCCGGCGCTCTTGCTAGAAACTTAATCAAAACCTACTCTGACGTTGCTGATACCTCCATCAAAACAGCTGGCGCCCTGCGGAAATCCCATCTATAGCATCTACTGGCTTGCAAAAGAATACAAACACATCACCCAAACACGGTTCATCACCTACCTCAGGGCTTGGTACCTATCCAATTATCATGACGCCTTGCAAGCACACAAACTCGAAAGTGCCAATACTGCAGCAAACTACCATGAATACCAGCAGACCCTCATCAAAAACGGCACTGCCAATGGAGTCGCTAGCAATGCTTACCTAACAGCTAGCGTCCTATGTTTTTGCTGAAATCAAATGCATCATAATGGAGTACAGAACTTTTTTTTTTTTTTGGAAGAACAGGAACCCTGTACGACCAGAAACATGTGGTATGGTATAATAAGCTTTTTTTTTTTTTTTTTGGGTGGGGGTTGTTACACGGTCCTCAGCAAGGGCCTGACAGAATGAAGGAAAAAACCTATAAGACTGGGAAAAGGAAAACTCCTGCCTAAACAGAAAAACCCTCCTTGAAAAACCACAGTCTGAGAAATTGGCCCACGCTCGCAAGAGCACAAGCTGAGAGCGCTTGATTATCCTTAACTTGCACCCTCTGCCCTCAACTAGACAGTGCCCTACGTATTCTTCCTGGATGCCAAAACATGCAAATGAGAAATATTATCCCTGAGAGACATAAATTAGCGTGCAGCATAATTTTCAAAGCCATCAGCAAAACAGGTACCAGGATCTTGCTTTGTCTCTATGGATATAGGAAAACGGCTGGCTATGCAGCATCTCCAGATTTCCAATACAGCTGAAACTAGGATTATGCCAAAGTGGCTCTTTCCACCCTGCTTACTTCCCAGACAAAAATAGGTTTGCCTCCAGCCGTCCGGATGCTGTTTTGGCTGCTCCCATCTCCGCGAGAACAAAAAAGAAACAGACTACTACCAATGAAGCGGGGTGGGTCCTTAGGAGTGGCAGCAGGGAGAAACTGAGGGAGAACGGGAGCACCTCAGCAGCACCGCCAGCCATCAGCAGACCCACCTTTTGCAGACAACATCGACTTAAAGATTCCAACGTACTTCAGCCCGACAACCGCCTCATTGAGACTGCGAGCACTACACTAGACCTCAGAACCATCTGAGCGCTGAGCAGAAACAGCGCAGTGGTCTCTGCACCATCCTTCAAAAGCCTCCGCTACCCTCCACACCATCCTTTCTAAAGTAGGTGGCACTATCAGTCACACACTGGAGCCTTTAAAGGAGCTGGGTCTTTACTCTTTGTTGTTGGCATATTACATAGGTCAAGGGGAGATAGCAAGCTCCCTACACGAGGTTGAAATGAACCGGAAGTTAATAAATAAAAGGGAGCAAGAGAGGCAGGCTGGAAGAAGTAAAATAAAGTAGGGAAGGCAACCAGGTTGATGAGAAGAAGGGCAAAACTTGACTCTCAAAGAGCTAAGAAACTTGCTTCCAAGCTTCATGTACATTCTATTGACCTAGCTGCCAAATTTGTCCATACCAGACGTGCCCTTTCCATAACTATTATCAACTCTCATCAGGAGACGGTTTCAGGTCAAGCCTGCAACCCTCCTGGCCCCCATTGGCCTTTGTTTACTCTCGGTGGAGGATTTTTACTGTAACCGGTAAAATAGTAAAAGTCTACGCTGGAAGTCACCAGCGTGCATTAAGGAAAGGCTCTCAACTAGTGCTCACACTAGCCGGTACCAAAGTAGCTCCTTAACCTTGATTAATGTTGGGAGTGATTTTTTTCGCTGCCTGCGTACTTCTTCCTTTTTCTTTTTCAGGAGTTCATACTGTGGTTTCTAATTGGCAGACCTGCAGTATAATCGTTCAACCGTTATAACTGTCATCTTTCATTATCAGCGTAACCTCTTTTACATTACGCCATTCAGTCAGAATGTGACTGCTAAGCGCTAAACATAGAACGCAGAAAAAGACACTCAAAGTTTGCCCAACTGAATCGATTAACTCAAGGATGTCACAAACTTTTGATTCGTAAATCTTGGGTACATCAATCAAGTGTGTGATACAAAACACATCTAAATATGTTTCAAATGCAAAACAAAGTATGTTTAAATGCAAAACAACGGTCAGGTTTGAATGCCAGCTCGACGGAGGAACACTGGCAGCCTTGGGAGACGAATCTGCGCACGGCTTAGGGTTTAGGGTGACATATAACAGAAGCCCATTTTTTTCTCAAATCACCAGATCACCTAATAGACTATAACAGGCACTCAACAGACTCTCGAGGTAGCTCTGGGTTTAAGGTACGGTATTGTCATATTGTAGCTGCAGGCACGTTCTCAGGACCCAGTTACCTCAATATACATCTGATTCCCTGCACCACAGTTATTCTGCCATCAAACCAACGTCAAAACAGCATATCCAAACTCTATATAAAGCAGTGAGCAGAACAATAAGGCAAGACATGTGTTTGCCTTATGGTCTTTTAATCAATAGATTTGGTACCAAAATGGCAGTTACGTTCAGCAAGGGCTTGCACACTCTGGAGTTGTAGTCGTCGCTGTCTCAATTCCTCCTCCAATCTGCAAAACCGGTAGAAATGTATATTTTAAACTGAGTAGAATATATTGATGGTGATGTACTCATAATCCGTACATTGTCACAACAGTCTAAGCCAGAACAACAAAACCAAAAGCTCCGCCTTGCCACTCACAGGACCTCTTTAAAGCAGCTGGGTAGCATGGAATCTAAAGTTTTCAACATCAGAATGCGAGATATGGAGGAGAGAAGGATAATGAACTAAACCTGATTTCTAACGCATAAAGGGGAAGCTTACTGGCTCTTTTCTGAAGATTTCAGCCTTTCTTGCACCCTTGCGAGCTCAAGCTTGGCCTCGGCAATCCTGCACATTAATGCAAACATAATTTTTAAAGTTTGATCAAAAGAAATTAAGACTTTCAGTCTGGCATGGTTGGCGCTCAGCTATTTTTGCTCTCATTGGGACCCAAATATGTTGATCTAATTGAACAAACTATGACAGTTGCATCGCTAAAAAAAAGAAGACAATAAAGGGTCTCCAGCCTGATATGGTGGGCGCTCAGCTCTGCTCTCACAGGAACCAAATGTTATCTCTAGTTGAAAATGACAGCTGTGTCGATGATGTTATCTCTAGTTGAAAATGATAGCTGTGTCGATGATGTTCAACATTTATTTGTTAGATAGTGCTGTGACACGGCAAGAAGAAGGGACGACAGGATCTATGGAGCCATTAAAAATGTTGGCTGTGCCGGAAACAGACATCACCACGTGGGGGAAGCAGCTCTCTATTCTGCTTCGAGATTATACCCTCAGCGCTACTTTCTCTTGTTATCAACTTTTTCCAAAGGGACATCGTGCATTTCAAGTATGTAACATGAAGCATTTCAAATGAAGAATTGCAAGTCTGTAACATGATGCATTTCAAGTTTTCAAACATGCCTTTCAGTAATAAAACATGATGCAGCACAGGCTCATAACATGCATGTACCTTCTCTCGACATTCAAATTCAATCATACATACAGTGGTACAGTAAACACGTATCATGTAATTTGCACCTCTTTATCCTTCACACGTGTGGGTGGTGCCCAGACACATGTACAATGCACCTTGCTCAGACACATGTACAATGCACCTTGCGCTACTGCTGAACAAAGCAGCATTCTAGGAGCCTCTAGCAGAGTAATCACGCACACACCCAGACACACAACTGCACCTTGCCGGGACCTCCAGCTGAGCGCAAAACAACACACACGAACATGTGCGCATGATTGCACCTTGCCAGGGCTGAGTGTGTAACCACATTCCAAGGCCTGCAGCTGAGAGAACACCAACACGCACACACGCAGACACATAACAGCACCTTGCCAAGGCTTAGTGGTGCAGCACTTCTAGCGCCTCCAGCTGAGCGCAAAACAACACGCACACGCACGCACACGCACGCACACATAACGGCACCTTGCCAAGGCTTGGTGGTGCAGCACTTCTAGCGCCTCCAGCTGCGAGAAGCTGAGGCCTTCAATACCCACGCAAGCCAAATGGTGGGGCATCACGTCTAGGCTGCTGGCCTGAGGGCAGGCCCCCTACAGAAGAGGATTGAACATTGGAAATCGGGTGAAAGACTTCAGTCAGCCCTAACCATAGCTTCTTGCACTTTTGTAGAGCCTCCTAAACAGGACACATACACCAATTATGATTTCATAATTGGGGGTATTCCTGCTCAACTCGTCAGCTAAAAACATGCCATGTACATTCGGCTCTGGCCAGTTCTACCATGGGTGCAGTAAGGGATTGTGAAGTAAAAATTGTGACCATAAGCATGCAAGTAGACATTAATTGTTATCACTTGACAAATGCACAGGACAGAATGCAGGTTTTTTTGTATGAGCAAGATATCTTTGGCTGCCCCACGCGTCCTTTATAAACAAAAAACTACTATGCTGCAGGCAGTGAGCTGACACCCCATGTAAGCAGAGAGAAAGGAAAAGCTCCTCCACCACAGAGGAAAGAGTTTACCCACAGGGCAATAACCAATTTCTGTTACACATGTAAGCTTAGGAACACATGCAAGCTTAGAAACATGTGGTTCTGTTACACATGTAAGTTTGGGAACTAGCTTCCAACGCCAGTGGTAATTTCCTTTCAAAGAGGATCCAAACCCAAAAACAACTCCGACCCTCGCTGTCGTGCAGGAAAATCGGGAAAAGGGAGGGAAGAGCATTGCTTTAGGTTCGGCGTGAGAGCTTAAAAAAATGAGACTGCTGCTTTCATTGTTGTCCTGTGCTCCTTTTCAGATCTAATGGTCTTCCTTTTGCCAACCCCAACTTGCTTCATCACCTGGCAGAGATCTGACCTGCGTAATTGAATGTTCTGATTTGCTTCTAAAGTGATTATTCTTTTGGTGCTCAATGGTTTTGCAAATTCCCGATAAATAATTGTTTCACACAAGCACGGCTGAGACCACCACAAGTTCAAAGAGCTTGCGCTCTGCAACTAGACATTAACTACCTCCTGATTATGGCAGCTACCTTGTTCCTATTTGAAACATCACGACTGCATAATTATGGCAGCTACCTTGTTCCTATCTGAAACATCACGACTGCATTTGTATCCCCAAGGCACAACAGCTATGCCTCCGTATTACAAGTCACAACAACCGTCGTCTTTATTGCATCCGTTTCCTTCCCATTTCCTAATCATAGCTTCATTCCTATAACTCATTTCATAAATCAGCATCGAGACGACCTCTCCCTTCCAAATTCCACCCATTGTCTGTGTAAAGACCGACGTACCTATTTAATACGAGATCTGCAACAGCACGTAATAAGGGACACACCTGGACAAATGCATTAAACTGAGGCATCCAGCTGAGCTCAGCTTCACCTTGCTCAGCATCATCACTTCTTCCATCTTGGGGGAGGCAGCCTACTAGCGCACGCTGCTCATGGTCTGCCGGCTGCTGCTGCTGTAGCGGCGGCTGCAGCTGTGGGTGCTGCTGTACCTGCTGCAGTCTTGTATTCATTAGTGGCTGTGGCAGCAGCTCCTGCTGCTGCCTTTGTAGCCGCTGTCCCTGCTGCTGCAATCCTTTGCTCAGAGCTAGCGGAGGCTCTAACCGCTGCAGCTGCTGCTGAGCACCCTTCTCCTCTCTAAACTGCATTGCCTCAGAGCCCGACCACACCCGCTTTTCCCCTTGATCCTCATGCACAATGCTAGGAACCCCCCACGCTCCCCTCTGCCTCTGCCCCTGCACGCTGCCTCCTTTACCATCCACAGGCTTGGCATTTTCAGCACCTCCGTTAAGCCCATTTATGTCACCTCTGGCTCCTTGATGAAATCTACCACGCCCTGCCCTAGATCCTGCCCCAGACCCCTTTCCCCTCCTGCTCCCACCCACTTGGACCCACTCCTCTCCAACGTACCCACTCTCTTCTCCAGGGCTCTCCTTACCCACTCTATCCTCTCCATCAGCACCCCCGCTCGTGCTCCCCTTCTGTCCCTGACCCTCCCCTTCCCCCTCCTCCAAACCACGCTCCAAGCAGTCCCCTCTTGACTCGTCAGTTACGTTCAAGGGACAATCTGAAGTGTCAGCCACAGTGTGGTGGGACAACTGGCAGGGTTCCAAAGGGGGTGTGTGCTCACGTTTGCTGCCCCTCTGCTCCTCCTTTCCTTCATGCTGCAGTTCACCCTTCTCCTGCCCCTGTACCTGATGCTGCTGTTTTTGTGGGTGCTGGCATTTTTGCTGCTGGCGTGCTTTTTGCCGTGCATCTGCTTGTAGCGTCTGCTTCTGCTTCTGCTGCTGTATCCCTTCCTGGTCTTGCTCAGCCTCAAGAACGGTCAAGGCAGGGAGGCAGCTGCAGTGTGTGTGTTTGTGTGTGTTTGTGTGTGTTTGTAGGTGCATGTACGTGTGCATGCGTTTGCTTACGTGTGTGTGTGTGTGTGTGTGTGTGTGTGTGTGTGTGTGTGTGTGTGTGTGTGTGTGTGTGTGTGTGTGCAAGGAAGGTGTGGACAAGAGGAGAGAAATTCAGCTGTCAGAAACAATTTTACGAGTCCAAGCATTGGTCAAGATCAATGCATGCACTTCATACAAAAGTCACTCAATGGCATTTTAAAATATGAGCTGCATAATACGTGACACCTCAGAAAGAATGACACAAAACAAGACCTTGCCCATGGCAGGGGGCATTGCGTATGAGCCTCGTTCCTATGTTAGTCGGCTTGCATTGTACGCGAATATCATTGTGAGTTTGGACACTTAAAGCTGCCGTACCTTGCGTCCAACAGCTGCAAACAGGGAGCATTGAGCATGAGCTCTGCCTCAAGTCCCGTGCATCATACACACATACCTAGGGTTAGCCAGAACCATATACTTATGGTGTGTATACGGTATTTTGGCAGGAACTCGATCAAATATGTGGTCATATACGGTGTATATACACGGTTCTGGCCAACCCTTCACATACACACATACCACTGTACGTTTGAATACCCAAAGCCACCGCACCTTGCCTCCAACAGCTGGATGCAGGGGGCATTGCGTGTGAGCTTTGCCTCAACCACAGGTGACCGGCCTGCGTGGTTGCGCACAACCGCGTTAGCTCCTGCTGTCAATAGGATGCGCACACACGCCACATGACCTGCGACAAAAGGGAACAAAGAGCACATGTTTTATGCCTCAACCACAGATGACCGGCCTGCATGGTTGCGCATGGCCGCGGTTGCTCCTGCTGCCAATAGGACGCGCACACACGCCACATGACCTGTAACAAAAAGGAACAAAGAGCACATGTTTTATGCCTCAACCACAGATGACCGGCCTGCATGGTTGCGCACGGCCGCGTTTGCTCCTGCTGCCAAGAGGACGCGCACACACGCCACATGACCTGTAACAAAAGGGAACAAGGAGCACATGCTTTGTACGTTGTGTAAAAGTTCGAGACATGTAGGCCCCTCAAATGACTGCACACTCCATGAATAGTCAGCGCGTGTACCCTCGTGCGTGTCTCAGAGGCGGGTGAATTGAGTACAGGCTACTAGAAGAAATAGTGTGTGTATCTATGTATTCATGTGCGTACCTTCGTGCGTGTCTCAGAGGCGGGTGAATTGAGTACAGGCTACTAGTAAAATTAATGTGTGAATTCATGTGCGTACCTTCGTGCGTGTCTCAGAGGCGGGTGAATTGAGTACAGGCTACTAGTAAAGTTTATGTATAGTCAGCGCGTGTACCCTCGTGCGTGTCTCAGAGGCGGGTGAATTGAGTACAGGCTACTAGAAGAATTAGTGTGTGTATATATTCATGTGCGTACCCTCGTGCGTGTCTCATAGGCGGGTGAATTGAGTACAGGCTACTAGTAGAGCTAGGTGTATCTATGTATTCATGTGCGTACCTTCGTGCGTGTCTCAGAGGCGGGTGAATTGATTACAGGCTACTAGTAAAGTATATGTGTAAATTCATGTGCGTACCCTCATGCGTGTCTCAGAGGCGGGTGATTTGAGTACAGGCTACTAGAAGAAATAGTGTGTGTATCTATGTATTCATGTGCGTACCCTCGTGCGTGTCTCAGAGGCGGGTGAATTGAGTACAGGCTATTAGTAAATTTAATGTGTGAATTCATGTGCGTACCCTCATGCGTCTCTCAGAGGCAGGTGAATTGAGTACAGGCTACTAGAAGTATTAGTGTGTGTGTGTTCATGTGCGTACCCTCGTGCGTGTTTCATAGGCGGGTGAATTGAGTACAGGCTACTAGTAGAGCTAGGTGTATCTATGTATTCATGTGCGTACCTTCGTGCGTGTCTCAGAGGCGGGTGAATTGAGTACAGGCTACTAGTAAAGTTTATGTGTAATTCATGTGCGTACCCTCATGCGTGTCTCAGAGGCGGGTGATTTGAGTACAGGCTACTAGAAGAAATAGTGTGTGTATCTATGTATTCATGTGCGTACCCTCGTGCGTGTCTCAGAGGCGGGTGAA
>Ga0307947_1002052_pt1:0-10000 | contig 16077 bp, 21 predicted proteins | sample OrgLakmetagen232_FD_201840 | JGI IMG/M metagenome (GOLD analysis project Ga0307947, IMG submission 201840) | Saline water microbial communities from Organic Lake, Antarctica - #232 | ecosystem: Environmental > Aquatic > Non-marine Saline and Alkaline > Saline | place: Antarctica: Organic...
CTATAGGTCCCAACAAATAAATCAATCAAAAAGATCGACAGCTGCACTAATAAATTTGTAAACTTTTGAGTTATGTTGAAAAACAAAACCTTTGATATCACCATCAGAAATATTATCAAATAAGCGGATGAACTGGTGCAGTAAATGTTCGGTACCGATACATGAAAAAATAACGTGCTTCTCATCTTGAATATAATCCCCGTTTTCACGCAGATTGCAAACACGTGCACTCCTGTCCGGACTCCTGCCGTATAAACCAGTATCACACTTCAACCCATGTCCTCAAATCCTGAACCGAGCTACATTCCTCATGATACTTTTGCTCAGAACCATCTTCAAATACTCCGGCAAGACAAATGGTGCATGTGCATCAGAAACCGGTCTCTCAGGCAAAGCAAACCAATTGTGACAAGCCAAAGACTTTTTTAAACAAGAGCAAGGATCTTGACCATGTGACTCTCTCCAAACTGCCTGATGCTTGAATCTCAAGTGCGCAATAAAAAAATATTTAGCTTCCTGCAATGTAGTCACTTCAGTATACAGTGCCATTCTGCAAATCACCAAAAGCATCCTTCATCTGTCTAGTCCAACAATTAGAAGCACCAGAGTTCCCAAGGGAAATATCTGCTTTTATAACATCGCGTAAAGAGAAAGTTTGATGCTCCATGCAAGCACATGACTGGGTGCACGGATTTCCAGTTGCAAGGGATTTAAAAATTTATGTTTAATGACGCGATGACAATGGGAGCGTGTTCTGAGAGGATGCGAGCTTCCATGTTTGACTGACAGATGTGAGCAGGTTGAAGGCATGGATGCACGCGCACACACACACACACACACACTCTCTCTCACACACACACACACACACACACGCACATACGCACGAACACACACACACACACACACACACACACACACACACACACACACACACACACACACACACACACACACACACACACACACATAAACACACACACACACACACACACACACACACACACACACACACACACACACACACACACACACACACACACACACACACATATACACACACACACACACATATACACACACACACACACAAACGCACACACACACACACACACACACAAACATGTCTAAGCGCGCACAAAGCACACACAAGTTGCCAGTTCACAGCGCAAAAGGCTTCGCCCCAACCCCAACTTTGTCACGCTAGAGGTGCAACTCACTGCAAGCAAAGGCACCACGACAGCCAGCCCAGGCTATCTCTTAGAAAAGGGGCGTTCCTTCGTTAACGAAGGGGGGGGTTGGGGCCTGGCTCTGTCGTACCGCCGAAATGCAAGCAAGCAGGCTCAACCGTCTATTTACTCCGTCCACTGTGTACCGTCAGTAGGCAAGCATAGCAAGAGCCCCATCCCGGCCTAGTGCGGGAGCTTTGTGTGCGTAATGGGTCATGCATCAACTCTTTCCTTGCCTTCGAGCTTGCTTGAGCTTGTCTTTGGCCCGACGCCGTTGTCTTGGGCTTCTCAGAAGTAGGGAGGGGGCCTTCGAAGGTCAGCCAGCCGAGGAGATTTCGTGCAAAGGAGCACTGTCTATCCATTTGGGTACTTTTAGAGCCAGCTGGCCATGTCGACGTTGTCTTCCTTGAGTGCCTCCTAGGCCACCCAGTCCTCCTTGGTCCTGAAAACCCGGCTTAGGCGGGACGGACTTCCGCCGTGGTATGGACAAATAAAGGTGCGGGAGAGGAGGAAGTAAGTGTCAGCGGCAAGAACAAACTTGCCACTGACTCTTACTTCCTTTAAAGCGAGTGCCCCGTCGTGTACGAGCCAGGTTGCAGCCTCCTCCATCAGGGCTTCAGCGAGCCCACCAGCGAACATTGCAACAGAGTCAAGAGTCTCAAGCGTCAGGAGCGAGAAAGGCCATGAGACAAGGGCCCGCAGGGCCGTGGATCGAGAATTGGGGCGCATAGCGCCTGCAGGAAGCGATCTAGAATAGAAGTATGCTAAAAATAGTTGTGTTCTCCAAGAATAAAAAGAATGAAGAAGTGAAGCAGAAATTGGACAAACCCAGAACTTTCTCGAAAGGGCAACTCACTTTATGCTACACGAACCTTCAGGTGATTCACACTGAACTCATAAGCTTTCTTGATGCTCTGGTTGTACTGCAGGTTATTGGAGCATGGGCAACGTGAAAGAAAGTACAAAGATGGAGTGATTGCAACCGTGAAAACATTGTAAAATAAATATGAAAAGAGTCAATGACCTTTCCTCTCCATGCGCACATTGATTTTACATTGCACTGTTTCGAGCTTAAAAACTGGAAAACTTGGATAAGAATTGAGAATTTCTATCCGGCAAGTCGTTTTTATTTTCCTCATTTTTATGAACGAGCTGTAAATTTACCTACACCACACGAAGCTAGACAACTTTCCCTTACAATGTTGCTAATTATCCATAGAAGATCCATCGTACTGCGTCGTCTTCCTGCGGGAAAATGGATGTGCTCATCATCGTCTGAAAAGGTGAGCATGGAAGAAGGCAGCGGCTGTCTGCTGGGGGAAGTGCCAAACGGGCGCGTAACGCATGTGGCTCCAGCAAGAATAAGCTACATGCATGGCTCTTAAGCTCCGGTCTTCTTTTTGAGTTGCTCACTACGCAAAGACTCCTAATTTGACAAATTGAGGGTGAAGCACCAGAAGGAATGCCTAACGGACATGAAGAGGAGACGCTCCTGGAGAGAATCACTCATGTGCACGCAGGTGAGCGATGAGTGCATAATTTCATACATACCTATTACCCTCTCGTTTAAGGTAGCACATCTCAGCCCCTAATTTTAAAGCAGACATGCAAGTAGAAAAAATAAGTTCCACGTGAAGTGCGCACAGGCCGGAAATAAGGCAAGAGCTACCATTGTTTTGCAAGGGTTATTTCTTATGCGTCTGTGTTGCAGCCTGTGTGTGACCATGCAAGCAAGCTGGCTACGCAATGCTATTTTTAGTACTATTTGCATTTAATCAGAAGCTTCGCACATGGATAAAAAATCTTCCCTTAAACTCAATTTGGACGTCTTTCACTTTTGACACATCTAAATCTTACATACCTTTGAATTACAAGCACACAAATGCTTACATTCAATGTGTAATTGCGCAGACGATCTGCCGCCCAAGTTGGCAGATTATATGAAAAGCGGTGGGTTTACGACAGAGTTTGCTACAGCGTCTATTTCCCCCTCAAACTTTGCTGCCTCCAGGTTGCTGTCCCCGGCTTGATAGATGCCCCCAAATCTCTTAAAGCTTAAAGTTTCAATTATGGGTAGAACTTCCACAAAATCCTCCTTGATGCCAATGCCAAATCTCTGACAGCTCATCACATCTCTAGTTTATGTGGTCCTTCACAGGATATCTCCAAGCCTCCAGTCTGATCCGTGACTCTATCCTTCATGATGAGTGGATCAACGGACCTCTAGGTATTGCCTTGAGACCCAGTCAGTAAAAAATCAGGGCTTGGGATGCATTGATGTTTGAACGATTTACCCATGAGGCACACCAGGCATTGAAACCGGAATTAGGGAGGCGACAACTTTGCACAATGGAAAAGCACTTCAGAGTTGAGGGTCAAATCACAGTTACAGATATCTTGGGTCACCTGAGTATGTTCGTCCTCCCAAAGTTGAGTTGATGCAGAAAATACTTAATTCAATCTGCCTCAATGTTTATATTCACAGTACGTATTTTATAATTGACAGCAACATGGAGCAGATCTGTACTATTCTAATTTTACAAAAGATTAAACACATACATTTTTTGTATCACACAGTAATCTTTGTATCGGATTGATCGTACGCAGGAGGTGGAGCTCAAGCAGCCCGGCGTGCTGCTGTTGCTGATTTTGAGCAGGAAATGGTAGGGTTCTGCAGCAGACACATCCTGAGTCATTGTCACATCATCTTTTGTTTGTAAGGTTGGCCAAAACATGATTGTACATATATGTACGATACTTTTGGGCAGAAAATTAGCCAAATACACGGCCATGTACGGTTACTATATACGTTTCTGGCCAACCCAACTTTTTTTTGCAATTGACAAGGAATGATTGATTCACATCTCGTTTCTCGTGCCTATTCAAAAATTTTCAGGTAGGTGTCGTTGTGAGATAGGTAAAAAAATGTCTCTATCTTCCCCTTAACAAGCGAGCATGATATTGCTCCAAGCTACCTGCAGGCTCGTGAAGGCAAGATCTATGATTCCAACCCAAATGCTGTTGATCCAAGAGCATCAAATCAAGGTCAGCAAAGTACTCCAGGCTAGTGTGCCATGCTTTGCCTTCTAAGTCGCTTGCTGACAAGCGAGTTTTAGTTGAAGGCATCTCAAACTCTTCACCTTAATATCTGTGGTAAACGGGCTCCATCCCTTCAGATTCTCTGTAACACATACAGGAAATGACATCGAAAGAAGTCAAGAGAGACAAGGCGTTCTTGATGATCAAGAGTCAGGCACCAGCGGCAGCAGTAGTTGCGGTTTTTCCTCTACAACGACCAGTGGCAGCAGTAACAGCGGGAACAGCAGCCAAACATTATTGGAGCAGCAGCAGCAGCAGCAGCAGCAGCGGCAGCAGTTCATGAAAGAGCAGCAAATTAAGCCAGGAGGCGTGCCGTACAATTTGGTTACGCTCCTTTATAAAAGTCCTTGTAATCTAGACTTGATTCAGGTGTGTGTCATCATTGAGCAAATGTGACACTTATAATCATTGAGCAAGGGTAACACGTGAACCTCATCCACGCAACTGCATGCTTATTGCCAAGCCAGTCAACTATAACCAGAGCTACAAGAAAAGGAACATCTTGACAAAGCCTGACGTCAAGCCAAGGTTAGGTTGTTGTAACAGTGCCATGAAAAGGAAACTAGTATGAAGATTTGTACACCATTTTCCACACAACTGCAGGATCCTGTTCTTCGGTCACGACTTCGCTCTCACATGGTACGCCTCAAGAGGTGTAGCATTGAATGAAAGAAGAAGAAAAAAATAGCTAGGTACACATTACTGGCATGGATAAGAAAATGATCTGTTTATTTTAATTGGACACATGTTATTTGTCTTTCAGTCCACCATCACCAGCTTGTACTTGGAATAATAACAATTTATAAGCCTTAATCGTTCCTCTTCAGGTCAACGTCTTAGACCAGAGACGTACTAGTGAGATCAAAAGTGCAACTGCAAGGTAAACGATTTCAGCTATTTCGTTTGGCTTGTCTATCATAATGTCATAATACACTTAATATACTTTAAAGCGCTTAGCATTACACTTGCAACTTTTTTCCTTTTCCAGGGCTGAAGAAATAGCCAGCGTGCTTAAATCAACCCCCTGGTCTCTCCTGGATGTCTTTAAAAAGCTTTTGCCTGGCTGGATGCGTTAGCTGTAGATGGTCGTGTAGAATACTGTGAAATTGCTGCATTGTGAGAAGTAGCATTCTTTCGTTTGCGATTCATTTCCATGACTGCCATCTCAAATGGAGGCATTTGACCCAGTCTAAATTGTCTAAGCTGTCATCCTAACAAGTAGGGAGCTCTTTCGGGGTTCGTTGCCTGGCTTCCTTCCCTGGATCTTGACTTTTTTTCACCATTTCCCCTTCAAAATTATCGACATGGCAATCAGGCAAGTTTATGCCGAAGCTGCTTACTTTTTTGTAATTTGCGCTTTTCTCAGTTCTCTGCAGCATATAGAATAACTGAGTGCTTATAGGCGCGTGGAAAAAACACACAAACAATGAAAAGGAGCCACTTTCGTAACGGGATTGTACCCCCCACCCATTCACACACAATAAAAAGAAATATATCAATGGATACCAAGAGGGTCAAAAGCTTGACTACAGTTCTGGAAAGTAATCCTGGTATGGATAAGTTTAGCAGCGTAATTAATTGAATGTATAAGTAAAAGTAAAAGTCTACACTTCAAGTCGCCAGCGTGCATTAAGGAAAGGCTCTCAACTATAGTGCTCACACTAGCCAGAGCCCCACCGAGAGACGGAAAAGAGAAACAACAGAGACTACTGAGGATCCGGCGGCCCAGGTTGTCAGCCATGCGATCCGGCCTGCGCCTAGCCCTCCTGAAGCCAGCCGCTCTACCAGTAACCTCGCTTCCAGATCCCCAATTATCACTGTTGCTGTTGTTTAAGTGCAATTTGTGTCTTGTTTTTGTGATCTTGTTTAAGCTTTTTAATGCTGCAGAAGGAATTTCCCTCAGGGCTGGCTCTTTTGATGGAGGTACCAGCAACATTAGAGTAGGTTGTGAATAACTTTCTAGCTAGAGCGTCAACATATTCATTGCCTATAATACCTGTGTGGGACTTGATTCTGTAAATATGAGTGGGCGATGGTGACTGAGGGATTGCTTTGGCAATGGATTGGAGGACATCTCCTTGGATGTGGTGGCAGTGGAGACTTAGGAATGAGAGCTGCTTTTTAATTTGGTGCATTGAGGCTAGGCTATCTGTGGCTATATGGGAGTAGCCATGAACGATTGCGGCTGCTGTAGCTCCTACTAGCTCTGCACGTGAGATGGTATCGATTATAGGCCTGCCGTGCCTCTTGGGTTATTGCAATGGGACACGCTTCTTGAGTGAGGGATACACCAGATCCGGTGTCTTGCCCTCCTTCTTCGTGTGCTGTAAGGCTGCCATCAGTGTAGGTCGAGTCCCACCAACCTTGTATTATTTTACGGATCAGGTGTACACATGTGGACAGGAGCTGTGTCGTGTTGCTTTGTCAGAGCTCTGGGGTCGGTCCAGGGACTTGTCTTGGGGGCTAATCCAACTAAACTAAACTAGAACTTATCTTGGGGGCTTTATGGGGTTTGACGAAGGTGGTCGCTGGATAGTTTTCTTACTTTAACAAGGCCAGGAGTCTTTTCATTGCAAAGTGCAGAGGGGGGGTCGTTATGTATGCTCTTAATATCCCACTTTGCCTCAGGAATTTTTTTGGCGAGCTTTTTGAGCCAGTTCTTGTTGCAAGCATTGAGACAGCTTCTGCCTTTAGTATCCCATATGGAAATGATCTGCATATCTATATTGTGTTTGGGAAGGGGCGTATATAATTAATAAGCGTTGAATAACACAACCATGCTACCGGCCCCCATGAATTCATGCAGCAGCAACCTGTGTGGGGTATGCACAGCCCCAATCCCCATTTCAATCCTCATTTCCAATCTCAACCACCCCAGCAGCACCAGCAGCGGCCATCATCCCCAGTCACACTGCCACCAGCTCCCTCACAACCATCTTTTGAGCCCCAAGCCCAACTCCCCTCGCATTTCTTCGTGCAACTGCCTGGCAGACTTCATCGTGCCCCAGCCCGCACAGCTGATGGAGACCGGCAACAGCAGAGTCACAGGCGAGGTCCGCAATGACAGCAGGCATTCAGCTCCGTGGCAGCGTCAGCTGCAGCCCACCCATTGGAATCATTGGTGGAGTGGAAGTGAAGTGCAGCCAGACAGAAAACTGCACCGCCATGCTCCAGCACCACAAAAACAACCCACACTTTTCAGTCAGCCTTAGCCGCACACGTACAGAACAGCTGAGAGACAAGCTGTATAGGAAGATCAAGGAGTGCTTGCCACGTGGGGTCAGCAGCTTCTTTCAGAAAGGGCAGCTCCTAGCAAAAATCACAGCAGCAGACCAGCAGTAAGGCCTAGGAACGGAGCAGCAGCAGCAGCAGCAGCAGCAGCAATTTACCCTACCTGGAGGCACATCGAGGTTGGTGCAGATGGTCTCCACACGAACAGCTGCATCAATCTAGACTGTCACATCCTTCACTGATGAGGTGTTGGATGCCCAGCAGCAGCAGCAGCAGCAGCAGCAGCAAGGTCGGAATGTTAGAAAGCCTTACATGTTGACTTCTTTAGGCTTCTTGCCATGTGAGCGCAACAGCAAATTTTTTACCTACAATAGATGGTGTGCATTACCTCCAAGAACGGCTATGGCAACATTCTCCTTACAGCCTTCCCAAATACATGTTCCTTGACCTCGCACAATATGTCATTCGCAATGTGGTTGCCTATTTTCGACTGCGTGTCCACACCCTCCGTTGTGAGACTGTGACATGGAACCCCAGGTCCTCCCCTGCTTGTGATTTGTGTGAAGCTGAAGATGATGTCCAAGATGAGCAGCATTTCAATTTTCACTGCACGCACCATCATGTGGTTTCTCTTCGCAGGAGATTTGCGTCCTTATTCTCAGAGACAAGAGTGCAGGACGTATTTGCCTTTTTGCACCAGAACAACAACAAACTCCATTTTTTCTAACATGAACTGATTGCTTTCTATAAGCAGGCTAGCAGTCGAGCGTATTGAAAAGAAAAGAAAAGAAAAGAAAAGACTCCGCTGGTAGTGATGACACAGCCAGCATGATTAAGGGAGGGGGTTACTTAGTTGACTGAAGGCCTTTTTCTTGTAAACCTTGTAAACTTTAGGCTTCTTGATTGCTTACCAGAAAACCTGGTTTTTGGCTTACTGAAGAAGTCGAGTAGGTAAGCCAAAGAAGCCAGGACGGCAGGTAAGCAGCAGTAATCTAAGCAAGTAAGGGTGTATTCAATAAATGGCTTAGTGCTTGGTAATGCTTCCTCCTTCCTTGGGAAGCCAAGCAGGTAACCCAGGATTAGTAAGCGTGATCATGTGCCTTGGCTTCTCAAGTAAGCACAAAACAAGCCTGTTGAAGAATTGCTTAATAAGCCTAAGAAGCTCTGGATAAGCCGGTTGGGAACTAGATCAGTAACAAATGGTTCCAGCCACAACGCTACATGGGTAGAAATAACAACGCACTGCCCCCTCGGCAGTATCATCGGCAATACCAACCTCCTCGTCCCCAGCAACAATACCAAACCCGCCACCCCAGACGCCAAGGAAAGAAGTACCACAAACAACGTGAAAGAGGGAGTATATGGTGCTAAGAACTAGGAAGGAGGCCGGCCTGGCAATGCTGCTAAGACTACTTCGAGTACTAGCAATGTCGATAGTCTTGCGTGAGACTTAAAGCTTGAACGCCTTTGTGAACATATTGCACAGCATCACACTGCAGCGTTGGTGGAGACTAGAACAAACAACATTTTTTTGTGTGTGTCCGCATGATAAGTTCCAAAATTTCGCCTGCAGCACGAAGGGAATTGTACAGATGCATTGCGGTACAGAATCACATAAATTACAGGGGCTCAGACAGCTGGCTAGTCAGCTTAGTTTTGCAATGTAGATCCATTCCTGACAATCTACATCAAGAAATACTAGCAATCCAATCCTGGCACTTTTTGCAGGCACCTTAATTGGTCCCTTCATTAAGATCAAGCAGTGTCAAAGCAACCAGACCCAGCTGAACATCGCAAAAATTCAGCACAGTGATCTCTGTTAATCAATGTGGGGAACACCGTTATTGCTCTCCACATCATCCTTTGTAGTGTGAGTGGCACCATCCACGACACCCATGCTTGATTGTTTTGGAAAAAATATTTCAACTTCCCTCCTCACACAATCAAATACCAGAGGGACTTGTTTGAGCAAAAGCAGGCGTGGAACCAATAATTGCTACGTTCTTTGCAGTTTGAGGGCCTTGCACGCCCTTCATCAAATTGGCGATCGAGCTTGTAACTTAGAACAGTAACTGCCTTGGCGGTACTCTGGTCTTGATGCCAGGTGTACATTTCGACTGGACAAAACGCACAACGTAGGCACCCTGTTCTATTTGGTGCTTTCCGGGCGTTTCTATTTCACTAACCCAGATATCAGCTAAAAGTTTCTATATAAATCAAGCATTATAAAATACTTCCGTGATATTGCTGAGGACACTGATATAAATAATAACTCTGAGTCCATTGTAGGTCAAAATGGAGAAGTCTTTGAATCTGAGGCCCCTTTGTGAACACAAGAAATCTGAAGACTCTGAAGTAATAGACTTGAGCAGCAGCAGCAACGAATCAGAGGGTACGGGAGGAGGGCATTTGTAATTCCACCTGAATTTTGGGGAAGCATGTTT
>Ga0307947_1002052_pt1:12500-16077 | contig 16077 bp, 21 predicted proteins | sample OrgLakmetagen232_FD_201840 | JGI IMG/M metagenome (GOLD analysis project Ga0307947, IMG submission 201840) | Saline water microbial communities from Organic Lake, Antarctica - #232 | ecosystem: Environmental > Aquatic > Non-marine Saline and Alkaline > Saline | place: Antarctica...
AGTTGTTCCCTCTGTTGTCACACCTGTCCAGCCATCAGTTCTGATCTGAATAGAGACGGCAATTGCATGACACATCATTGCTAACGTCAACGTCACCAAGTTGTTCCCTCTGTTGTCACACGTGTCCAGACGTCAGATCTGAAGAGGGAGCACGGCAGCAGCAGCGCCGAGGTGTACACCGTGAGCGGCAGCAGCAGCGAGGATGATGTGGAGGTATGCGAGTAGGACCTGAGTGTATATTGACTGCTGCAGCAACTTGAATAAAATTGTGCGGAAGTACTGTGACGGTGCTGAGACGTATACCGTGAGCAGTAGCAGCAGCGAAGATGATGCGGAGGCATGCAAGTAACCGCAGTTGTTTTTTGTCAAGCAGGAAGTGTAGGAGGAGAGAACGATATGGTGGATGCATGCTGTGTGCGGCGCAAGGATATTTATATAGAGAGAGATGTTTTGTTACCAAGGTCCGTTTGAGTGTGCGGCGCAAAGATATTTAGAGAGAGGTGTTTCGTTACCAAGGTCCGTTTGATCTGTCCTGCATTTTTATTGAAGAAGAGGATGGCAGCAACAGCAGTAATTGTAGGCAGTGATGTTTGACAGAAACTCAAAACCCGTTTTTGGTCGAGTTTTAAACACTTTTTTGCTACACCTCTGCCACCGTGCACGCTCTCGATGCCAATCTTCCACCAGCCACATTTGCAGATGGCCGTGCGATTATAGGCAAGGACGTGCATAACTAATAACTCTGTCCCACCACACACAGGTCACAGCATGCATTGAAGCACCTTCCAAGCAGCATCGCAGACCACGCCTGTCACGCCTTCGTGCTAGGCGCACCACACAAGGAGGCTTGGCTGCAAGGACGACTGCCACCCCCTCGTGCACTTCCTCCCCGCCTTCTGCAGGTGTGTGGGTGGGTGTGGGGGTGGGTGTGTGGTTTTGTGGGTGGGGGTGGGGGTATGGGTGGGGGTGGGGGTGTGTGTGTGGGTGTGTGTGGATGTGTGGGTGTGGTTGTGTGGGTGTGCGTGCGCGCTTGTGTTTGCTTTTGTGTATTTGTGCTTGTGTACTATTATATGAGATGTATGTGCAGGAAGTGCGTGACCAGAGCTTGATGGAAGTTGCTTGATGCGTGGTGACCGTGCTTGTGTACAAATGAATGAGTGTACATTGTGTGTGTGTGTGTGCTTGTGTACAAATGAATGAGTGTACATTGTGTTAGTATGAGATGTGTAAGCTTACACACAGTGGCATTTAAGTTTGTTGGGTCGAACATTGCATTGTCCTGGCGGTAGGTAAAAAAGAAGAGGGACAAGTGCGAAATCTGAAAGCTGTAATGATGTGCATTTATATTTGGTATAGGACGGTGATGTGCACTCTATTGTTGGTATAGGACAGTGAACATATTGTTGGTATAGGACAGTGAACACACACATCAAATTGATATAGGACAGTGAACACACTCATCAAACTGGTTTAGGACAGTGAACACACTCATCAAATTGATCATGAAATGCAACACACCATGTTTAAACACTGCGTAAAGGGTTGGACGATGACGAGCGCCTGGCGGCTGAGCTTCAGAAAGAAGAGGATGCTCGTCTAGCTCAGCAGCTGGCACAAAGAGACGACCGTGAAAAGGAGCGAGAGGAGCAGATGCGGGTGAGATTTGCTTTTCATGATGTCCATTCATGTGTGTGTGTGCATGCTATATGTGTGTGTTTGTGCTGAGCGTGCGTGCGTATATACTGTATGTGAGGGCTGGAGGGAGGAGGAGAAGCGATTATGCATAACTTGGTACTTTGTGTCACGTTTGCATGATGTACGTGGGTTGGGGGGGGTTTGATGTGTGAAGGACTTGATGGAGGGAGTAGGCCCCCCCCATTATAAATTTTTGCAACCGCGATGGACGTGCAGGTCACTTATTCTTGTGTTGCTTTGCTGTGTTTTGTGTCGCATCTTTCTATTGTCACTTGTTGCTTTGTTGTGTTCTATTTCGCATCTGCCGTATCATGATGAGCATGATATCTGGGAGGCAAGGGGGGGAAGTGAGTGGGCAGGGCCAGAGGGAGGGGGGCAGTGATTGTGCGGCAAGTTGCATTGACTCAGACAAGAATAGGAGGCACCAGCACGGCAGTTCCAGGTTTGTGAGTGTGATCAGTTAAGAGATGAGAGTGAAATTGTTGCATGTCCGCAAGGGAGAGGGTTGCAACGTAAAAGCTATTCTGCACTGCCTTGTTCTTAGGTGTAACCAGAACCGTGTGTGTACACCATAATAGATAATAGATGAGTGTTTATAGTTAAGGTACCCCTGCCAGACACACTGTATGTACACACTTTGTACGTGCGGGTCTGGCCATTCTTTTGCTTTGACTACTGCCTCTTCAACTTAAATAACTCATGCACCTTTTTTTCAAGTACCTCTGTAGCTATACCGCCTTCTTCATATATTACTATATTACGCTGTAATGCAGTCCTGAGTGCATGTGGCTGAATGTGTGTGTGTGTGTGCGCGCGTGTGTGTGCACGTGTGTGCTCCAAGGGCGGAACGGCGAACACACACGCACACATACATGACACACACACATAGACCCGCTGGGACGAAATGGAAGCCATAGAAGAAAGAACAATCAGCCACCCCCCACCATCATCATCCCTCCCGCCCCGCCCCCCCAGCGCCCCGTTCAGACCCCCCTCCCGCTCCGCACGCTCCCCCTCAGCAAAACGACAACCCTCTGAAACCTCGGCAGCACGAGGCACACGCTCAAACCGTGGAGGTGGCAGCAGCGGTGCCACTTCAGCCCAAGGCCCTTTATTTTCATCGCATGTGTTCCGCCCCGTCCCTCCCCCTCCTTCTCGATCGGCCGCGCAGCAGCACCCCAGGGGTGTGTTTACTGGCAGCAGCTATCGTGCAGACGGCAGTGCAGGGGGTCGTGGCAGGTGGGTGGGGTTTGCTCGGTGCGTGGCTAGGAATGGCCAAAACCATATATATACGATGTATATACGGTATTTTTGGCTAGGAAATCACCGACTATACGGTCATATACGGTGTATATATATACGGTTCTGGCCAACCATTTGCATGTGTGTTTGTGTGCACAGTTTGTGCGAGTGTTTTGTGCATGCGTGTGGAGGGTTGGGTTTGTCAGGGTGTGTGCTTTGTTGTGTTCATTGGCAGCAGCTAGGACGTGCAGGTGAAAGTGTGTTCGTGGCTTGTATCGCGTCAAAAGTTGTCAGGGTGTATGCTCCACTTTGGTGTCCATTGGCAGCAGGTCATACTTGCACGTGGCTAAGGTTGGCCATATATATATATATATATATATATATACATCCAGTATTTTTGGCAGGGAAATCACCGAATATATGGTCATATACGGTGTATTTAACGGCTCTGGCCAACCCTATACACGTTGCCCATTTCTCGCATGCCCTCTGTGCGATGCCTCAAAGGACCATGGCATACACATGATATGATGATACAGGACAGGACATACGGTACCCACGCATTCACAAAGGTACACACGCACCCACGCATGCACACGCATGCTCATAGGCAGCCCATCCCCCACCGATCGCTGTTTGG
>Ga0307947_1002053_pt1 | contig 16074 bp, 23 predicted proteins | sample OrgLakmetagen232_FD_201840 | JGI IMG/M metagenome (GOLD analysis project Ga0307947, IMG submission 201840) | Saline water microbial communities from Organic Lake, Antarctica - #232 | ecosystem: Environmental > Aquatic > Non-marine Saline and Alkaline > Saline | place: Antarctica: Organic Lake...
GCAGCGAACTGACGTTTCGCACTATTCGCGAGTACAATATTTGTAGTGCACTTAAATAACACATCAAAAAAACGGTAGAATGTGAAGTAAGAAGTAACCCAATACTACTAAGATGATACATTCATCAAAACTTGGAAGCTACTTACATACGAAGATTTAGTAACAATCCATCTCAAACAAGAAAAAAAAAAAGGTGTTATAAGACACTTTCTAGCTTAGATAAAAAGTCGAATCGTCCGTCCCCCGTCCGCATGGTGTGCGAAAGGCATGGTGTGCGAAAAGCAGATCAATCTGAACAGTGCAGCTGACGCAGCAATTCGACCATTCACGGCAGTTTGTTCAGGAACATAACCTTGCTAACAGATTACATGCGTACGTATGGCTGCTCAGGGCTTACACAATTCCTGCTGGTATTTATGCAAGTAAGATTTGGGACACTCCTCACTTACAACAAGGCAGCTTACAACAAAGCAAGAGACGGACAGGCCCTTGCCCCAGCAGCTTACAACAAGGCAAGAAACGGACAGTCCCCTGCATAAATGGCTGTTGACAGTGTTAAAAAAGGTTGTCGGGGGTTGAAGACACTACGCCTTCTTGGTGCGTCTTGCGCGATTGAGGATTGGAACCCCTACACTTCAGTTGGTTTTGCGCGGCAATGCGGCTGTACAATTCTTTGACCTTATTCCAGCAACACAATGAAAAAGATCTTACATGCTGACATGCAGCTGATCTCACGGTCTAACGATTGCTGGTCAGCCCATATTCTTTCTGCCATGGATGAACTGACACAATCGTATATCTACAAACAGGAGCTGCAGAACTGTGAGCCCTTTGACCTCAACCGTTTTGTCGTAGGTTTGTCATAGACCTCAAGAAGAGACACTTGTATGGACACCTTAATCTGACACACATCCAAGAGAACAAGAGAACACGACAGCACATGTTCTGTCATTTATCACTGATGCTATGCTCTTTTTAAAGCAAAAAGTTTACGCTCGGTTAGAACCGGCGTGCATTAAGGAAAGGCACAAAAACAGCCCTTAGATTAGATGAGTCTCACCAAAAAAAACAGACACTGGGGAATAATGAAATCCCAGAAGGTACAAGAACAAAGAGCCAACAAAAAGCCCAAAACTAGGTCAGAAGAGGGCTCTCCCTACAAAGAGAGCTCTGGTCACACATTTGACTTACACCCTTCCCTGATACCTCTTAATCTTCCTCATCACCAATTTTTTACAATGTTTTACATACGCAGCCTGGCAGTCGCACGTTTTAACTGATGGCTTTATCTGTAACCTCTGTAACCTCTGTAACCTCTGTAAGAACCTTCCTCATCATGTCACTAGAAACACAGCTCGCTTCAGACTTTGTGTTCACATCCTACGTTTTGAACAGCGACATGAAACCAAGGTAACTGCCCTACTTGTGACATGTATGATGCTGATGATATCCAAGATGAGCAGCATGTTCTTTTCCACTGTGTCAATCCCCACGTGATTTTTCTCCGCAGGGAATATGCTGGTTTCCCTTAATAGGATTTAATTTTGTATCTACCTTTTTTAAGCCAGAACAATAACAAGCTTTATTTTATTTCCTCCAGAAAAAGAAAAGAAAAACTACGCAGGCAGTGAAAACCACTTTCCACATTAATTAAGGAAAAAGGAGCCACTTTGGTACCGAGTACTGTAAAGCTCCTCCACCGCGAAAAGGAAAGGAAAAACCAATGGGGATCAGGAGGGTTGCAGGCTTGGCCTGAAACCGGCTCTTGATGAGAGTCGATAACAGTACTGGAAAGGGCACGTCTGGTATGGACAAGTCTAGCAGCAAAGTTCACAGAGTGCACATGGAGCTTGAAGGCAAGCTTCTTTACTCTTTGAGAATCAAGACCCAGTTCCATGAAAGGCTTCAGAGTGTGAGTGTTGTAGATGGTGCCGCCCACACCCAAAGGGTGATGTGGAGAGTAACAAAGGCTCCTTTTAGAATGTTGCAAAGGTTGTTGTGCTGTTCCTTTGCGGCGTTCAGCTGGTTCTGACGTCTGGTGTCCTCACAGTACTTAATCTCGACAAGGTGGATGTCACGCCAAGGTTTGTTGAGGTCTTTAGGTCGGTGCTGTCTAGGGTTGGTGGCTCTACTGGTGGCTGGTGGTGCTGCTGAGGTGCTCCCAGTCTCCCTCAATTGCCACCTGCCACTTCGAAGAACCCACCCGCCTAAATTATGTTGTTGTTTTTGTGTTTTTGTTGGGAGTGACTAGCACCAAATATGGGCAGCTGGAGGTAAATCTGTCTTTATCTGGGAAGCAGGGTGGGAAGAGTCATTTATGAACAATTCTACTTTCAGCTATTTCAGGAATCTGGAGATTTAGCATGGTCATCCAGTCGTTGCTGCCTATATCTTTGGAGACAATGCATGATCCTAAGGAGCCTGTTTCTCTGATAGCCTTTAAGATCATGCGGCATGCTAAGTTGTGTCTTTCAGTGATCATGTTCCTTATCTGCGTGTGTTGGCACCCAGAAAGGATGTGCAGGGCACTGTCTACTTGTGGGCAGAGGGGGCAAGTTTGACCTGTTGAGAGTTTGAACAAACCACATGTTTTTGATTATATAGGGTGCCTGTTCTGTATTTCATAATGACACGTTTAATCTTAAAGGGGACATAGGATGATGTTAGGTAGGCATTGCTAGTGGCTCCATTGGCAGTGCCGTCCTTTATGAGGGTCTAGTAGTACTCACGGTACTTCGATTCAGTTTTGGCATTTCCCAGTTTATGGAGAAAATGCATATGTGCTTGAAGGGCGTCACGGTGGTTTGGTAGGTACCAAAGCTTTGGGGGAGGAGAATGGGTCATGTTTGTTGTAAGGGTATGATTATGGGTTTGTGTTTAGTTTTCTATGTCTTCTTTTGCAAACCAGTGGATGTTGTAGAAGGGATTTCCCTCAGGGCCTGCTGTTCTGATGGAGGTGTCAGCAATGTCAGCGTATGTGGTGGCTGACTTTTTAGCAAGGGCGTAGGCATGTTCGTTACCAATAATACCGGCATGGGACTTTACTTTGAAGAAGTGGATGGGCAATGGTGATTGGTGGATTGCTTTAGCGATGGATTGAAGGACATCTCCTTGGATGTGGTGGCGATGGAGATTCGGGTGTGAGAGCTGCTTTTTGATTTGGTGATTGCTTTTTATGAGCAGGCTAGCAGTCGTAATTCTTGAAATCCTTTTTTTGTAAACCTTGTAAAGCAATCCTTGCACAATGATTGCACCCTGAAGTAGGCTGATATCTTTCAGGCGGTGGTTGGTGCGGGCACCTAAGCCCCTCCTTTAACCATGCTGGCTGTGTCATCACTACCAGCGGAGTCTTTTTTCTTTTCTTTTCAGGCAGTTCTTCATGTGCAAGGAGCTTTTATTCCTGCCAGGAGCAGTGCTGTCCTGTCTCGATTATAAGAAGTACTGTCTGACATGTATAACTGCTATGTGGTTTGAAGCAGAAAATATATGTTCCAGGAGAGAGGGTGCATCTCCCTCCATGTTACCTCCTCTCTACCATATAGTAAAGTCATTTGGTAGCTGCCCGGTAGAAGCCCAGTGGTCCGTGGTCAGGCCAGATTAATCAGGAGGGCGGATACAATTTTGCCTGGTATCATGAGTGAATTCTTCTCTGTCCGAAAGCAACGTCTCCGTTTCCTTAATTCATGCTCGGGGTGTTATCACCGCTTGCGTACAATATAAGTGTACATTGTTTGCTCGTATCTTTGTAATCATGCGCTGCAGCATAAGCCCACCTGCTCGGCTAAAGCATGCACGCATACCAACACGCCTCTGCTCACTCAATTGGCAGTAAAAGAGCGATCAACGATTGTGCACTCAGCCTTGTTGTTTGAACAAGGAATACATGAAACAGAAGTGTATAGAGGGTGATTTCCATATCATACTTATGTCTACCTTTCCTGACGCAATACAGATCGTACATCAGCGGCATACAAGCAGTTTAGTACACACGGTGTGACTTTGCACCCAAGTCTGAGGCCATAGGAAGCTGTGCGTGACACAACGGGCAGCTGATAAGTCCCCTGATCTCTTCTTTCAGCATGGAGTGCTTGCATACTTTGCAGCGTTCCTGTGGCTGTTCCGGAGCAATTATCTTGCCCGAGGCAACACACACCTGAGAGGCATTTTGTGCAGGAGAAGGGTTAGCTTTTTAGACCTAAATAATGTTAAAGAGCACGATTAGGTTGTTTCACGACATCATAGAGTGAGGCAAATTGTATTGAGAACTTCACATTGTAGAAGGGAGTGCACAGGAGTGACGTGCTGTCAGTTTGACAGCCACCTTTCATAACAGCCAAGTACATCACACTAGAAAGCAATAAGACAACATCAAGCTCTACTGTCACATCAAAATGGTACTTTTTGTGACTGACATATGCTGAAAACGTATTTAAGGCGATTCATAGCACTTCCCCGAAAAGTACACACCTGGTCTTTTGGCCGGATAAGGTCTTCGATGAGGCTGTCTAAGCCTAGTGCATCTGAGGCTGTGGCTGCCCTGCCCCTGGGTAGCACACAAGTTGTGTAGCTATAGGATGCTAGTTTTGTAGGAGAGACCGGAAGGTAGTTGGATTTCTGGCACTGTCCTGTGCACTTTTTCGTCCTAGATTTACAATCTTGGTGAAGCCACAAGGAAACCAGCGGAGAAACCTTGCCTCTTCTGCTTTTTGACTTGCAATACCAAAGCCGCATGCTCTATACCCTTGCTTGCAAAATCACTTACTTTGACATGGCCTTCTCTTTCATCTTGTCCCGTGTCTCCCTCAACGCATAAGGATCAATCGGAGAGTACTCTCGTTTCATGAAGATTGACATGCCCAGGTCCGCGTACTTGCCGCGTTCCTCCTCAGGTATAGTGGGCATGGACTCCAGCTTGATGAATGCCTGGAAGGTTTTGCAAAATAGACAGGTCTGTTTTAAGATATGCACATGAGTAATTCAGAGATGTAACAGCGGAAGCAGAAGTGCGCAGCTGGTGACGATGAAAGGAAAACTCTTTGTGTCAGCAGCGACAAGGTTGATCGCAAGAAACAGTTTCTTACGAAAAAGGCACTGAGCTCTTCTGGATTTGCAATTAAATACAGGAACAGCAGCTTATCCCTACCTTTGAGCACTGGCCGTAGAACTTGTTGTAGAATGATGCCAAGGCCAAAAATGAGTACACCTGGAGTAGTAAAATGGCAGGCAAGGCTGCTCTTGTCACTGAGGTTTGCCACCTGGTTCTCTCACTCCCTCATGGAGCTAGAGTCACTAAACAGCCTTACAGAGCAAACGTTGCAAATCAATGCAGGATCACTTCAATGCTCAGGTGACGCTTGGAACATTTGAACATACACTGGCCTGAAACATCGAAAATTGCAGCGATGGATAAGAAAAGCTTTGCACAAACAAGTCTTGACAGACGAGATGCAAACATACCTCTACAGGGCTAATGATGTCGTCATACTGCCGTAAATGCAGGGCTGTCCGCATAGCCAAATCTACGTTCCTTCTTCTATCCTCCTCCCCAGTGCTGGCTGCATACAGCTGGCGATGTGCTAGCAGCCAAAAATGGTACGCCTCTGCACCTCGCCACGCACTGTCGATACCCACCCCTGGTCCAGCACTGCTTGCGGCGGCATCGAGTGTCATCAGGCCTAAAAGCAGAAGTTGGAAGAGAGGAACAGCATGACACACAATTGCGTCGAGCAACTGGCAGTAACATGTAGGCTTGTTTAACTTTCACAGCTAATGTTAGGAGAATAAACCATTGTATCTCCATTTTAAATAGCGGTGGACGATGTTCAAACCTTTTCTGACTGTTCAATGAAAAAAATGGATTCCGTGCCAGGCTGTAACTCCCTGAGCACACACCACATGAAAAGACTCGCTGTTTAGCGTCATTGTTCCTTGCCAGGCTGTAACTTCCTGATCAAACACCACATGAAGAGTTCAATGAAAAAGATTGGATTCCGTGCCAGGCTGTAACTCCCTGATCACACACCACCCACATGAAAAGACTCACTGTTTAGCGTCTGAGCTGCAGTATTCTGCATGGTGGGGGTGGGCTGCATAGTCCGCCCTGCCATCGTGTTTTGAGTCACTGGGTTAAGGTCCAGCATCTTCCTTTTAAACTTGTCCACCTCCAAGGCTGCTAAGACGTGGAGCTTCTTCACACGCAGGGGGTTGACCTGCACTCGCAAAGAAGACAGGCGCTCGTAGCGTTCAAGCTCCTGGCACGTATTGCACAGGCACGCGAGTGAACTAGTGTGTTTTCGTTGAACTGCAGAAAGTGCTTGACCTCAACGATGTACAGACTGAGGTAAAAACGCAGCACATATTCCATTAAAAAAGAGAACTCAGGCCAGCTGAAGATTCTCAGATGTAATCACCTAATGTGGCACTGTTGAAAGCAACAGCAACACAATGCAGCTGGATCAGAGATCAGAGGGCCTTGCCACCTAGCAGCCGAAAAACCGTTCCTCTGACCTCTTTAACTGAAACACTTACCCTTCGCTCTGCACTCTGCTTGGCTAATTCAACCAGTAGATGCGAAGCTTCCATGTGATGGTTGGCTTTGCAGTAGAGCTCCACTGCATCAAACTGCCTGCACATGCGTGCAAGTTGCAGCATTGTTACAAGAAGGTAAGCAAAGCCAAAAATTAGATTCATGCCTTTTTGCACAGGCAATGCACAGCAGCATCTTGACAGCGCACCTGTTCTTTTCCAGCAGGTGGCTGGCGTACTTGACCAGCAGGCCCTCTATTTGCGGGAAATTGTGCTGCTGTGCTAGGTTGACAGCTTGGTCCCATTGGTTGAGCAGAACACAGCAGTCAATGGCTGCCTTGCTGTCGCCGGCCTGCAGAATTCACGCAGAGGGACAAGCTACATCCTTTAATCAGGAAGATCGTGTTAAAGGGGATGCGCAGAGAGCATCTACAGTACCTTTTTGGTAACACCCCGCACAAGTATCTTTTTTTGCCCTGCAGGGTGACTGCGGTATTTTGAAATATACATTTATTTTGACCCTGCGGGGTTGTGTAAAATTAGAGATCATAACTCTTTTTCGGGTCGCTGGCAGTCATGAACAGTGAGAGGCCCCCCGCCACACACCCACCTGCCCTGCCCGCCCCACCCCCGGTCCCAGCAGCAGCAGGAGCAGCCCCAGCTCCAGCACCGCTTGCTACCGAGAGAAAATTTTAGCGGATAGCAAGCAGCCTTTTGCAAACCCTCGGCAACAGCCAAGCAGAAAGCAGCGCTTCAGCTTTCAGCAGCAAGAGGAGTAGCAGGCAACCGACCAAGCCAGCAAGCAAAAGTGGACCAAGCGGAGCAGCTGGCGAAGGAGGCAGCCAACAAAAGGCCAGTTTGCAGGCCAAAGAAAGATCACTACAGTCTCACAGTGTGGCTGTGGGGACACAGCAGGGGCACAGCAGTGATGCACAGGGGCACTGGCACTCATGAGGGGGAAGCTGTGTGGCAGGGGGGAGATGAGTGGGAGGAAGGCGCAGGGCTTAAAAAGGGGTAAAGAGGACAAAGTTGCGACGCTTGAGCATGCAGAGCAGCTAACAGATGAGCAGGTGGGGCAGCTGGTGCGGCAAACAAGGTCACGCACCAAGGCTGCCCGCACCCAAGCAGCACCATCAGCACGCACAAACGGAGCAGCAGTGATAGAGGAAGAGGAAGCAGAAGGCGTGGAGAAGTAGAGCAAAGAGCAACCTCACATGAAAACAGCATGTTGGCTTTCCTTTGGTCTTTTGTGGTGTATTCTTTTAATTACATTGTTTGTAAAGCTTATTGGTGTTGAACAGGAGTACAGGCCCTGCGGGGTTGATGCGGAGAGGGCAAGCAATTTTTATTTTTGGGATTCTACTAACCGATTCTGAAATTAGGGGCGCAGGATGAGTACGAGAAGGTACGGTAACAAAATTACGTCACAACATTATCTATTATAATGCATGGTAATCCTGCCAACTCACCTTGAGGAAAGCAGACACCCCCTCGTTACACAAGCCCACGCTCTGGAACTTCTCTCCTATTGACCGAAGAAGTGCATTTCCTTCGGGCAATGCCTCCATGAGGCGCCCAAGGGATAGGAAGTCCTCCAAGGAGTAGAAGCACTCCACCAGCATCTTGCTATTCTTTGCCTGCACGAGCACGCACAGCCAGAGGTACACGATTAGATAGCAAAACGGCCAAATGCAAGCTGGTGACGCCATGCATTGTGGAAAGGGTCAAGGAGGACAGTGTGCGTATGAGACAAGCTAGTGCTGCCAATACTAGCAGAGATTGACATGAAAAACATCTAATGCTGAATGGGGAAAGATGTACAGCAATAGCAACCCCCCAATTAATGCGCCGTGCGTAGCCGGATAGCCTCAGACTCAGGGCGTTACGTTTTCAGTACGCGAGCAAGTGCATCCACCAGTCTATTTGAAGAATGAGGCCTGTCACATGAAAGGATGCTACCCCCCTCACCTGGGTGTAGTACTGCGCTGCCTTGACCCACTTGTGTCGGTCACTGTAGTACTGCCCAATCTTGTTCCAGGCGTTAGCAAGTTGGCTGTCATCACCGCCTGTTTCACGGACCAGCTTCTCCACTTTGAACCAGTCGCCTGCGAGCAACAATGCAAGGTGGTCTGTTATCAACGAGCTAGGTGTGTATGCTTAAGCAGGCAAGCACCTTGCAACAGAGAGGAACTGTCAACAGAAAGGGTCTGCAGAGGCGTGAAACAATGGTGGAATAAACAATGAACAACACCTCCTGCATCTACCGGGACATAGACAGTAGGAACTACATAACAAGCCAAACTGACCTAGCCTCATGCGCATGTCGATGGCCAGGTCCGGGCGGTCCATCTTATGGTACAGCTGCTCTGCTTCATCAAAGCGTTTGAAGTAGACAGCGATCTCAGCCTGCTGCTTGGCCTTGACATCAAGCTTGGACAGGTGCTTCACAAATTGGATGCCCTGCGGGGTTTACAAGAGCATAGCATGGTGGGCTGCTATCATGACACAAGCAGTTGCGACTTCTGCTCTCTACAGTAAATAGAAATACCTGCAGCAAAGTAAACACTGCTGACCAGTCTCTTAACTATTTACATTTTAACTTTTAGCCAAGAAGTGCTTTCAAAACTCCACAAACAGACCCTGCTGCACTAGAGCGTGTCAAACCCTCCACCATTCCATGCACACATACATACACACCTGGTAATCAGCACACCGCACATATGCCTTGTCTGCCATCAGAAAGTCCAGCTGCTCCAGCGCATGCTCTGCTAATATACGCCACAGGCGCGTATGGCTGGTTGTGTCTGCAAAGGCGTAGGCATTGTCCATGGTGGTGGACTTCAGGAGGTCACGCGTGTCTCGCAGGCTGCGTGTCTCGTACACAATCATGAACTCAGCATCTGGCTGGTCGGGCTGCTGCATGAGGTCGTCAATGAAGACCGCAGTGATCTCCAGATCGTGGAAGGAGCACAGGTAGGCGCTGCTGGTAACGGGCTCCTCCGGATCCAGACCCCTGTGTTGTATGTCAGTGTTTTTTTGAACAGGTATGCATATGTGGGAGCAAAGGATTCCTGTTGCTCCAGCACACACGCTGGAACGTTACAAGCATTCACGACCTGCTACCACCAAAGACTGCTTCCTGTGCTCAAAAGTATTTTGGGCATAGCAGTGGCTTTGGAGGTATCCAGTGGACATTACAGTTGTATGTAGGGAAATAGCAGGCAACAGAGCAAAGTATTACATGATTCTGGAACCGCAACACAGGATTTGAGCTCTGCATATCCCTCACCACAATTCTGTCTGTACAATGTACCTGAACATGTACATGCGGGTCTTTTCCATTACGGCAAACAGCTCAGGGTTGTCATCTGCCCATCTCATGTCCCAAGTATCCTGGGTAGATAAGAACAGCGAAATGGACCAAGGTGCCTTTAGCAAGAGCGCATCATTGCAAGCCAGTGCAAAGCCAACAAAGCATCTAGGCCTAACTGGCCAGCCTTTGGCGTCCTTGTTCCAACTGCTAGCAGCAAATTGCAGCAGGAGTTTCAGAGCACTCCCCTTTTCCAAGCATCACAATACTTGTTTCTGCCATTTAGTCTGGATTAGAGTCAGATGAACTGAACACAGTCAGGATTGCAGTCAGATAAACTGAACACAGTCAAGATCACAGTCTGGATCACATCCAGATGATTTGCATTCTTCTTTGCAATCAGCCAAGTCACAAATTCACAGCCTGCCCGCTTCACCCACCTTACGCTCAAAGGCCAAGTGCTCTCCCTGCGTGCCCCCTTTGCCACTGCCCTTAGCCTCCAGGTCATAGAAGGACAGCACACCGTTGATGTCGATGATGCTCATGCGGCTCATGTTGCAATTCACAGACAGCTTGTTAGGACGGCATCGCAGCAGGTGCTGACCCTCCACTGTGAGTTATGCGTGGCACGTGTAATACGACTCAGTATACCATTTTGGTACACTGTTTTGTTGTGTATGGGTAAGCTAGGATCAGATACCCAAGCTCAATATAGGATGAGCATGATTGCATTGTATTGCTCAAGACCTGTGTCTCCAGTTCAATGAGGCCTTTCTTCCAGGATACAGCGTACAGGAGCAGTCCGTGCTACACAAGTAATGACCAGCTTTTCCTATTGAATTTGACAATCCGGCATCACAGCTTGCCACATTTAACCATAGCCCAAGTGGAGCACGTCTGCTTAAAAATTGGGGGAGGTGATTCAGTCTACCTGTAAGATGGGGCAGGCTGTATCGCTGGACCACTCCACTGGTGCGTCCTACCATAAGCACAGAGTCACTTGCACAAATTGCTGATATGAAGTCGCTGGTTGTCTGGTGCGGGGCCTTCCAGTTTTCAGCAGCCACCTGAGGGGTGGGTGGGAAGAGAAACTAGCATAGGGATCGAAAGAGTCTTGCAGACACCTGATCATGATACAGAGAGATGCAGGTTTTGACTCGTGCAATTCCCTACCCTGCCCAGCACCTTCATGTAATGCAATAAGCAGTATAATCTTTGCGGCTCAAATCACTCAGATGCGCCTCAATGTCAACTCTGCCAACCCTGAGACACCTCTTAGCTCTCCAGCTTCCCCTACACTCTCTCCCTCTCTCTCTCTCTCTCTCTCTCTTTCTCTCTCTCTCTCTCTCTCTCTCTCTCTCTCTCTCTCTCTCTCTCTCTCTCTCTCTCTCTATATATATATCCGACACACAAGCTCTCTTTAAAACATACACACACTCTCTAGACCAAAAAATACCTGTGCTGGGTTAGGGTCATCCACGTGAAAGACCTTCTCACGAGCATCCTTGCGCTTCACGCCTGACACGTCAGTGGACATCACTTTCGAAAAGCTGGTTCGGAATTGCCACACGTACACGTTCTCATCGTTGGCAGCAATGACGTGATGGCTGTTGATGGTAAGGTACTTTGGCTCAACCTGCATTCACAATGAATATAATGAAGCAAGGCAAGCAACAAGTTGCATCACAGGTTGGCAATTACGTGAAACGTTTGTGTGAGGTTGCGCTACCCTATTAGCCCTGCATCAGCCGAGGTACCTCTGCACACACTTGCGTGTATTTTAGGTTTTAAGGGCGCTTAGTACATTGAGGTTGGCCAGACATATACTGTGCATATCGGTACAATACAAGGCGTCCCTGCCTAAAACACTGTATGCACGATTCTTAAATCAACCAATCCTACACACATCCCGCTCTACACAAATTTTGGAGGTGAGCTTTCTCTGATGCACAGGTACATACTCGAGTTACTGCTGGAGTCTGAAACAGCAATCGGCCCACCTCAATGTACTTGCTGTCTACAGGGGAGCCGATGGCGTTGCACAGGATCAGGATGTATTCATTGGGGTTCTCTCCCTGCATAGGAAACGAAATCTCCAGTTACAATATTTCCAGCGGTAGTCACGGTACTCTTGGCAAACCAGTTAATTAGTTATAAGGAAGGCAGATGCATCCATTCCATGCGGCTGGGTTGAAACGCTGATAAAGTGCAGCAAGATGTGGCGGGAGAAGAATCAGGATAAGCAAATGAAGACGACAGAAGCAAGAAAATGGCGACAAAGTCTGTAAGCTGCAAAGCACCAGAGCGCCAGTTCAACAAGAGCTTCTCACTTTGGTTGCCAGGACGCAAAAGTCACCACAGGCCTGGATTGCTACCAGCTTGCGCACATACTTGGGGTACTTGTCGTTATTCCTGCAAAGCATAAGAGAGAGGGTAGCAGTGCCTCAACGCTCTTAAACAAACACATAAAAAGAATGACTCCTATATAAGGCTTTCCAAGTTACGTTACCAGGGTCCTCCCTGCTCTGTCCCCTCTTGGCCTCAAATCACCCCCCTATCCTCCCAGCCTGCACATTGGCTTCACAGGCCAGCAGGCAAGCCCTTTGCAAACCAGCCTCACTTTGTGTCCCAAAACATGACGCAGTGCTCCGCCCGGTCCGGCCGGTTGAACGCATACACCAGGGTGTTGCAGAAGAAGCCCCACTTGTAGTCCGGCCGCACGTTGGCAAAGTAGACAAAGGAATCCACAGCCAGGGCTAGGCGTAGGCCGTTACCCTCCCAGCTGATGCCGTTCACCCCACCACCAGAGCCGCCTGGCACACGCAGGGTGCGCAGGTGCTCCCCCATCTGGTTGTAGAACTGTGAGAGAGGTGGTGTGAGGGCAATTTTGCAATGCTCATGCAGGCATGGAAGAAAGCGTGGGTGGCAATTTTCACTTTCAGGCCTGGGCAAGAAGGAATGGTAAATGGGGCATCTTGTTGCTATGCATGGCATGTGCTCTGGCACATAGTACGGTGTTGTCACATCTTCATTTTGACAATGTCATTTTCTCCTTGAGACAAAAGGCAGACGTACCAACACACCAGACCTAGGAACAAGGCTTTGTCTGGCACTGGGCATCAAGATCAGCATCCTGCATCATTACCTGCACCATCCACAACTCCCGAGCATCCTGGCTAGACCCCCCCAGCTGAAAGCCAGCAACCGCCAGGATGGTGCCGTTGCAGTTCCACTTGCACTTGACAGGCTTGATGCCTGTGTCGATGCACACTGCGTTGTCATCACTCTCAGACCGCATGAGCTGCATGCGGCCGTTGTCCAGGCAGATGGCCAGCACAGGGCAGTTTGGCTCGGCGTAGCCTAGGAGGCCGTCGTACCACTCAATGCCCACAATCTGTGCGGCAATAGGTGTGATGGAAGTAGCCTTTCTTCTTTTCACCGATGATTACCAAGTCGGCTTATGGAATGCTGTGCTTTGAGCAACACCCACCACATTTCCTTGCCAAAAATACATGGGACAGTTGCTTCCTCACGGTGTAGAGGCCTGTCCTAAAGGAAGAAGAAGCAAGACGACGCTGATTTCCGTACACAGCTCCTGATTTACACCTTCCCTCACTCAAGGTGCTTTAATTGCGTGTGCAAATGGATTTTTACAAGAGCCCGCTGGTCTGTATATAAAATACTATTTCCTTTCAGCTTGTTCCCCTCACAGCAGTGGACCCATCCCAGCCATAGACAGATACAAACCCAGGATGTTATACCTGGTGTGCGCCTGCAAAGCCCTCGTTACAATACAAGGACACCCTGGACACGGCATTGCCACTGCCATCGTACGTGTGGACCTCACCCTGCAAGACAAGGGCGATGGGTGAAAGATGGTCAAATCCAAGTGGTCTCATCTACAAGACGCAACAGGAAAGCTCAATTCATTTGCAGGTGACAGGGAAGGATATTATACAAAGGATGAATAGGTGCACTTATCGCAGCCGTTTGGTGCAGATAACGTGCCCGGAAGCCTTATAATAAACCTGGTGCGCATCTCCTGAACGTTATTGCAAATGGAGCGCCTTGGTAATTAAGAAAAGTATTGAAAGCACACTCAGCACATCTCCTCATATGACGTATGGGGCTGCCAATCGGTGCAGCAAAATCCTTCCTGCTCACAAGACAGCTCCTCCTGTCTCACCGAGGGGGTGCAGAACAGGATCATGCGCCCATCAGGAGACCATTCCACCAAAGTTAAGCTGATGCCCAGCTCCTTGCCCCATAGCCGATTGCCATCCACACTGCCCACAATGACAGCACCGTCCTCGTAGGCGATGCAGATCTTCTCACCCCCGCTGGTCCACTTCATGTCACGCACTAAGCTCTTGTTCCTGTTTGTGTGTGCGTGCGTGCGTGCGTGCGTGCTTGCATGCGTGTGTATATGTAAAGTGTACATGTGTGTGTGTGAGTGTGTGTGCTTGCACATGTGTGTGTGTATGCTAATGTGTATGTGTGCACTTTCTGTGAATGTGAGTGCGCATTCATTGCTGCCTGCTCACCTTGTGGAACCAGCACATTCTAATTGCAGTTTGACAAAACTTTCCATTGCTCGAGTGATCGCCATGCAAAAGTTGCCTCAGCAGCGATGACACATGGAAGTTGATAGTTTGATGCTTCAATGGCTTTCAAGTAAGTCCTTCACTGTGTGTGTGTGCGTGTGTGTCCCCTCCTTGTGCTTGCCTCCCTAGCCACCTGCTGACACCAGACTGGGAGCCCACCTGTTATTGATCATCTCCTCATGCCACATTTTGTTGTGCATCATCCACACAATGATGAGCCCGCTTTCGTCGCTGGTGGTGAGCTTCTGAAACAAGTCGTTCCAGGTGGCCACCAGCACGGAGCCGTTGTGGCCTTCCAAGGTCTGGTTCAGGGACAAGTTGCCAGGGCCTCCCTTGCCTGCTGCCACAGCAGCAGCCTCACGGCTGGAGGTGCCCTCCAGGCGTAACACCTGAGGCACAAAGTAAATGAGTGGGTGCAATTGAACTTGTTTGCTTCGCATCGGGCGAGCATCGGTCCTTATGGCCAATGAACTAATTTGGTCGTTACTCTCCTTAAGGGTAGTGCAGCTTCTAAGAAAAGGCTGGGAGCTTCAGTTTCTTTCAAAGCAGCGTTGTCGGCTTCCAGTGCAGCCTCGCGTAGATCAAATACTCATAACAAGCATGTGTCAAACAGCGCTTCTGTTTTATCCCACCTTCAACAAACCATCTTCACCACCACAGGCAATCCAGCCTTGCTCCGTGTTCCAAGACAGGCATTTGAGCTTGACTTGGTTGGGGATGGCAATCTTTTTGCTGCGTACATTGGACACGTATGTGTGAAGCTTGTCACCTTCCTACCGTGAAAGACAGTACCCAAACTCTTCTCAGTAGCATACACGCTACTGACAGATGCTCAGATACAGGAGGTTTCTGATTATTTTATGTAGGAATAAAAACATGAAAGGCATTCACCTATGCATTCATGTGTGCACATGAAGCAAAGGGAATGCAAATGTGCTTTTATCACCTGTGTGTTGTGCGTGTTTGTTCATGTGTGTGTAAGTGTGTGTGTGTGCGTGCGTGCATGCTTGTATTCGTGTGTTTGTGTGTGCTTGTGTGTGTGTGAGTCTGTGTGTGATGCGAATGTGCTGTGTTTGAGTTTGTGCATGCGTCTGCGTCTGTGTGTGTGTATGTGTGTAGTGAGTGTGTTCCATTGTGCTATGTGTGTTTACACATGTGTGCATGCGTGTATGCTTGCTTATGCATCGTGTATCAAATTTTTGAACAGGTTTGTGCGTTGGTATGCGCGCGTTTGCGTTGAAGGGGGAGGATGTGGGGTCAAACAATGCAATGGCACTATTCATGTTTGCCATAGCATTCTTTTGTGTGCAAAGTAAAGGGATGTTGACAGCATGCACTTTGTGTGTGTGTGTGTATGTATGAGTTTGTGTAAGTGTGTGTAAGTGTGCATGTGTATTTGTGTGCGTTTAGGTGTGGGAGCGTGCGTCTGTGTGTGTGTGTGTGTGTGTGTGTGTGTGTGTGTGTGTGTGTGTGTGTGTGAGTGAGTGTATATGTGTGTCTATTTCTGTATGCACGTGTGTGTGTGTGTATGTGTGTGTGTGTGTGTGTGTGTGTGTGTGTGTGTGTGTGTGTGTGTGTGTGTGTGTGTGTGTGTGCGCGCGCGTGTGTGAGAGAGTGTGTGTGAATGTGTGTGCG
>Ga0307947_1002057_pt1 | contig 16062 bp, 19 predicted proteins | sample OrgLakmetagen232_FD_201840 | JGI IMG/M metagenome (GOLD analysis project Ga0307947, IMG submission 201840) | Saline water microbial communities from Organic Lake, Antarctica - #232 | ecosystem: Environmental > Aquatic > Non-marine Saline and Alkaline > Saline | place: Antarctica: Organic Lake...
ATCCATCACGCTGTTGACCTGCGTTTATGAGAAAGCACAGGTTTGATACACCTTGTGTTTTGAAAGGGCACGGCATCCATCAAACCCTTGACCTGCGTTTATGAGACAGCACAGGTTTGATGCACCTTGAAAGGGCATAACATCCATCACGCTGTTGACCTGCGTTTATGAGAAAGCACAGGTTTGATACACCTTGTGTTTTGAAAGGGCACGGCATCCATCAAACCCTTGACCTGCGTTTATGAGACAGCACAGGTTTGATGCACCTCGTGTATTTTGTGTCTGTCTGCTTGCTGGGCGTGAGAACAGGTCGGTTTCTTTTCAGCCAGCTGGCATGAAGGCCTTTTTGAAAAAATGACAACAGCTATCATGAAGGCCCTGGATGGGGGAGGATGGAGGATACAACAGCTGGCATGAAGGCCTATTTGAAAAAGTGACAACAGCTATCATGCTGCTGGATTACCAAAAGGTGAGAAAAAAGGGATGACACTTTTTTGGATAGCCAAGTGCTCAATTGAGGAACGTTGGTGCTCAGTAAGTACCTAGGCAACATGATTGATGAAAAGTTTGGATAGCCATGTGCACAATTAAGGAACGTTGGTGCTCACCTAGTAGCTAGGCAAAAGGATTGATGAAAAAGGAAGCTAGGCAATGAAAAGCAATCCCCACAGCGAGTAAGGAAAGTCAGCCACAAAGTTAGCCACGCATACCACAAATCAACACCACAAAAAGGAACAGGGGTATCAGTGGAGATCAGGAGGGTCTTCAATAAGGAGGTAAGGGTTTTAGAACTGCCAAGGAGGAAAGAAGGACAGGAACATAAGAGGCAAGCAAAAGCGGATCTGGATTTAGGAAAGGTATTGCTTTCACAGGAGGGTCTACAATTAAGGGGGTGAGGGTTGGAGGAAAGAAGGGGAAGAGCGCAACAGGCAAGTGAGTACAGCTTTGGATGAAGGCTCGATTTAAATCAAGCATTTCCGCAATTCAAACAGGAACGCAAATGTTCAGCGGCTTCAAGCGCCTGCCCAGCAGGTAGGCAAGCGCATCAACCTGTTGCAAGCACGCACGAAAAGGAAAGCAATCACGTGCCACAGGTACACAAACACACTCACACACACGACACACACACACACGAGCACGCACAATGAGGATGAGGAATAATGTGCCACAGGTACACAAACACACTCACACACACACACACACAAACACACTCACACACACATTCACACAAACACACTCACACACCTGGGGGTCAAAGCCCAAATCAATCATGCGGTCAGCCTCATCCAAAACGATGTAGTTGCACTGATTGAGCACAGCGTAAGCTCGGTCTAAACAATCGAGCAGACGCATGGGGGTCGCAATCACGATCTCACAGCCCTTTCGCAGCTTGGCTCCCTGGTCCTCTATGGACTGCCCACCCACGATGGCCACGGTATGGAAGCTGCAAGAACATGCGCGATGGGTTTGGCAGCTTGAGGATTACGTTTGTATACATGACGCTGTGGGGCTTGGCACCTGGTTATTAGTCGACTGGTTATTAGTCGACTGGTTATTTAGTCAACTGGTTATTAGTCGACTGGTTATTGGTCGACTGGCCACCTAAGATGGCCCTGGCATGGAAGCCCAGCACAGGTTGGTCGTGTAAATTAAAGTCTACGAGAGGGGCTACAAGCGTGGCAAGGTCCCAGAAGCAATGCATATGTCAAGCATCCGATTGGCGTGAGACTGGACTTTGTGTATCGGTTGATGCACATAGATATGGCGTGAGACTGGATTTTGTGTATAGTTGTTTGCATATGTCAAGCGTTCTATTGGCGTGAGACTGGACTTTGTGTATAGGCTGTAGGCCATCCTTGTAACCCTTTGTGTATAGGTTGATGCACATAGATATGGCGTGAGACTGGACTTTGCGTATAGGTTGATGCACATAGATATGGCGTGAGACTGAGCTTTGTGTATCGATGGATGCACACGGGTATGGCGTGAGACTGGACGTTGTGTATAGTTAAATGCATATGTCAAGCGTTTTATTGGCGTGAGACTGGACTTTGTGTATCGATGGATGCACACAGATATGGCGTGAGACTGGACTTTGTGTATAGATAGGGCAATAGCTACGACATCGCATCAGGCACAAATCAACAAACCGTGATACAGATTGAAAGGTTGGCACAAACCCTGAGTGCTGAAGAGGTTTTCAATGCCAAGAGCTCATCACTGGGGTTCCCACGTGAAGACTTGTATGCCACTGTGTAAATTTAAAACGTTTCATATGACGGCCTCTAACTTGATGCACAGAACACTGGTGTTGCACACGACCAAGCTTGCTTACGATCAAGCCTTTGAAAAACATGATCCAAACCGCTGCAATTGCTTACGATCAAGCCTTTGAAAAACATGATCCAAACCGCTGCAATTGCTTACGCACAGATGGCCTGCCCGCCTCTCTTCCTTATTGTGAACGCCTGCCTGCCTCGTTCAGTGTGCAACTCGTTCAGTGTGCAACTCACTCTGTGTAGTGTGCCAGCTTGATGGTCTCCTCCTCGATCTGCTGTGCCAGCTCGCGAGTGGGAGCCAGCACCACTGCGTACGGTCCATCTGCGCTGTTGGCCTCAGTCATCGGCGGCTGTGTGTGTACACGCGTTTGTGTGTGTCTTTGTGTTTGTGTGATGTATGTGTTTGTGTTTGTTGTATGACATGCGTGGATTTCTGTTATTGAGAGTGTGTGTGTTTGTGAGTGACACGTGCGTAATTGGGCACATTTTTGGTGCATGCACGTGCTTGTGCTGTTGATGGCTGTGTGGTACATGCGCGATAACGAATGCTTGCACACTTGACCACGGGCGCATACAGGATTGCATCAGCATGCAAACATGTATAGTCGAGATCCTATTCGAGCGAATGGCCAACGTGTGTGCCATGAGTCATGGCCCATGACGGCAAGAGAATCACAAAAGGCTACAATTGGTACGGCTCTCCTGCTCAGTAACTCCAGGTCTAAAAGCATTTAAAAACACACACGCAAGCTGGACGCTGCTCGAGACAACACTTCTGCCCCTTGGGCGTTGCAGCATTCACATTATTAAAAGGTGTTCATGGTCAACAAGGACACAGGCTTCTCAAAGACATGACGAGGCGACTGAAAAAGCAACGGACAAAAACCACTTGGTTTAGAGTTTACCCTAAGCCAAAGACCACCTTCAGGTATGTCTCACACTCTAGGTTTAATGAAGCTGGGACAGCTTGCAGTGCAACTTGCACCGCACACCCAACGCCTCACCTGCTTCAAGATGTACACCAGCATGGGGATGACGAAGGCTGCTGTCTTTCCAGACCCAGTTTCTGCAACTCCAATGACGTCACGCTGCTTGAGGCCTAGAGGGATGGCCGCCATTTGAATGGGGCTGGGCTTGGTGTAACCGACCTTGTCGATAGCCTGCATGTGTTTGTGTGTGTCCGTATGTGCATGTGTGTTTGTGTGTGTGCATGTGTTTGTTGTGTGTATGTGTGTATGCTCTGTGTGTGCGTGTGTGTAAAGAGCAAGAGAGAGAGAGAGAGAGAGAGAGAGAGAGAGAGAGAGAGAGAGAGAGAGAAAGAAAGAGGGAGAGAAAAGGTAGGTATGCGGTGTTCATATAGAGCTGAACTTGACAACATGTGTGGGCAGTTGCATTGTGTACAAATCAAATCTTAGGAAGCAGCCAGCTTCTACCATGCATGCATGCTTGGGTGACTGCAGTGCGAATGAGGGCTGTACATATGCATGCATGGGTGGGCTGTACATATGGAAGCATGGGAGGGTTGTACATATGCATGCATGCTTGGGTGACTGCAGTGCGAATGAGGGCATGTACATATGCATGCATGGGTGGGCTGTACATATGGATGCATGGGAGGGCTGTACATATGCATGCATGCTTGGGTGACCGCAGTGCGAATGAGGGCATGTACATATGCATGCATGGGTGAGTGGCAGTGTGGATGACCACGCATGCGTGCTTCCACGTGCACGGATCGCCACTTTTGATAAAACGATTTTGACGTTTTGTTCCAATACCCCGAACCCAAAGCTGCATGTGCCGGTGGCAAGGGCACACTGGATGCTCATGACAGCTTGAGACATGGTGGGGAGGTGTTTGTGCTTCGCTGCCTCCACCTTTCCGAGCCGTTTGCCCATCACACGGCCAGCCAAAACAGAAGTCTCTGCGCACTTACATGCATGCGGTGGATGCAGATGCGATGGATGCAGATGCTCGAGATGGTGATTGAAGTACGAGCGCGCAAGGTGTTGGCATGTTACATAAATGCTGTGCAACCCCATCAGACTGAAGGCACGAGCATGCCAAACACACAAGTAGAAAAAGGGTATTGCAATTAATGTACATACATGTTGCAACACACGGACCACTCCTGTAAAATTTCAACGCATCAGCATATGCTAGAATTGAATGCCATCAGATCTGTAAGGGAACATGCAACGCAACGCACACGCATGCATGGGGGTGTATGCTACGTGTGCTAGGGTTTGCAATGTCGCAGCGCGTGCACATATAAGCGTGTTTGTTTGTGTGTGTGTGCATGTGTGTGTGTGTGTGAAACCCCAAGCTCAGGTCGGAGTGTCAACGAGCCAGCCCCTCCAAGCAGCACACCCAAAGCACCACAACCAATTGAGGTACGGAAGTGCTCTGGCGCTGCTGCGGAAGGGCCATTCAGCTAAGATCAAGTTTAAACATCATTGCTTTGGGGAAGGATGTGTGTGTGTGTGAAACCCCAAGCTCAGGTCGGAGTGTCAACGAGCCAGTCCCTCCATGCAGCACACCCAAAGCACCACAACCAATTAAGGTACGTAAGTGCTCTGGCGCTGCTGCGGAAGGGCCATTCAGCTAAGATCAAGTTTAAACATCATTGCTTTGGGGAAGGGGGGCGGCAGGGATGATTAATGCGGGCATGCTGCACAGGCACTACTACTAGGCATGAACCCTGACACATTCATCAGGACACAATGCTCGAAGGTGATGACACCAAGCTTTGAAGAGGGGTGCGTACCAACTGCTGGCAGGTAAGTCAGAGTGAAGAACGTTTGTATTTCCCTTAAAATTTGACATCCAACCGTCTGCCTCTTCCCTGCCCTTACCGCGCAAATCTCACTACAGATTACAAACACACAATTCACGTGCTTTGCAACAGCAGTGCATTGCTAAGTCTGTACGTGCAAATCTCACTACAGATAACGAACACACATATCATGTGTTTTGCAACAGCAGTGCATTGCTAAGTCTGTACGGGCAAATTGCACAAAGACTACAAACACACATATCACGTATTTTGCAACAGCAGTGCAATGCTGAACCTGCACGTGCAAATTTCACAAAAGATTACAAACACACATATCATGTGCTTAGCAACAGCAGTGCATTGCTAAGCCTGTACGCTCTGATCCTTCTCCCACTAAAAAACCCTTCACCAGCAGGTCTTCTTTGGGATCTCAAGCCACATGGAAACACATAATTGGAGGTCATAGACAACACATTTGTATCCTCCAGCCCCCCCAAATGCCCTTTTTGCCACTTTGCAAATTTCCTGTATTGCTTATGCTCCCAAACCCTATGCTCCCAAACCCATAAAGTAAGGCACTCTCCTCCCAGCAAGCGCCCTGCTCACTTTGCGGATCTGCTTAGCAACCTCCACCTAGTGAGAAGTAGAGAGAGGAGGCTATCAGAAAACACGTCTTTATCTTCCATACGACCCCAACGCCCCTGCTCACCTTGCGGATCTGTTTAGGACCTCCAGCTAGTGAGAAACACAGAGTGGCGGTCCTAGTAAAATACATCCTGCCCTCCAGCCCCCAATGCCGCTGCTCACCTTGCGCATCTGTTTAGGACCTCCAGCTAGTGAGAAACACAGAGTGGCGGTCCTAGTAAAAATACATCCTACCCTTCAGCCCCCAATGCCGCTGCTTACCTTGCGGATCTGTTTAGGACCTCCAGCTAGTGAGAAACACAGAGCGGCGGTCCTAGTAAAAATACATCCTACCCTCCAGCCCCCAACGCCGCTGCTCACCTTGCGGATCTCCTTAGGGACCTCCAGCTCATCCCAGTTACGCAGGGGCAGCACGGTGTTGGTGCCTTTGTAGCTAATGCTGAAGTCCTCACGGAAAATACGCCAGTCACGCTCCGTCATCTCATCTCGGCTCTTCTCGGTCCAGTGCTTCTCAACCTGCTCATGCATGCATGCGTGCGTGCGTGAGTGCGTGTGCGTGTGCACATGCGTGTTTATGTGTGTGTCTGTGTGTCTGCAGACACAACATGTTTAAAGGTTGAATAGTGCATGGGCCTTCATCTGCGGATATGGGATGATTTGCGAACGCCTCTGCGCAAGCGTCAAATTTGTGAGCCACAAACTTATGTCCCTTTGGGTGTCCTGAACAAAGATTTCAGAAGCTACGTATACACACAACACGCAGGTACACAAATATGCGGACACACATACTTTCACACATTTACACAGTATCTCACACACACACACACACACACAAGCACATGCCACAGGAGCAGATGAACACACAACCTACCCTCATGTCTGCACCCTCGTAGACACACACAAGTACATGCAACAGGAACAGGTTCACACACAACCTACCCTCATGTCTGCACCCTCGTAGACACACACAAGTACATGCAACAGGAACAGATTCACACACAACCTACCCTCATGTCTGCACCCTCGTAGACACATACACACACACAAGTACATGCAACAGGAGCAGATTAACGCACAACCTACCCTCATGTCTGCACCCTCGTAGCGATCAGCCACCAAGGCCCTGGCAGCATCGGCACTTCGGCTCTGTTTGCATTGGGAGAAGGGTGCACTCATTGGTTTGACTGATACACAACTGAATGGGTGCGCTGGGGGGTCAGGGGTTTGAGAATGAATTGCAGCCAGCAAGCCTGGACATTTGTGGTGACGGGCCAGTGGTTTGTACGGATGTTGCGATCAGGCACCAAGGCCCCACACATGTTCCGTCACAAGCTATGAGCAGGCACATGGAACAGGGCATGGAAATAGAGGAGCGGGCTGGGCTGCGAGACTGGGCTGGGTGAGGTGCATCCAACGAGTCGGTGCGGATGATTGCCCAGAGTATCAAGCAAATTAAATGATGACGTGTGTACTGTTTGTGTGAGTGTGTGTGTGTGAGTGTGTGTGTGTGAGTGTGTGTGTGTGAACATACATGTGTGAATGTGAACGTGCAAATGTGTGTATGTATGTGCAAATATGCATGTGTGTATGTGAGCGAGCGAATGTGTGTGTTTGCATGTCTGTGCGTGCTTGCAACGATTCGCGTGTGTGTTCAGCCTCCCACCTGCAGTGTATCTGTGGCCAAACCAAAGGCTTCTCTGCTCTTGCGCAGCATGTTGGCCTCAAACTCAGCTGCCGTCTTTTTCTGCTCCCGCCGGTCGATGCCCGCACGCATGCCGCGGCCGAATAACAGGGTCGCCTCTGCAAAAACAGTTTTGAGGAGAACGAATAACAGGGTCGCCTCCGCAAAAACAGTTTAGAGGAGAACGAATAACAGGGTCGCCTCTGCAAAAACAGTTTTGAGGAGAACGAATAACAGGGTCGCCTCTGCAAAAACAGTTTTGAGGAGAACGAATATTAGGGTTTGCAAATGGGCCTTGCCAACTCGCTGCCCTGCCCACACACTTGCTATGACCGTACAGCAGGGTTTCCCTGCAAAAAGTGAGTGAGATAACCTGAGAAACGGGCGCTGGCGACCTGCTGTCCTGCCCGCACGCATGCCAGGACGTACAAAAAGAGGCAAGAAAGGGTCCTGACTTCAATATAAATAGCTGGGCACTGAAATTCCGCTGCTTTGGCTGCATGTACATTACACAGCCAGGTTGTACCAGTGGAACCACGACTACACTTGCATTACAAGGTCACATGCAATCAAATGCCTATGCCCTGCGCACGTGCCACAATTGTATGGCGGGGTTTGAAGAAGGCACTATATCTTAGCAGTTGCAATGACTGCGGTTTTAGGCTGTAGGTGCTGGTGCTTACAGTGAAGCGCAAGCTTATTGCATGCATGCATGCACACAGACTCGTGCTTGCATGAGCTCCAAGTTCACGTCGGCGTTGGCGACCACGTGCCAGCTTAAGCTCACGCACTAAGGTACACAAGCAAAATACACAAGAACACACGCGCGCCACGTGGGTAGCTGTACAGGTTGATACCTAATAATACACCTAAGGCACACAACAAAATACGCGCATCATGTGGGTTGTTGTACAGATTCACACCACACCAATTTTTACACCTAAGCCCACAACAAAATCCACGCACCATGTGGGTTGTTGTCCAAGTTCACACGCCTAGGATAATTATCTGCACGCAATAAAATCCACGCACCATGCGGGTTGTTGTACAGTGGGTTTAAGTCCTTGCTGGTGTCCTCCTCAGCGCCCCAGTCAAAGTTGAATTTGAACTTCTCGCTAGGCCGTACAATGCGCTTTTTGAGCTTGTTCAGACCTAGGTACTGCTGCTTGATGAGCTCCAGCTCCTTCTCCCGCTCGCGCTCCTCAGTCAGCTTCCTGTGTAAGCGTGTGTGAATGTGTGCGTGTGTGTGTGTGTCTATGTGCGTGTTTCTGTGTGTTTGCGTATGTGTATGCACATATGTGTGCATGCATACCAGCACCCAGCGTTTTTCATCGCACAAGCACATACATTCATGCAAACGCACGACATCACAAAATCAGGCTCGTACTCTCAATTTGACAACCACCACAAAAACTCTTGCCAACGGGGTACAAATAGAGATGAAAAAGAATCAAAAGCATGTTATGAAAAGCCTGCGTTGTTCCCCCCCCGTTGTAATCCCACCCTTTTAGGTATTTTGTGACGCAGCATGTGAAAGTTTACTTGCACGAACACACATAGAAACACGTATACACTACGCATACACACACATAGGAACACGTATACACTCTTCCTCCCCTCGTCTGCCTCACACCGTCTGCCAAGCCGGAGCGCACAAAAACACGCCACACACACATGGTACAGACAACCAAACCAGGCACTGCACTCACTTCCTCTCTTCGTCTGTCTCGCGCCCTCTATCACGCCCCCTGTCGCGGCCCCCCCTGTCCCTGTCCCTGTCCCTGTCCCTGTCTCTGTCTCTATCCCTGTCACGCTCTCTATCCCGGTCTCTGTCACGCTCACGCTCCCTGTCGCGGCCACCTCCACGATCCCTGTATTGCGTACGTACATGTGTGAGGTGTGTGTGCGTGCGTGTGTATGAGGGTGTGTGGGTGCGTGGGTTTGTGGGCACGGGGGTGCACATCTAATAGTGAGCAAGCGTGTGTGCACGTGTGTCCTCTGTTCTCACATGCTTGCCCACAGCCCTCTCTGCAGCTGGCCCCCCCAAGTGTATAGATTGTGGGTAAGCATTGCATCACACGCACCGCCACAGCAGCAATCGACTCGATCAAGCGCTCAAAAAAAGCCTAGAAATGATAAAGGGTCATTGTATGTCACACATGCTTACTCATAAACTCAAGCACACCCACACCCTGTTTTCCTCCACACCCCATCCCCCTGTCACACATCACACCCCATCAACCTGACCAGCCTGTGCAACATTGCCTGTCAAAGCACGCTCCCTCTTCATATGAAGAAACATGCAGACAACATAAGTCAAAACCCACTCACGTACCCCTCCACAGCACATCCAAATTACATCCACACAGCAGGCACACTACAGACTAAAATAATACCCACCACAGATCCACGTGGTTGCACCTGTCTCGACATCTACATAATCGCACCACACACGGACGAGGCTGCACCACACGTCTACATAATCGCACCTGTCTCTACATCTACATCGCCACACATGTCTACACCTACGTAATCGCACCTGTCTCTACATCTACATCGCCGCACATAATCTACACCTACGTAATCGCACCTGTCTCTACATCTACATCGCCACACATGTCTACACCTACGTAATCGCACCTGTCTCTACATCTACATCGCCGCACATAATCTACACCTACATATTCGCACCTGTCTCTACATCTACATCGCCGCACATAATCTACACCTACGTAATCGCACCTGTCTCTCTCTACATCTACATCGCCGCACATGTCTACACCTACGTAATCGTACCTGTCTCTACATCTACATTGCCGCACATATCTACACCTACATATTCGCACCTGTCTCTATCCCACTCCCGGTGGTCGCGCTCTCTTTCTCTGTCCCTTGATGAAGCAGGTGGGGGGGGTAGCGGCAGTCCATTAGAAGCCACACGCGCGCCACCATTGCCTATGGGTATTGTGTGAGCATGCGTGTGTGTGCATGAGTGGGTGCAGGCAGGCGTGTGGGGCGTTGGGGGGTTGGATGTAAATGCGTACATGCATGCGTGTGTGTGCGTGTGTGTGTGTGTGTGAAACCTTCCTTGCATCTTGCCATTTGTTACGCTGTGTGTGAGTGCAAGTATGTGTGATTGGTTGTGCGCGCATGAGAGCGAGGGAGTGGGTGTGCCTCTTTGTACAAGAGCGGGTGTGTGCGTGCATGCACGCGTGCAAGTGTTGGTGTGCTTTACATCTGAGCTAACTGGTGCCTCAAAAAGCACCAGGACGAGCATTATGAAATAATGGCTCCACGTGGATACGACAGTGGAAATCGCACCTGTTGTTGAGGTTCCAGCTTGGCCAGTGCGAGCAGCATTCAGGCGCTCTAGTGCCATTGCCTCTCGCTCTTTCTTGCTCAGGAAGCGCGGCTGTGAATGGTTGTGACGGTAGGCGCAAGCAAGGGGAGTTTGTGTGTTTCTATGCATGTGGATGTATGCATGTGCTTGCATCTTTATGTGTGTTTGGTTAAGCGCGATTGTATTTGTGCGTATGTGCACTTGTATGTATGCGTGTGTACGTATGTGTTTGTGTTTGTGCGTAAATGTATTTGTGCGTATGCGTGTATTTATGTATGTATGTGTCTTTGTGTTTGTGTGTGTGTGTGTGTGTCTGTGTCTCTGTGTGTGTGTTTGTGTGTGTGAATGTTTGTGTGTGAATGTTTGTGTGTGTGTATGTGCGGTGGGTGCTAGAGCTGCAGGCCATGTCTTGAACATGCAGCGGAAAACCCCACCAGCCATGCTGTCGGGAAGGAGTATCAAGCACAGGCACACTGCTTAGTGCCACGCCCTTCTTGCCTGCCCTTTACACGTATTTTTCCTTTGATGCAAAAGTGTGTCACGCATCATTGTCGATCATTCAAAAACCGCTGCGAAGTCACGTAACACGCATTGTGTTGGTGCACATGCGTCTTGAAGCAATGTGTGCTGCATCTTCAAAGTAACGCGCTTGTGTGAGCATATATATAGGGCCCAACGACACATGCACTAGTGTTATAGGCCTGGGTGTGCCCCGTGTGCGACACCCCACGACCCCTTGAGGTGTGACAGTGTGTGTGTGTGCTGTGTGTTGTGTGCCTTGCGTCTTGCCGTACCTTGGCGTCCTCCTGTTGCTGCTGCTTCTTGCGCTTCAGCAGCTCCTCCAAGGAAAGCGGCTGCAGAGAAGAGAGGGAGAGCACAGAGGCATCGCACAGGTCGATAAGGACAAAGATGCGTCAAGGGGATTGGAGGAGCAAGCTAGCAGAAACAGAGGGTTGAGTAGCCTTTTGATACCATGGCACAAAGAGATGGAAAGAAAAGGACACAGCTTGCTTGCATGAAGTGATGTGTTGCAACTCAATGCAGAGGGACAGAGGGGCAAAGGTGTGGGTACAGCCTATAGTCTTGCTGGCAAACTGTTTGCATATACACATGTGCACATGTGTACACATAAATACGTGGTGTGTGTATATGTGTGTGTTGAGTGTGTGTGCATGTGTTTATATACACGTGTAAACTCGTGCACCGTTTTAATATGCATGCATGCGTGTGTGTGTGTGTGTGAGTGAGTGAGAGTGTGTGTGTTCGTATTTATGTGCGAGCATGCAGGCATGTCAACCTAAGTACACACACACAATTTCTTCTGGTCTGCCTGTGTGCCTGCTCAAGCACAGCCGTACAAGCACTTTCATCCCATCCACTCGCCGCCTACCTCCACTCGGCCATTGCCTCTGTTGCCGTTGGTAGGCTGGGAGGCCTGGTTTGTTGTGGCTGCTGCTGCTGTTGCTGGTGGCGCACCGTTCTCCGCCTTCACTGCGCTCCTTTTCACTTCACTCTTCAACTCCCCCTCTTCCCCCTCCTCCTTTTTTCCTACGTCGCGGGGAGGAAGCTCCCGCTGCTTCTCTTGAGGTGCTGCTTTGCTGCTACCGCTCTCCTTCCTCACTTCCGCCTCCTCTGCCTTTCCCCCCGCCTCCTCAATTTCCTCATCCTTTGCCTCCTGCTTCACCGCCGGACAATGCATTGCTGCTGCTGGCGCTGCTTCTGCTGCTGGTGTTGCTAACTTTTCTGCTGCCTTCTCTGTTTGCTTCTCAGGTGACACGTCCATGCGGTCCTCCTTGCGCTCCTCCTTCTTCTTGCCCTCTCCATCCTTGGGGTCCCTGCTCTTGCCCCTCTCCTTGTGCGACTTGTGGCTCTTGTCTTTGTGGCTCTTATCTTTGTGGCTCTTGTCTTTGTGGCTCTGTAATGTAATATTGCATGGAGCAAAAGAGCGTGCATACCTACGTCACAACCAAGAACACACCGCCAGCTACATAAAGCTCTAAATTCGCACGCAATCATGCAATGCACAATTTAACCCGCCCCCATACCTTTTCCTTATGGCTTTTGCTTTTCTCCTTGTCTTTCTCTCCTCGTTCTGCCGCTCCTCCTGCTTTTACGTCCTCATCCTTCACCCTTTTCCTTTCAGGGCTCTACGGGCAAGGTGCGCGTGCATGGTTTGGCACGTGCTAGCAGGAGACATGCGTGCATTTGTCAGTTGCCCCTTGAACTTGTTTCCACCCACCTGGGATCTGCTGCTTGAGGGCATAGCAGGCCCTTATCCTATAAGGCACCGCAGAGCAAAGTACGTGCAAAATACAGACAAAAAAGGTATGGACTCCGTGTGTAGATGTTAATATATTAAATATTCTTAGGGGTTTCACTTTCGAGTATTTGAATGGCTGAATGTTCGATTTGCTTTGAAGTTACACAGGAGGTGAGGGCACGTACACATGTGTGCACAAACACTTACATACACACGCACGCACACATACACACACACAAACACACATACACACACACACACACACACACACACACCCACAACCACACACACACACACACCCCCACACACAAACACACACACACACACATACGCGTGTACACACACGCGCACACACACGCGCACAAACACACGTACACACACACGCACACACACACGCGCACACACACACACACACACACAAAACACACACACAACACACACACACACACACACACACACACACACAAACACTCTTAAAGACAAACTCACCTTTGTACACATGTCTAACAGACATTGTAATGCAGACATTGCAAAAATATTGTAAAGCAGATATCACAATACAACAGACAAGACTTCCCATTACAAATACATGCAGGTGGGAGAGATTGAATGCTTCCATCGTTTTTGCTGGCCCTGCATCAGCACATGGTCCAGGACCGAGACAACGTGCCCTATGTGCAAGGTAAAAACCAACTTTGACCTAGCAGCAACCCTCTCTCTCCCCCCCTTTTTTCCACAATCTCATCACAGTATCAGGCTGCACGCTACATGCTATTTCCAGGTGGGCTTCTCTGTCATCAGGCGCAAGCGCTTGGCTGACCAGCTGTCCCCCGGAGATGAGAAGCCGCTGAAACGTCTAAAGGGCACGGTTATGGAGGAGCAGGCAGTGGAGCAGCGGAAGCAGGTGGCTATATTGTGCACTTGCGTACACAAGTGTCACGTGCTATGTGGCATGCTATACTCATTGGGGATTATTGTGTGTATCCTAGTTGGATTTTTAATGCCCCAATTTCCCTCTTGTTCATTCCTTGCTCCCTTTTATACGCTCCCTTCAGATATACAGCACCTCCCATGAAGCCCGATCATGCACTCACCACAAACTGTTGCACCAAATTACTTTGCAGAGATGGCAACCCGAGGACATGGGCTGGACAGAGAGTGTGCGATGCATGATTTGTGGGACAGATGAGGATGACGCGAACCTCCTCCTGTGTGACAGTGAGTTCCGTGTGGTACTTTGCCCAAGGATAGGGACAGTATGAAGAGACATTGTGCTTAACCTGCTCGCCTGTGCAACAATGGGTTGCAATTGCGTGTTTTACTTTCGTTTCCTATCCCATTCTCTGCGACAATGTTGGCTGCCTCTCACCTTGCAGCAAAGAGGGCCGTGTCTTCTGCACAGTTATTTAGACATGGCCAAAACCCAGTGAGCTGTCATGAAGGGAATGCTTGCACTCCTCCTCCTATGTGGCCACAATTTTGTCCACCTTTTACGTTTCCTTTGACAGTTGTGCATGTCAGGATGAACCACACCTCCGCCTGATCATTACATCGTGATACACTAGACTGTGTGCCACTCTGATTGAGTGGAAGTGAATAGGGTAAAAGCCAAAGCGTGAATATTGAGGGAAGGAAAATGAAGCTGAAAGCAAAGCAGGAGGGCACGTACTTCCACCGTGTCTCACCGATACCTTTCTTTCTACCTGCCTAATGCAGCATGTGACAGGGCAGCCCATACGTTTTGTGTTGGCCTCAATAGAGTGCCCACAGAGGACTGGCACTGCCCCCACTGCCTCCAGCGCAGGTGAGAGGACTGAGAGGTATCGAAACGAGCTAGATCGGTTACAGGATGGCTGTGTCTGCCTCAATGGAATGCCCATAGAAGGCTAGCACTGCCACTGAGAGCTTTACTGGCACGGGGAATTTCCCTCATTTTTTTGTGCTGTTTTGCAACGGCGGCATTTTAGGACAGCCAATTGTGTGCATCTCGAGCACTTTCAATGGTACAAAATGGCAGCTTTTCGTTCCGCACTCTACCAAGGTCATGGGTTCCCCTGCGTTGTTCATCGTAGCTGCCATGGCAAATGGCAACCAAACATAAAGAGCAGGATTGCATACTTTAACAAATCAGCATACCGTTCAATCCAACAGCGTTTAAGACTTGCACAAGGTTGTGGATGTGATCCCACACAGAGCTTGCTGCAGCCGTCACGCTCCCACAGGGTCCCTAACCTTCTAAGAGTTGGCGTGTATTCCTGGGTGCTTGTTGTATAGCCGCTTGGTAATCTAACTCGATCAAAACTCACGACGCTGTCAGGACCTGCACGATTATAATACTGAACGTACAGTACTCATCGCCCCCCTTTTTAAAAATAAGTATTTAAAAAGAGAATCGATCACCGCCCTACCCCAAATCCCGTAATGTCCCTGCAAAATCTGGAAGCTTATATAAAATGATTATTTTGCAAGGATTAATTCGATCACCGCCCCCCCCAAAACGTTATATAGGGGCGGTGGCATTCTTTACGTATGGTACTACTATGATCCTCGCTGTGACTGTGTGCTCCTACGCCAGGGCTCGTCGTAGCCGTCATGGCACCATGCAGCGCAGCGTCAGAAGAGCCAACACACACCACACACGCACTGCTGCCAGTGGTGGTGGCCAGCAGCAGCGCGGGGCTGGCAGGGGGGTGAGCAGGGGCATCGCTGGCGGTGGTGCACCAAGGCCTGGGCGAGGCAGGCAAGATGCGGGGAGTAGGCAGAGGGGTCCAGTTGATGTGATGTGGATTGTGAGTGAGAGCGAGAGTGAGAGCTCAGATGACAGCAGTGACGGCAGCAGTGTTGAGGACAGTGGGGAAAGTGATAGTGGGCACGTGGCACGGAGGGGGGGAGGGGGGGGGGCGAGGCAGATGGCACGGAGAGGCAACAGGGGTGCTGCTAGGGGTGGTCGATCTGTGGTGAGAGGAGGGAGCAGGCAGGCAGCCAGTAGGAGCAGGGGCAATGGTGGTGATGGCGCCGCTGCTGCTGCCTCCGCAGGGAGAAGGCAAGGAGTGGGCACAGGGGAGGGTGCCAGATCAAGAG
>Ga0307947_1002058_pt1 | contig 16061 bp, 16 predicted proteins | sample OrgLakmetagen232_FD_201840 | JGI IMG/M metagenome (GOLD analysis project Ga0307947, IMG submission 201840) | Saline water microbial communities from Organic Lake, Antarctica - #232 | ecosystem: Environmental > Aquatic > Non-marine Saline and Alkaline > Saline | place: Antarctica: Organic Lake...
GTGCCACTGACAGCCAACATGCGGTAATTGTTGGGGTCCAGAAGGGGGCCTTTCTTATACAAAGGGCTAAGCTTCGCTTGCTTCCAGCACGTAGGGATGCAGGCCTTGTCATACAGCAGATTAAACAACTGAGCAATGTAAGGCGCTAAGACGTTAACACGCTCAATACCACGCCCATCAGGCTTTGGCCGAACCACTACAGCATTCTTGATGAAGGAAGCAGCCACGCAATCAAATCCTGGTGAAGCACGTCGTAAAATCAAGGTATGCACGTATGCACTGCAATACAACACAAGCAACAACAGTCAAGGTCTGGGTCTATGTGCTACGGCACACAAACCCCCTGGCCCACATTGATTTTTGTTTATTTGTTTGCGCGATTGGGAGTTGCCTGGTGCGGGCACCTATGTAGCCCCCTCCCTTAATCATGCTGGCTGTGTCATCACTACCAGCGGAGTCTTTTCTTTTCTTTTCTTTTCCTGCACTACCAAAGAAAAACCACATTGATTAAGGAAAAGAAAGTCACTTTGGTACCGAGTACCGTAAAACTCCTTTACCAGCAGACAAAAAAGGCCCAGTCAGAGAAGTCCAACAAAGTACCAGGAGGAGGAAAGAAGTCACAAAGAGACTGGAGTACCAGCCTCAAACAAGCAAGAGCCAGGCACAGACACTGCAAAGCTAAGGGTCTACAAGGGATGACCACCCATCTCGGCCACTGCCAATCCACAAAAACTACCGAGTCTCATAGCCAGCCCTACAGCACTGAACCTGCCGACTGATCATACCAAAAACATGCAATATGGTTTATATACTTAACAATCCAACTTGCCCCCTCTGCCCACAATTAGCTAGATAGTGCCTACACATCCTCTCTGAGTGCCACAACACACGAATAATAAGAGAAAATGATCATCGGGAGGCATAACTTGGCGTGCAGCATGATCATAATCACTAGCAGACACCAGAATGTATAACCCAAGGGAAGAAGGAAGGGCCAAACATGTGGACTGTTCATGCAAACAAATTGGAAACAAATTATAGCTGAGATCAAGAATAGCGCATGTACGTTCTAAGAAAAGCACAAAAAATGATGATTATGAAAGCTTAAGCAAATCAGGCAGGCTCCCTTGGCAGAATCATGCTTTTCATGCTGGACATATGCAGCAGCGAATGGCTAGCAATGCAAAACTTTCATATTCAGCTGCAACTAGAGTTGTAATTGTAACAAAGAATTGGCTTAATCCACTTTAAAAATTGGCTTTATCCACTTCGCTTCTTAGACAAAACTAGGGTTTGACCAAGCAGTCACACTTTTTGACTGGTGGCTTAATCTGTAACTTCAAGAGATCCTAGAACCTCAAGAAATTGTGTAATTTCAAGAAGTTCAGTGACCTCAAAGAGTTTTGCTTCTCAGACCAATTTTTTCTGTCAACTACGAAACCAGACGCGCCCTCTCCAGTACCAACCTTCTTTCAGGCCAAGCCTGCAACCCTCTTGATCCCCATTAATTTTCCCTTTTCTGTGGTGGAGGAATCGGAAAATACCTAGTACTACCAAATTTTTACTGTCCGTGTGCCATGAGAGCTTGTTCATTGTGCATCCCTTAATCATGCTGGCTGTGTCATCACTACCAGCGGAGTCTTTTCTTTTTTCTTTCATTGTGCTTCTATAATTCATACAAGAAATAAAATTCCAGAGGAAAACCCAATGAAAGGAGACACGTGGGCAAGTGTAAACATAACAAAAAATCCCCAAACTCCTCCAAAAAATGTCAGTGCGAAGCCCTGCCTGAGAATACGTAAGGAGTCACCAACAGTCATACAATGCTCCTCCTGCGTGCTGCAACACCCCAAATAAAACCATAGCTTGAACGTTCAGAAATAGGCAAGTCCCACGCATAAAAAGCTCCAATGCAACAGAGCATGTACAGCCACACCTGCCAGCTGCTGTGTACAGCTAATGGACATACACAGCATCTGTAATGTTAATTTAATCTACATGTCCAGCACATAGAGTTCCTAGCACCCTTTTCCAGCACACCACCGCCTGCAAACAACCTCTGTGCACTAAGATCACTAAGATCTAAACCAGAGGCCTTTATTTTAAAGAAAAGCGCCTTTAATTTGCAGACCTGCGGACCTTTGCTGCACTTTCTGACCCTTCAGCTGGCCGTATAAGGCTGCTGCAAGGGCTCTCTACACAGAGCCGTAGCTGTTGATGGCTTCCAAGAGTCTGGAGCCATCTTCTGCGTAATTGATCGGCCGAAGGCTGAAGGCCTGCGTGCAGAAGTACAAGAAGTGAGTGGCAAGGTTTGTTGTGATGACGTGGCCTTGCAGGCAAACTCACTATGCGCGCAAGGAGTGACAGAGGATACTCTGTCACAAGCGTACCAAATTAGTGTGACAAGGGGTAAAACAAATAATCATATCAGCTCATCGGTTCTAAAAACAGGGCTACCATGTGTTCTAGAACTCCTGTTCACCCTCGTAAGTCCCATCCCTTTGTTAAACAGCAGGTAGACGTGTGGGTGTATTGCATGCTCTAGATTGTAATCACACACCTTCCAGTAATGATTACAGGAGCTGTTTGTGACGGGTCCTCTGATGGTTACAGTGGTCAAACACACTTACACATGCACACATGCACACACATACTCACCAGGAGCGCTAGCTCGTAACACAATGTGTCCAAGGTGTTTTGCCAACATTATTGCCAACAGCTAGTCACTCTAAAAAGGGGGGGAATTCTTGAGCATGATCAATTATCATCACCATGAGCCTCTCAGTTCCTGACCTCCATATATCTGTACGCCATTCCATATCCATATATCTGTTCACACAAATAGCAGGACGCCCAATCTTCTCCATACATCTGTTCACACAAAAAGCAGGACGCCCAATCTTCTCCATACATCTGTTCACACAAAAAGCAGGGACGCTCAATCTTCTCCATGCATCTGTTCACGCGATAAGCAGGGACTGTTTTATCTCCTCCACACCTGGTGTCTTAGCTTCCGCTCGCCCTTGTACTCCTGGGCCTTGGTCTGGATCGTCAACTTCCATTCACACCACTGCGCGTTTGCCAGGTGAGCCTTGTAAGCAGCCTCATCACTAGACCGCAGCTCAGTCAGCTGATCAGCACTGATGCCCAGCACCATCTCAGCCTGTGCGTGGCGCGTGTGTGTGTGTGTGTGTGTGTGTGTGTGTGTGTGTGTGTGTGCGCGCGTATGTGTGTGTGTGCGCGTATGTGTGTGTGTGTGCGCGTATGTGTGTGTGTGTGTATGTGTGTGTGTGTGTGTGCGCATGTGCGTGTCTATGTGCGTGTGTGTATGTGGCGAGTGCGAGGGGAGGAATTTGTGTACAAAATCCTTAGAGCTAAGAATTTGCAGCCTGAGCCTGCTAGGCAGCCCTGGCTTGATCTGCATAAATTATTTAACCGCTGCTAACAGCTGCATGGGCGTAGCGGCATGCTGCACAAGCGCATGCTGAGCAAGTCTAGTGGCTGCTTAACAGCTGCCTAGTGCTGCACATGTTGCTGAAGGACAAGAGCAAGGGGAAAACAGATGTTTGCCAACATTGTGTCTGAAGACCAGGTGATCCTTTGCCCTAATCGACAATAGGTAACAGGACTCCTGCATGGAGCTTTCAGACCTGAGCCTCCACACATTGCTTGGAGCCACGTTCACATGCACATCCTCTCACATATCAATGAAACATAGAGACACGCACATGCACACTGGTTGCGTGTTCTTGTCGAACAGCTGAGATAGGCCCACTTTTGTATAAAGCATTAATTGCCAACAATGAAAATGATGCAACGCTCCCCCCACTCCACGCACACACACAGAGACACACACACACACAACGGCCGCACTTGCTCGTTGAAGGCGCTGATATATGCAGGCCCACTGATGTCTGAAGCCTTGAACTGCATGGCATAGCGGTGGGTGGCTGTGTCTATGACCTTGCCATCTGCTTCCTGGTACTGCCCATCACGCTCCACAACCTGCAGGCACACACACGCGCATACATATGACCATATAGCTTCTCACCCGAAGATGAAGATGTTGATGCAGATGTGCCTGTGACCTTACCATTTGCGTCTTGTGATGCTGCCATCACACTCACACACACACGCACAAACACACACACACACCAAACAAGATTTTAACCAAGGAAAGAAGACGCTGGTGCCGGACCCTGAATTTGTCCACCACAAGTTTCCATGCACGAAACACATCCGCCAGGAAAGGGGCAAAGAGGCAACTGCTGTACGTTAAAATCACTGCCAGACAACAGTGGCACAAATCCTCATGGGCTCCTTTTGACATCTTGCTTGACCTAATGCACATATGCAAGGGACATCTTGCTAAACCTAATGCACGTCTGCAAGGGACATCTTGCTTGACCTAATGCACATATGCAAGGCATTACAGCAAACCCCAACAGGGGTGCGTGATGCCAGGTGTGCCTTGGTAGCTCTGCCTCAGATCTAACCCTGTCCATCACCTCTGCCTCAGATCTAACACTGTTCAGGCCAGTCCAGAGTAAATCAAAAGGGGGTTGGGGCAAGGGTCAGCCCACACACACTTGCCTGTCTGTCGCTGTCTGTTGAAGTGGTCTCAAATACCATGATCTGACTTGACACAGCAGCAGGGTCAACACACGCCTGTGTGCGTGGCACCTGACCCACGCCTGCGCTCCCTCTGCCCAAAATTTGGTAGGCTGAACATGGCCAGGTCTGCAGGTCTGACACACCCTCTTGGCTCCCCCAGACACACCCTCTTGGCTCCCCAACCCGTTTCTGCGCACCTTCTTGCCCGTCTGTGGGTTGGCCAAGTAGCTCATGCTCTGGTCTGGGCTAATGAACATAGACACACACAGCACGTTGTGGTAGACTGGCTTGGCTCCTTCCTCAGGCACAGCCTGTCCTGTGGCGTCCTCCAGAAGATGCAGCTTGTTGCGGTTGTCGGCACCGCTCCTGCACATCCACAGTGGTGAACACGTGTGCGTGTGTGTATCCATTTGTGTGTGTGCGTGCATGCGTGTGCGTGTTTGTATGTTTGTACACGAGGATGTGTGTGGTGTGAGCCACGCACCCTCTGCACCTCTGCTGAGCACATCATTTGCACCAGCACCAGTTTGCAGGCACCTACAACACAACACAGCGCAGCTGAACCCATAACCCAACCCCAAGCGACACATGGTACGATGGAGCTGCTTCCTCTAGGATCCTGCTGGCCAACTCTGACACAATTATGATTTGGGGCTCCTGGGTGATAGGCCAGGCCCCTCCCTTCATGAAAGTTTGAATACGCGCGCACACATGTCGACGCGCTTGCACGAGCAGTGCAGGATAGCGCGTACATTTGCAAACCCTGCTGACTGCTTTAGTCAATCCTTGACATGTCTTGACGTACGTCGCACTGATGTTTTTTGATTATGAGTTCGCAAAGCCAGCCATACGCTTTTTTTCCACAGCTAAGCTTACCCTGGGCTCCTGCTGGGCACCTCTGAGATGGGTACTAGGACAGCAGTGGGGCCATTTGCTTGCCACCAACTGGCCAGGTCCTCAGCTTCAGGTGTGCTGGGGCTGTAGGCCACTTGGCTGCGGCTGAGCGTGCCTAGGGAGCAGCCTGTGTGTACAAACATGCATGATTGCAGTTAGAATATGTGTGTGTGTGTGTGTGTGTGTGTGAGAGAGAGAGAGAGAGAGAGAGAGAGAGAGAGAGAGAGAGAGAGAGAGAGAGAGAGAGAGAGAGAGAGAGAGACAGAGAGAGAGAGAGAGAGAGAGAGAGAAAGAGAGAGAGAGAGAGAGATGAAGCAGAAATCAGCTTGCCAGAGGCATTTTAAAACATTTATGGCCATTTATTTTGACCGTCACTCCAGTTTGCTTGCGCATATAAACACACAGCTAGACCTGCACAAAACAATTACACGCGCACAGTTTCATGACAGTCACTTGCAGCAACGGCTGACACATGTGCACACACACACGCTTAAACGCACCGTTGTAGTCTCCGACCTTGCAAGCGGTGGCCTGCACCACCATGCCCTCCACCACCTCCCCTTCAGAGGCGACTGCGTGGTCCCCCCAGAGCGTGAGCTGCACGGTCTTGCAACTGTGAGAGAGAGAGGAGGGGTGTGTATAGGACGCGTGTGTTTACTTGTGTGAAAGAGAGAGGAAGGGTGTGTAGGACGCGTGGGTTTCCTCGTGTGAAGAAAGAGAGGAAGCGTGTGTAGGACGCGTGGGTTTACTCGTGTAGTTGAAGTGAGCATGCACTGTGTAGCTTAAGAAAGGTGACACACACAAACACACACTCCGTGGTGCCCCCAAAGCGGGAGCTGCACGGTCTTGCAGCTGTGAGAGAGAAAGAATGTGTGCCTTTACTCATGCAGATGAAGTGAACGTGCACTGTGTACATATAACTTTCCGGAGGTGCTGCATGGCCCCCCAGAGCGCGAGCTGCTTAACCTTAAACTGTGAAAGAGGAAAGTGTTGGAGTATGCAGGATCTCACGGACAGGGGGCAACCAAAGTTATTTGACCGCTTCTATTTCAGGCAGAACTGTCAGCACCTGACCCAGATCTGATTGTGCAGCATCTAACGGCAGCACAAGAGCCACCATTTCCCTCGTCCCCGCACCTTTTGTCTGTGATGGTCAGGTCCCGCTTAGTAAACTCCGACATGTCCACTTTTCTCTTCACCGAGCTCGTCTCACTCATGCTAGTCACCACGCCTAGGACATCCACAGGGGCCTATGTGAACAGGTGTGTGTGTGTATGTGTGTGTGCGCGCGTGTGCGCGTGTCTGTCTTCTGTCAGTGAGCTTGCTTGGATGAGCATGTTTGTGAATGTACATGTGCGCCCTTGTGCATACGTGCATGTGTGCGTGCAAGTAAATATGTGTGAGTGTAATTCGTCGGGCAGATCATTAGATGGGGTCAGGCCCAACTAAAAACATTCAACTGTGTGTGTATTAGCAGGCAATGCATGGGAACAGGCCTGCATTGACAAAAGGTTTACTGAAGGCCAACCAACCTCTGCGTCATACATACACCTCCTACTGTTTAAACGTTTGAACAGCAACTGAAGAATGCAGTGCAGGCCTGCATTCACATTAGGTCGCCAGCGTTGCTCTGGTGTGTACGTTTTTGGCTGGTACCCCCCTAACAGCAAGGACAGGGTTTCAGTGCTTGCTTGAGCATGTGTAGAAGCATTTGCACACAAATACACACGCATGCAAGCATGCACACGCATAGAAGCATATGCATGCAAACACACATGCACATACATGCACACACGCACGCACACATCACACACCTTGCGCTTGACAAAGTGTGGCAGCTTGGCGATGGGCACGATGTGGATGCCTGCTGCCATTGTGTCCGCCTGTGTCTGGTCAGCAAACTCCTCGACCACGGACCTACGGTTTGGTCGCATTTGAAGTCAAACTTAACACAAATCACTCAGCCCCAATACCTTGAACTGGAACGAGCCTATGAGGGGCAGGAGAGACGATCTTGGCCTTTCTCACACACAACAGCGCTTGATATATTAGTTTGCCCTTTTATCAGAAGTAGAAACGCATCTACAATACATACATACACACACACAGACACACATAGACACACACAGACACCCAACACACACGCTCTCACTTGTCGCTGAAGTGCAGCTCGTAATCGTTCATGACCGTGGAGTACTGCTTGTTGGCAGGCTTGACCTGGAAGTAAGCAGCAAACAGCGCAAGGGCAACAAATAAATGCAGAGACGGTGAACTTCCGACACGCGCGTTGCCAGTTGTAGAGAGAAATGAAAGAAAAACAAGCGGGCTACGCTGGTAGTTATACACATCCAGCGTGATGCATGCTGCCAGGTGTATATCGAAAGCTGTGGAAAGGCAAGGGGTAGGCAATGAGGTGCACAGAGTTTGCAGGGCTGCTCGCAAATGGATTGATGATCTTGAATAACAAGTAGGAAAAAATACACACTGCTGGTCGTGCACCAACAGCATACTGGTAGAGCACACGGGTTTAAACAAGGATTACACGGGCAACTATGGCTGTCTGCCCATGAGTTTTGAAGGAATCTTAAGAAGGAGAAGTCTTAAGAAGCGCAGCACCCCCAGCACACTTGCCCCCTGCACAGCCCATAGCCCACCTGAAATTTGCGAAGGATGTAAACGGCTCCCTCCCTCATCTGCTCGTCATACCTCTCCGCTGCCTCACGCCAAAAGGTGCCCTGGATTTGAGTGCCCTGCATTGCACAAGTTGGTGTATGTGTGTATGGTGTATGTGTGTATGTGTGTGTACGTGTTCATGTGGGTGTGTGTGTGTTTTTGTGGGTTTGTCCTGTGCTGTACTGTGTCATGAGCCCTGCATAGAAAGAGCGGGCCTTTTCTATAACAAAGAGTTTTATAGCTTCTCTTGATTCACATGAAGTGGTGTTGCACCAGGTAAGGCCGCAGTCACCCTCCAGATGATGTGAGCAAATTGACCCAGTCGACAGCTGTAGAGTAAGGCAGCTCACCTCTCCATCCACAAATTCCATCATGAGCTTCTTGTTGTTGTTGTTCAGCTCTCGCACGGGGAACTGCAAGGGAGTGGGATATGGTGGGATTGAAGTTGCAGCATTAAGAATCGTGAAGAATAAGATTGAAGTGCAAGAAAAAGGGATGACAAAGAACCATGCCACGTGTTTGGCAAAGGAAGTAGGAAGAGCAAATCAGGACATGGGCTTAAGCATGCAGGAAAGCATACACACACTCGCTCACACACACACACACACACACGCACACACACATTCACACACACACATACACGCGCACACATTCACACACACACATACACGCGCACACATTCACATAAACACACACATACATGCACACACATTCACACAAACACGCCCACATACACAAACGCATAAATGCACACACAGGCACACACACGCACGCACGCACGCACGCACACACACACCTTCTTGCTGACTTTCGCTTTGCAAGCCTGGTCAGTGTTGTAAGGGTTGACAAAGGCAAAAGGCACCAGGCCTTTTGTCTGGCTGCTGATGGTGGGGGTGCTCTGAATTGGAGTGGTTGGGGTGTTTCCTAAGGCTGGCCTAGGGATGGCGCCCTGAGGCGTCTTGGAGTATTTGGCAATAGGCCTGTGAGTGGCACAAGCATGAGCAAACTCGTTTGTTTGGAACATTTTATGTATATGTAGTACCTAGTGCTCCAAGTGTGGAGCTCCGGAAAGGAACACCATTGTTGTCTGTAGATATTCATGCCTGTTGTGTGAATTTGTTTCTTCAGCATGCTTGTAGCATGTTAGTTTTCTTGCCTTCCCTCTGTGCGCACACCTCCAGCTGTCAGTTTACTTAAGCAGTAAAACCCGCTTCGGGCTGCATCCTGAACCTCCCATCCACCCTGACTCACTCTTCAGACGATGGAGGGGAGTTTTGTTTGCGAGTCGCGCTGTTTTCTTTGTTCTTGGGTGCGGGGGTCTGGTGTTGCTGTGCGGTCCCCCCCTCCAGCACCTCCAGGTCCGTGACAGACAAGATGTAGGCACCCTTGGCCTCATCCTTGTGGATGAGGGTGTAGGCCTTGACCTGTGAGCAACAGCATCACCAGCAGACGGTGGTCAATTTCAAAAAAGGGAAGTGACAGCTGAGCAGAGCGACACGCTGAAGCAAACACTCCCAGCTCTCCCCACAAGCCAGCTCATCCTCGTCTCTCAAGCCTTACGCACAAAGAGAACACAAACACAATCCACCTTGATTTTGCTGCCCGTCTGCAGCTGACCCGCATTTACAAGCTCGGACAGCTGCGATGCTAGGGCTGCGTCAACGGCTTTGGAACCGACGGCCAAAGACAGCTTGTACGTCTTGTTTGATTTCTCAGCCACGGCTTTGACCTGTTGCCGGTGGTAGAGGGAGGGCGGTGTGGGATTTTTGGGTAAGGCAGGATGTCAAGCTGGTCCCACTTATACAAATCCAAAATCAAGTCGCACCTGCGCAGTGAAGGGCTCCGTGCCCCCTGCAGCGATTTTGGAGATAACTTGAGGTCCGCTGTCGGAGCTTACGGCTTGCATGCTTACGGAAGAATGTTATTACTAATGTAATTGATTTAGATTTATGTTCTAGTGGTTTTCGTACTTTTTGACCTTTTTTGAGAAGAAGTTGTAATCAACAGAGCAAGCGAAATGCGGGACATCGCACAGGACCCATCCCTAGCAATAGCATCATGCGGGACATCGCATTTCTGGCAGACTGTGAGCTGGTTTTCTACCTCCAATTGGCACAGGTAGGTCTGTTGGGTGACACTTTGCCCTTCATCTCTGGTGGAGTGCTCAACAATGTCTCCCTGTCCTCCCTGTGCAGGGCAGAGCTATCATTCTTCAAACGAGGACCCAGAGGTACGGCAGACACAATCGATACATATAGCAAGGGGTTGTTTCGCGCCTATTACTGTGATGCTGCCCCACTTGATCGTACTCTACCGCGCAGCCTGAAGCTAAAAGACTAAAAGACAGAAAACAGACGAGCAAAGAGGAGGAGAGGCTGAGTGCAGGAGAGGTGGGGGCTCAGATTGTGAGGTTGAAGGGCGATGGGGCTTGTATGCGGCTTTGGACAGCAATTTCGTTTCTTTTTTGTTGAGCTCAATACATCTCACTTTGCAGACCCTGAAACCCACACGTAACAGTGCACACAATAAGCCGCACACTGGCTTGTCCTGGCCCTCTGCAGCGAGTTCTTCCATGCCATACTGTCTCGCTGGGCTACCGAAGGCCAGGTAAATGAGATTTTAGTCTGGTCATGTCCTGTTACGAGCAAATGGTGAGAATGTGGAGCAAGTCGATCCATCCAAATAATAACCGTTATCCCAGTCCATCATTCTTGGTTAGTACTACTTCGCTGCTGAGGTGTAGTAACTGGCCTGAGTGACTGCAGCTTCTGTTGTGCCATGCCTGACAGGAAAGGTTATGTTCCAAGGTATTAAACTGTGTTTGCAAGCATTTGATGTACATTTTTTAAGATACCTGGTGCACGCTGAGCATTATTAAATAGCTGACTCTTCTGTTATAAAGCGAAGCTTGTAGCGCTGCTGTCTTGCTACTTTCACCTGCATTAAATGATCTTGTTCCTTTTTAGGATGTTAACAACAAAAATTGTTGTTAACATCCTTAAAAGGTTGCTCGGGCGACCGTCAAATATGGTTTGCACCATATTAGTTGGCGATGGCAATGACAAAGTCCAAACCAGTCCTTGATTACATTTTTTGTAGGCGTATTGCAGTCATGTACACCTTGCACTCTACAGCAAACCTTCACCCAGGGAAGAACGAAAACTTGAAGTTTTGGGCCGCATGTAACACTTCTCGATGCTGTGCAGACCAAGATAGAAATTGCTGTTGAAGGACCCGAGGACGTGGCAGCTGCACAGAAGGTGTGGAGTTGTTCTACCTCCTAACAGGCCCTAAGACGCCATTGCCAGCCACTCCAGTGGACACAGCATTACCGTTTGCTGTCCTTTATAAGGTGAAATTGCTTTGGAATAGAGGAGAATCTTGTCTGAACAGAGTACACAGATCTGTGCCACACCTGTGTGTGCGGGTGAGGGGGTGAGCACGTGCCTCTTTCACCTTTTTTGTGTTGCAAATTTGGGGCATCAATGGTCGTGCCCACGGCTGGCGTACCTAACCATGAGCTTTACTGTGCCAATATATTATGCAACCATTTCTTTCCCACCCCCCTCGGTCGGAGTTATTGTTGGAGAGAGTTAAAAAGAAGAGATTTTTTTATGTCGACCACCTTGGCGCCATTGATGCACTTGCTTCAACGTGCTACAGCCCTCACCCATTGCCTGCCACACCCACGTAGCAGCAACATCACGGCCTATTTATATGTTTGATTGTAACTTCTTTGCAACGCCGCAGATGGTGCTGTGGGCAGATCTGTGGGCAGCCCCTGAGTCTGTCAACCTCATGTGTGTGTGTGTGTGTTTGTGTGTGTGTGTGTGTGTGTGTGTGTGTGGGTGGGTGTGGGTGTGGGTGTGGGTGTGTGTGTGTGTGTGTGTTTGCATGTCTTGTGTGTGTGTGTATGTGTGTGTATGCATGACGGGAATGCCTTATAATCCCTTGCGAGACTTGGCTTGTCACACTATCAACACACCTATACCTGATGCCTACCCATCCAACCAAGCTGCTTACCTGGCTGCTGTCATCCTTTGCTTTATTAGTTTACGGACCCACGCGCTGTATATGGACTTTGTTGTTTGCACCTCAAAATTTACAGCGTATACGTCTCCATGTACTACCCACTAGTACGTGGGTAGTACATAGAGATGTATGTGTGGGGTCATGTCACGTCTTGCTTTGACAGTTGGTTTTCCTCAGCAGCGACGAAAGCCTCCGTGAAGGCTTCCTGTGACACAAAACATGCAGGAACAAATGGAACATTCATCGCAATGCAACCTTGCGTTGTAATGCGATGATTGTAATAGGAGCAAGATGGTCTGGCAGTTTCGTTACGCAACTTTGTATGTTTAATAGTAGTAAATACACGGCCGCACGCTCTATTTATTCTAGGATGAGCGTGAAGCACTATCGCAACCATGCATCTACATGAAACAATTTCACCTGTGCGTATTGTTTAGACATAGCTGTGATATCCACCCCAAAAGCCGGTTGCCAAATGGCAAATTGCGGATAGGGTGTGACGGAGATCTGAAGGCATGTGACTCCTATGATTCACATGCCTTCCTATCTCCCATCATATGATATGCCTTCTTATCTCCATCATATGATGCAAAGCTGGCCGATGGGATCCACCACTGATGCTGCAAAGCAATCGGTTTGTGGGGAGTCCTGCATACAATTGGACAATAATACAATTGAGTGCATCGTAGTTTTGTATTAGCAGGTAGTGTGCAACGTTGTCTGTGTTTGTCTCATCAAAACTTATGCTTGATGACTGTGGAACCTACAACAATTTCAAGTAAGCAATCATACTTAACACACACATACACCCACCAAATAGATACTCAACACAGACAGGACGCACAAAAAGTAGTGACAACCATCTTTTTACGCAAGGAGTGACGTGTATGCACGCGCTCTCATACTCCCTGGTTGGTGGACCTTGTAGTAAGCAGCTAACATACTCCATGATGATTCAGCCTGACAATCTCATCAGGCACACTTTGAACTGGTCGTGCAGCCTTTGCGCTTGACATGGTTAGGCTCCCCCCCCAAAAGAAATAAATAGTAAAGAGGCAGTTGAAATTTTCATCACCCTCACACACATGTGCATGCTGCCACGTATACAACATACAACGCACAATTTAATGACCACTATTAATACCCTCACACACCCTCACACACCCTCACACACCCTCACATACCCTCATCAACACACCTTTCTTCTGTAGTCTGTTCGCATGTACACTACCAGACTACAGAAGAATGGTGCAGTAGCATGTGTATTGATCTCGGTCTTTCTTTATAGTATGGCCGAGTCCACATCCATGTACGACCATCTTGTAGCCTTTCTTTCCTGCTTGCGATGTAGGATCTGAATGCTTAAAACGAGGACAGAAGGGGAGAGATGCAAGCAGGTAGTGTCGAACGATAAATTGAACGCATTTTAAGATGATCGAGTAAGTGAGTGCAAGGCGGTGTAGCAGGGTTGCAAGATGTACGAGACCAGTGGACGATTAAGGAAATTATTCCTGAAAACGCCCACCATGAAGCTAGCAATGGGCAACCAGAATGACACCTACAAGTGCTTTGACAAAAGTGGTGGTGAGCCCTGGATACCCTCCATTACCAACACCGCAATCAAACACGAGGGCCATATTAGTTTGATGCATGTGAATAAAGATGCAAGCATTTTTGAACCTGTAAGAAGCCCCAGAAAACTTCTCCTGTGAAGAGGAAGTTTCCCCCTTATTAACCACAAAACTTCACCACACGGAGATGTTACCTTGCACAACCACTCTATGAGGTTCATAATTTTTTCCACTCCATCAACAGTAAGCCGATTTTAATGTAAGCACTCACTGAAAAGTCATGTTGTGTGCCTCCTCGTAGCAGGCCTCTTCGTGGAACAACCGCCTCACAACCCTGACAGCGCACACGTGCTCTGCCCAACCGAGCCGCAAGAATAAAGACAGATTACTGAGGTAGCTACGTCGCCAAGGGCTTCCAGGTTCGCCACCATGTCTGTGTCCACAGCAGACATAGATCGACACGCAGTGGAAGCCTGGTGACATAAAAGATGATATTGAGTGTACATATGTGTGTAGTTCACGCCCCTCCATATTCAAATGAAAGAGCGGTTTAAAAGAGAGGTGGCCCCCTAAAGTGCCTGCTAATGTGATTGCATAATAAACACAGATCGATGCACTGTTTCCTTCCCATTTTTCACCCACATTGCAACCTTTTTTACAGAGCAGCAGGTTTAGCAATAAACTAGTCATCAGGCAAAGTTACAAATATCTTGCACCTACTCAAAACTGCTTGTAATCAAAATGTCACGTGAGCAATATCAATGTCTACCTGTTTGCAGAATCTAGCTCATGTAGGCGCCGCACGTCTTGAGCAGACCGAGCAAGTCCACGCGCTCGCCGCAATGGTACTGCGTGCTGTTGGATTAGGTGGAAGATGATCTGAGATCATAACCCAGAAGTGCACATACACACGCGCGCGCGTGCACGCACACACAAAACACACACACACACATACACACACAGGATCTGTACGAGATTGGGGATCTAGCTGACGAGACCCTTGCGTACAACATTGTCTCTGAGTACTATATTACCAGAGGTGGTCGACGGAGGACTGAAAAGGGGTGTTTTGAAATGTTCCCAGAGTATGCGCACCCCAGCTTGCAGTTTCTGAGCTTAGCACCCAGATTAGCCCTTCTGGGGATTCCCTGGGTTTAAAAACTGCAAGTAGCGGCGCACGCGTCTAATCGTCCACGGCGTGAACCCCACTTTTCACTGCCAATCCGCCAGATCTCACCAACTGCTGCACCAATGTGGAACATTTTTATATCAATTATCAATGATGCTCTTTTTATAAATAAATAGCATTGCAACAAAAATGGAGTGAAACAGCCAAGTAGTTGGTCAGATACTCCATTATGGCCCATTTCCCTTGAAAAAAATCAGCAAAAGGGGTGCCAAAAAGGTGGAAATTCAACCTAATGTACTTTTCAAGCCCCAGGATGGTTTGGTATCATGTAGGAAGTCCTCTGTCTTGATTTGGGATGAAAAGAGGCCCTGGTTGGGGCGTGGTGGCCTGATATGTGGAAACTCAATGCCAAAGTTTGAACTGGATTTCTGTCCAGACCACTGGGGTAGTCCATTGGACCTCAAACTTCATGAAACATCTAGTAGTGTTAACTAATCACGATTTGCATCGAAAAAAGAACATTTTCAGGATGCTATCATGATGATCGTTTGAATATTACTGGTGTCAGACTGGTACCGTTTTCAATAATAGAGTTTATATAGTTTACAGGAGCTTGTAGCACCTACAAAAAATACCCTTGGAAAGGGGAAAAAGGCACAATGCTGTTTGTGACATTGCAACACTAAATAAAATCAGTAAACAATCGAGCATCTGCCAGGACCAACCGATCGCATTAAATCAAAGAGGGGGAATCATCTGTGAATTTTGGGTACATAAAAACATGAATGTCACACTGAGGATACCAAGAATGAAGGAGGCAAATATTAGTACTATACATAAACTCATGTGTGAGGAGCAGCACATGCACAACGAGAGGGTCTGGAACTTCAAACATGGTCTGGTTCATCACTCTTTTGCTGCGGGCCCTGCTGCTAGAGGAACTCTGAACCAGCACTTGCCTGGCTAAGACTGTAAACATCGTTTATAAAGAGCGAGTTTGAAATCAGATATAAAGCGAATTAGGGTAAGGGTAAGGGTTACACAGCTATATCCGCCAGCGAGGGCAGTTGAGCTATAGCAAAAAAAAGGCAGCTTCAAGAAGAGAAGGAGGCCAGACTGAACAAGACACCAGAAAAAGAGACAAGGTC
>Ga0307947_1002059_pt1:0-2500 | contig 16049 bp, 14 predicted proteins | sample OrgLakmetagen232_FD_201840 | JGI IMG/M metagenome (GOLD analysis project Ga0307947, IMG submission 201840) | Saline water microbial communities from Organic Lake, Antarctica - #232 | ecosystem: Environmental > Aquatic > Non-marine Saline and Alkaline > Saline | place: Antarctica: Organic...
ACTTTATTCTAGCTTCTTTTTCTGGTGTCTTGTTCAGTCTGGCCTCTTTCTCTTCTTGAAGCTGGCTTTTTTATGCTATAGCTCAACTGCCCTCGCTGGCGGATTTAGCTGTGTAACCCTTACCCTTACCCTTATTGGTGTGCAACGTGTGTGGGTTTTGACCTTTTAAAAGGTGTTTATTTTTTAGTATGCGTCTACTTTGGTGAACCAACGTCCACACTTTGATATGTTTTTGCCTACTTCTTCTCGTATCTCGTATCTTTAAGGTTAGCATTTTCCAGTTGCGTCACAGCCCTATTTTTACTTGGTTTGTTTTGAAGTTACCTCGTTCTCATAGGTTGAGCAGCCATTCCAGGTTGAATGCCTTTGTAATTTAAGCTAAACTAAACTGAACTATTATTTCAGTGTTGACTCTCTGAAAGCGCAGTGTTGACTGCAGTGAACATAAAGGGACTGCGCCCCAAAAATGCGGCAGAGCAATGCGGCCTGTGGGATTAGTATAAGGTACCTACAGCCTACAGGAAGCAATAAATACAACTGGCTGCCAATGCGCCACATGATGTGTTGATGGCCACTGATCAGTATCATACACGGGTCAACCATCCAATAATATACACAGAAATTTATTGGTACAATAAGTCAAGCTTATAATCAAATGCTGCTTCTCGCCACACTTGCTGTGCCTGCCTGCTCCCCTCCTGTTCAGTTCAACCATCCGGGCTTTAGAGTTTGCCACAGCAGGCGTCATACTAGGTTTAGGAGCAAGTTGGACATCAGCAAGTGCGCTGGCAGCCGACAATACAGCCCAAGCTCAAGCTTGACTTTGACGTGGGAGGTATTTGGCAGCATGGGCCCACCTCCGCCTAAACACCTCTGCGAGAGGCTTGGATTTGCCGGATGGCTCTGGACCACACTTGTCGCAAGTTTGCACTCCAGACGACTCCAGTCACCAACAGTGCAAACCCAGCGTAAGTGAAGAGCACGGTGAACAGCCAACCCACTGCTGTGAGGCAGGTGAAACCTTTCAGGCCCTGAAAGAATAAGTGTTTGTGTGATAAGGTCACTTTGACGCATGAAATGTATGTGTGTGTGTGTGCGCTCTCATCATCTGTGCAGCACTCCATTACCCACACAGGAGCAACAATTGAAAGAGGCAGCCAGAACCACTGTTAGCAACCAAATAATTCTAGAAACACGGTGTTGTATGAAACTGGCCGGCAATGCTTGTCAACATACAACATATGCTCGCTTACCTTGGGGTCACAGTCCTCTTTGTACATGCTTGATGATGGCGGAGGCCAGATTCCTGAGTCTGTGGCAGCATTCGTACCAAAACGTGTTGGACATCGCACCAAGCAACGGCAAGCCATCACTAAATTAAGCTAAGAGTAACCCTTTTGTCTTTTGTCGAAATGGGGGTTGTGGATCATGCTTAGTGTATAAGTACTACAGGCAACTGCCAATGCAGCGAGCAAAGGGAGAAGGCCACGCACGTAAGTGCCCGCACCAGGCGACAGTGGAACGTATGTATTGCAGGTATGCAGGAACAACAGTTCTGTGATGCAGCAGGAGGGTGCAGTCCTCCTAACTTTTGGACGCCACGTGTCAAACTGAATAAGAACCTAATATTCGAAATCCTGGCGTCGAGAGAAATCGAAAGGTATATGGGTCAGGGAAGGGGGGGTCCAGGGGGGTCGGAGTTTTTGGGACCCCCTCCAGAATTTTTTGAGGCACTTGTAAAATTTAATACAAATTCGGAGCCCTCAGCTCAAGAGCTATCGATTGGCATCCTCTTTGAGGAAATTGGTTGAGATGGGGGGTCACTTTGGCCAGTTGAAGTTGTAGTGCTTCAAATGGCACAAGTAGTGTCAGCATGAATGACCTTCAGAGCCCCTACTGCCCAAGGGAGTTCAGCAATAGAGATGACCATGCAGCAGCCTGCCACAAGTCAGGGGACAGCAGCAGTACGTTTATGTGCAAGGTGATGGTAAAGCTGGGAAGCATGCGAGAGCATGTGGGCTCGCATATCCTCCAAGGGCACGTGGGCGGTGGTGTATGCGGGTTCTGAAGGCGGCACCTCATGCATCCCAGTTCTCAACGCAAACGAGCAGGCAGGCCAGCCTGATTGATGGCTGACCTGCCTACACCAAGCTCTCCTCTGGGCCGTGCAAGAAGGACAGGGCAGTCTGCAACAACCACGTTGTGGAGTGCCCTGAGTGCAAGCTGGTGGTGTGGTCGTATGGCATGGCGGCACACTACTCAGCCAAGCACCCACAGCAGATGGATGTGGAACTTTAAAAAGGAGCAGACTGGTACCACTTTTGTCCGGGTAGGGCCAGTGGTTGGGCCCCGGGGGGGGGGAGGGGGGTGTCAGAGGGCTCTGCCCCATAATTTACACGAGGCGTCCTTCAAGTTTTTTTAACTCCTAGATGCAGGAACAAGAATTCTGTGACGTAGCAGGAGGCTGCAAGTCGTGTAACATTTGGACTGCATGCCCAGA
>Ga0307947_1002059_pt1:5000-16049 | contig 16049 bp, 14 predicted proteins | sample OrgLakmetagen232_FD_201840 | JGI IMG/M metagenome (GOLD analysis project Ga0307947, IMG submission 201840) | Saline water microbial communities from Organic Lake, Antarctica - #232 | ecosystem: Environmental > Aquatic > Non-marine Saline and Alkaline > Saline | place: Antarctica...
GCACGCACGCACGCACGCACGTGCGCGCGCGCACACACACACACACACACACACACACACACACACACACACACACACACACACAGAGGGACACACATACACATACAAACGCACACATACGCACACAGAGACACACAGAGACACACACACAAACACACACATACACACACAGAGACACACAGTGACACACATACACACGCACACATACGCACACTCTCACACATACACATACACAACACACACACACATACACGCAAGCGGATGCTTGTGCTCACGTAGAGCACCACCTTTTCAACAGGCACGTAACACATAACGCAACATTACTTCTCTTGAACATGGGCAGGCCCCTGCCATGATTTCACTGCTCAACCGAGCTCACGGTACTACTCCCTTCACTGCCGCGTCTTCGTCGGCAGACCCCACTCGGCTCTGCCTCCCCTCTTGCAGCACCTCACATAGAACCACCTCCCTTACTGGCAGCGCCACATGCCCGGCTTTCTGCGGCGGCCGCACAAGGAACAGCAGGAGCGGTAGTAGCAGACGCAAAGTTTGCATTCATGCTGTTACCGCAGCCTATCCCCCCGCAGAGGTGGTCAAGGCTTTGCCCACAGATGCCCCTACAGATGTGGAGTATGATGCGGTCATCATTGGCAGTGGCATGGGCGGGCTGACCACGGCAGCTCGATTGGTGGCCAATGGGGCCAAGGTGGTGGTGCTGGAAAAGTAAGTATTGGCTTGTGCTGACTTTCAAACAAAATTGGAAGATCAGGACTTGGAAGGAGGCTGCTTTCCTAGTCATTATAAGTCTGTTGTATTGTTTGAGTTGAACATGTTGGGACGCTGTCGAGGTATGTAAGGCTGTGAGCTGACGTCTGTGGCCTTAAAAGGTAAATGGCCTCAGAAACGTAAGCCTGAGGGAAGGCATCCGGCCCTTTCCCATCTTCAGAAAAGGGACATAGAAAATGGAGGTCAAATTCCTGAAACAGGTTCAGCTAGCCTGATTTTTTTAGTGGAATGCACATGACCGGGTTCTTGCCTTCATTGCTTGGGAGTGCCTAAACTAGCTGCATGTGTTTTGTCCAATATATCAGGTACCTCATCCCTGGAGGGAGTGCAGGGCACTTCAAGCGCGAGGGCTACACTTTTGACGTGGGCTCCAGCATGATGTTCGGGTTTGGGAACAAGGTGCGAGCCACAATGGGTTTGGCAACAAGGTGAGGGTAATACTGTGTGTGTGTGCAGAACTTGGTACTGGCAAAGTCAGGGACACTAGCTTCCCTTCTCTCGCATCATCTCGCAAGCCACAACTCTGCCTGTACCTGCTGCACCGCCCCATTTTGTGCCTCACACCCATTTGTTCTTTCTAGGTACCCACAGGCTATCCTGCACGTACTTACACAATGCTCTCGTATCTACTTGGGTGGCCAGAACCATAAATGTGCATGGCTGTATGCCTGAAAGGAGGCTTCTCTGCTCAATATTTTGCGCACACACCATTCGCGTATGGTTCTGCTCCTGTGCCTGGCTAACTTTTTCCCAGCTTGCCTAAATCTTCCTTGAGAGCAGTCTACCTTACTCTTTCATCCTCTTGCCGCCGACCGCTTCATTTAAATGATAGGAACCGCTCATACCTTGCTATGTCTCTTTAGGTTAGCTGCTGGGTGCATTGACATGCTCTACCGGAGCAAGCATCTCTGCGTAAGCACTCAAAAGTGTGCTCTGTCCCTGTGTGCACTCAAAAGCGTGCTCTGTCTCTGTGTACACACTCTACAGTGTGCTCTGTCTCTGCGTACACTCAAAAGTGTGCTCTGTCTCTGCGTACACTCAAAAGTGTGCTCTCAAGGGCTCTCTTGTCGTTCCCCCTAGCAGCACATTCTCCCACGCGCAATATCATGCGCATCCAATGCCTTTTTGTTTTTGTGTTTTAGGTCTCCTGAAAAGAGCTCCACCAGCCTGCTGACACGCTGCTCTGCTTGCAAGCAAACGCGTCCATAAGCACTTCCCATCATAGTTTTAATTCCCTCAATGTTTGCTTCACTCTCTTGTTGCATACTTCAGCCCCCCTAATTTAATTATTCGCAATTGATTCCCTAGGGGACCACCAACCTGCTGACACGCTGCTTGGCTTCGCTCGACAAAAAAATTGAGACCGTAGAAGACCCCACACAGGTGCGAAGAAATATGTGCATGTATGTGTATAGAAATATGGAGGTACACGGAACTCCCCTTACACCAGTTCAGGAGAATGTGCGTACATTGTTAACAACTATTGGTTTTTATTCTTAATATTATTGTCAATTGTCAATCTATTTGTTATAGAGGTCATGCCTGGTGGCAAAATGTTTACGTGTGTCAAACCAACCTTTCTGGCGAGTCAGTGCCAAATCCAAAATTTTACATGTAAAACACATCATGGTCCTAAATTACTTGCATCGTGCAATGCACTAGGCGGGAGATACAATATCAAGGTAAAAGTGCTAAGGCCCCTTTTACAGAAGCCACTGAAGCCATTAAAACCATGTCACAATTTTGCACAGGTGTTCTACCACTTGCCTGCCTCTGAATCACACCCAACTGGGCTGAACGTCCAGGTGAGCCTGTCGGCAGCGTGCATGATTCTGTAGCTTCGTACAGGCTGCATTTTGACAGGGCAGTAGCATAGCCGGAAGGCAACCTCTCAGTTTTACAGTCATGTGCTTTTTTTCACGTTTTGCCCCTTACCAAAAAAAGATCATCATTCTCTGAACAATTTGGAAGGCCTGCAAGATTGAGCACATTCGTCTTTGGCTTTCGCACCACTTTAGGGTTGGCTAGCACTGTATACACATATGCACCATATGTGACCCTACGTTTGGCTAGCACCGTAAATCTCTATGCACGTATGCACTGTGCACTGTTCGTGACCCTACGTTTGAAAGCTTCTCCCTCTAAAAAAATAGTTTACATCGTGAATTATATGCTACATTTTTCCTGTTTAATGCTGCTGAGCCAACTTATGCTGCACTGCAGGTGTGGAGGAAGTATGAGGATTTCATCCAGGAGCTAGGGGACAGGTTCCCCCATGAGCGCAAGGGCATCCGGGACTTCTATGACGAATCCTGGACGGTGCGTGCTGATACCTGAGTGTGTTGTGTGTGTATCTTTGGTTGTATGTATGCACGTGCGCGCGCGCGTGTGTGTGTGTGTGTATGTGTGTGTATGCTTTAAGAGATAGAAGTATGTATGAGCTGGTAGCTGTTGTGTGCGATATGATAATAGATCTAAGGCATTGCCAATCCATTTCTAGGGCTCATCATCTGCTTGATTCCCACCTGCTATTTCCAGCAAATCTCATGTCCATTCATTCATCTAAAACCTAGTGTACAGGCTCACCGCACGCAAAAAACACGATCACGTCTGTCACCTTTCAGATTTTCAACGCCCTCAACACTCTGGAGCTCAAAAGTTTGGAAGAGGCCCGGTACCTACTGAACGAATTTGCCAAGCACCCCTTGGAGTGCCTCACACTTGCACTGTACACGACAGTGAACGTCTGTGAGTGGCACAAACCCAGCACACGCTTTTTTCTTTCGTGGTGTAGCTCTCCTTGTTAGGGCCTCTTGCTTGTTTTGCACACACCAGCGCACGTCTTTTAAGTCACGCAAAACCAGCACACACACATAATCTTTCGTGGTGTAGCTCCCTTGTTAGGGCCTCACGCTCGCTCTGTACACCACAGTGAACGTCTGTAATTGACGCGAGTTGCACAGTCATTCTTCAGCTGAGTGTTTTGCGTGCTCATTGAGGAACCTCTGCACTGTGCCCAACAGCACACCTGTGACACAATCTGTATTATACTCATAACACCAGGGTTGGCCAGAACCGTAAGAATACGCTGTATATGACCACATGTTTGATTGAATCCCTGCCAAGATTGTCGTATGTACACCGTATTTGTATATGGTTCTGGCAGACCCTAACTTCACCCCATGATGCACCTCAATTTGTGCACTACTGGCTACACTATGTTTTGGTCAGCTAAACAAGCTGCTTGTGCTTGCATTTTACAACACTTCTGGACCTGTGGTGTTCCAAGATCGTTGCTGCCAGCTTGAACTTGCTCCTAAGACAGCAACGTGTCAGGCTTCCTTGTTTGAAACATATTACACGCTACTCCCTTCAGCCTCAATCCTCTTTCTTCCTGCGCTTGTGTTCCTGAGCAAGGCTGGTAGGTTATATATATATATATATATTGCAAACTGAGAATACTGATACACACCTGCTGTTCCAGTGATATACACAGTGATACACCCACACCCCCCCACTCCCTCACTGCCCCCCTCTGGACAAAGCAAAGGTCCTAATTTGATACACACAGTGATACACCCTTTATACTTTCCTTTGTCCAGAGGGGGGCAGTGGGGAGTGGGGGATTATTGGGTGTATCACTGTGTGTATCAGTTCTCTGGCTCGTTGATGGTGTGAAGCTCCCTTTCCATGGTGTGAAGCTCTCCCTTCCATGGCTCCGTTATGCACTCCCACTGTATGACGATGTGTCCTCTGCCTGCCTCTACCCTTGCTCTGCAGCTGAGGTGGCAAGGAAGTTTGTCAAGGACCCTGAGCTGCTGCGCTTCATAGATCTGGAGTGCTACATCTGGTCGACAGTGTCGGCTGAGCTCACCCCTATGATGAACGCTGGCATGGTGGGTAGACCCACATTTGTAGACAAATAAACCTACTCTTAGGCATTTTGAATCCAGAAGTGAAGTCATGCCTGTATCCCTGTACTCACTTGTAAATAAGTGCTCTTTTGTAAAAAAGTGCTCTTCTGTAAATAAGTGCTCGTTTGTAAATAAGTGCTCGTTTGTAAATGAGTGCTCATTTGTAAATAAGTGCTTGTTTGTAAATATGTGCTTGTTTGTAAATATGTGCTCGTTTGTAAATATGTGCTCGTTTGTAAATAAGTGCTCGTTTGTAAATAAGTGCTCGTATGTAAATAAGTGCTCGTTTGTAAATAAGTGCTTGTATGTAAATAAGTGCTCGTTTGTAAATAAGTGCTCGTTTGTCCGTACCTTGCTCATGCATGAAGTTAGTTTTGGTCACATGCTTTGATGCTTAAGGGAGGGGCCACGTGTGTGTCTGCGCATGTGCAGGTCTTCTCTGACAGGCATTACGGAGGCATCAACTACCCTAAAGGCGGGGTGGGCAGAATACCTGAGCTGCTTGTCGAAGGTACATAGACTGCAGACACAAATTCATGCCGGTTTGCATTGTATAATTATATGATTATATGGTATGTTGTCATTGAACTTTGTGTCAGTTGGTGAATGGTGAAAGCATTGTAAGAAGCAAACTGTCTGCATTATTAATAACAATGAGGGAGTACCAAAACCACAACTATGTGGCTATTTGTGTAAGGCTGCATTCGCACTTCTGTTACTTGACAGCGGCTTTGCCTGGGCGGCAAATTGTTGCTGTTGCTGCATTGTTCATGATTTCAGCTTTTCAATGTCACACCTGCAGGCCTGGTAGAAAGGGGCAGCCACATAGTGTACAAGGCAAATGTGAAGAAGATTCGGACTGAGAGGCTCGGGGAGGAAGTGAAGGCTGTGGGTGTAGAGCTAGCAGATGGTCGAGTTTACAGGTGCGTTGTGTCTTTTTGCATGGTGTGCTCAATCTTGAGCAAGCTAAGCCGCCTGCTTCTTTGTTAAATTAGTGTGCACCTAATGATCAGCGTGCAGGGTGTGCTGGTTTCTTTTTTGATACGGTTGCCTCAGCAGCCACGCAGGGTGTGTTGCTCCTCCTGTATGCCACATTATTAATTGTGGTACTAGTAGTATTTGGAGATCTTGACGTGCAGTGTGTGCAGCTGTTGTAAATTTGTTGGGCAACAAGGAAACTTGACTTAGTCTTGCCAATTAGGCCTACATGATACATGATGCTGGACTGTGTGCCCTATTGAAAATTTGGCTGGTAAGTGCAAACCATTTTATGTCAGTGTGGAAATATGTTGCACAGAACTTTGTGCAAATCTCTTCTAGCTGCTGTGGCATTCCCACACCATTGCGTGCCAGCCTTCAGTGCATGCAAGAATTCTCAAACCTGTATTGATTAAATGTATAGGACAGGTGCAACTGTATGGTGAGCGGTGGTTGTACTTTTTCAAGTATTGCCCAAGTGTGTTAGCTCATTTGCATCACACTCATAATTGCAGGGGCAAAAGCATCGTGTCTAATGCCACTCGCTGGGACACTTTTGGGACCATGATCAAGAGTAAAGACGTGCCAGACAGCGAGGAAAAATTCAGGTAGTCATGATGGAGCTGGTCATTAGGAAAAATTTGTGAAGTTCTAGGGGAATGAAGAACAAGACAGCTTCATCTTATTGACTTCTTTTGATTATTAATCGGTGTCACTGTGACCTGCAACGAACCTTGCTTGATGCTTTGCATTTTGATTATAGGGTTTTGTGGGTATACCTTGCATCTGCTGCAACGTTTGTGCCTGCTTAATTCGATTTGCATAGTTTAGGATTGTTCCCTGCCCCTTTAAACTTACTTCTAAACAGCTTTTGGTCCCTTCAAAATGTGGTGAACCCATGCGTGGTGAAGTAGCATCACAGCATCATTGCAGGCTACTTTGCACCTTCACGTACAAGCAAGTCTTTAGTTCTTAGTCTTGCCTCCCTGTCTTACCAATAGTGACTCCATTGTTTTTGAATAACCATATTGGCTTCTTCATCATGCACTAAAGCATATTTTACATTTGTGTGCTATACAATGTTACATGTATGTTATGCAGTAGACAAATTATGCATTTACACATTGGCTTGGTTGTCATGCACACAGAGAGCGGTACAAGAAGGCACCCTCCTTCTTCTCTATGCACTTGGGTGTGGAGGCCGCAGTGATGGAGCGCCCAGGCGGCACAGTAGACTGCCACCACGTCATTGTAAATGACTGGGCAAAGTAAGTCAACATCCTGGAGATCGGGTGATTGCAGCAACGTGGATTGTTAGAGTGATTGCCACAGTGTCTCAATAAACAGTTGTGGTGCGTTGTGAGTAACTTGGCGGATCGAGATATGGGCAATGGGGCCAGGCTGGTAGAAACTAAGTGTGCTTGCCACACTTTTTGGGCACATTCATTTGTGAGCGACTGGGGGAAATGAATGAATTGTGGCTAGGGTTGGCCAAGAAACCATACATTTAAAGGCATATATACACTATGCGTACGGTAATTTCAGCAGGAAGGAAAATACCGTAAATACAGCCATATACGGTGCACATGTACGGCTCTGGCCAACCTTAGTAGTGGGCAATGCGAGATAAGCTGATAATGTACGCTTAATATCTGGGCACTCATCTGCACAAACTGAGTGTGCAAGGGTGCTTGGATATGTTTCAGTAAGGATCCTGGCTACTTAGAAGTGAACAAATGTGCCTGTTCGTTTTATTAAACAGCAACCGTGGGCCTGACTGATATGATCTGTGCTTACTACTTACTATTAAGGCACTTTGGACAATGTTTGATATGACATGCTGTGGGTGTGCTCTCTTCTGTACCATTATGATTGGTGTAAGACGTCTAGCAAGCGGAAAGGGAGGTGCCAGACTTGTGCCTAAAGCTAGCGCATGCACCAAAATTGTGCAAGTACTTATTTTTATCAGCAAGTTCCTCATAAGCATTAAACATATGCTCATCCATCTAACGGGTTGCAAGGACCAAGGCACTCAAAGTTGTAGTCCCCCTTTACAAGTTCTGCCTTCGTACTCTGTATCATTGCAGCAGGCCTCAGCAGGCCCCCTTTTATACCTTACCTACACCGTAACATTTAAAGGTTTAAATCCCCCTCTTCACGTCCTGCTGCTGTGCCCCACAGGATGGAGGATGCTTATGGCACAATCTTTGTGTCCATGCCCTCTGTCTTGGATCCCTCTCTCGCGCCTCCAGGAAAGCACATCGTGCACGCCTTCACACCCGACTGGATTGAAAACTGGCAGGTTTGTGCAGCTTCTTTCACACGGGTGTGGACATGACACACTGGTTTTCCTGCTGAGCTTGTACTACGGAAGGTTGCTTTGTGACTGCTTTCCGAGCTTCAGATATATTTGCAGGGTTTCTGTCCTCTTTTCCTTTTTGCTCTCTTTGCTCTCTCTGCTCTCCTCGTGCACTCTCTGCTCTCTTTGCAGGGTGTCTGTCCTCTTTTTCTTTGTGCTGCGCAGTCCTGCCATGCATCTCAAACGCCTTAGATTCATGACCCCTCAAGTTTTTGAGTTCCTCATTTATACATGGTGCCTGTGGGCCTTCTTCTCTTTTTACTTGTCCTGTTTGTGTAATTCATGCCCCCCATCAACCACTGCAGTACACAATGATGCCTGTGGCCTTCTTCTCTTTTTTCTTATGTCCTGTTTGTGTTAGTCATGCCCCGTATCAACCACTGCAGTACGCACAAAGATGCCTGTGGGCCTTCTCTTTTTTACTTGTCCTGTTTGTGAGCATTGCCCCATAAACCACTGCAGTACACATAGTGCCTGTAGGCCTATGTTTACGCGTCCTGTTTGTGTATATCGTGTGCCCTCTCACCGACCACTGCAGGACACACCAATGCACAATTGTGAACCTGCCTTACTCCGTTCCGTTGATAGCCCTCTCCCCTCTCCCTTATTTATTTCTGCCTAGTTCAACTTGTATGGTGACCTATTTTCCCTTTCAGGGCTTACCTGTGGATGAGTATGAGGCCAAGAAAATTAAAGTATCAGGAGAGCTCATAGATCGAATGGATGCTGTGTTCCCTGGATTGAAGCAGAACATAACGTTCAAGGAGGTAAGCTATGCTGTAGTATTTTAGGTTGTGACACAGCGTCGTGTGACCAGCTACCCAATGCATACAGGCGCTGATCTGGTACCTAGACCTGAGATGCTGCACAAGGAGCTCTGTGCCTCTGCCTTCTAGTAACACTAGTGTGGCGCTTTTTTTAAGTTGTCAAACGCTCAGGTCGAAGCTTGTCCGCTTTAGTACAGTACGCATCGTGCTTCTCGTACAATATTCATAATCGGGCTGCTAGCTTTCCCCCTAAGTTTGTTCGTTCCTTGGCTTCACATTGTAGGCAATATTGGAGCACTCAAATTGCTTGCTTGCCCCCTTATCCCCTTCACCCTAGCATGCAAAACTTTCCAGGATGACTTTTGACCCTCCCCCAATCATGGCTACAGAATCGTATTTCAAACAGGCAACTACATACGCAACTCCACAAACATGATGTCGTCTGCAGACGGGGACACCACGCACCCATCGGCGCTTCTTAAATCGCGCGGGGGGCACTTATGGCCCAATCCCTACTCGGCCGCCCTTGGGCATGATGTCCATGCCTTTCAACAAGTAAGTATGAAAGCGTGCACGCACGTTTGGTGATGCTTTGTATGGGTGAAATTACATGTACATGTGCACGTGTGCATGTGTGAATTTGTTGTAGTGCTGTACAGTATAGAAGTGTGGTGCAATTGTACGGTGAACACTTTATTTAAGCCTTTGCATATTTGCTGGAAATCCGCAGGACGGCAATGGAGGGCCTGTACTGCGTAGGGGACTCGACCTTCCCTGGCCAGGGGGTCAATGCCGGTGTGTGTTTCTATCTGCATGCTGCCTGTGCAAATACCTTGCATGTTAGCAGTTAACACAAATTTGAGTTTCCCAAATACGAAATGTTGCTGCTGACGGACGTGCAAAAATATGGGCCGTGACGTGTCTGCTGCAAGGTGAATTATCCAATAAGGAAGGAAAACAAAAACAACCTTTCTTCACAAAATCCAGCTTCTGTGGTTTATCGGTGGTCAACAAATAACTCAGATAACATTGCTGTCTCGCATTCCATTAAACATGCCACTTCTTCTTTATGTACTTGTGTTGTCTGAGCTCCAATACCACGTCCACGTTCTGATGCTGTCCTGCACGTCTGCCTGATTGCAGTGGTTTTCTCTGGCTTTGGATGTGCCCACCGCGTTGCTTGCGACATTGGGCTAGAGCCGACCTGGCCAGTCATTGACAAGCCTTTCAACAGGTTCTTAGAATTTGTCCGTGACCGGGCTTGAGCTTAACCTTAAAAAAGCAAAACAGGTTTACCTATGGTCCATCCAGAGATTTATTATGCACTCGAATAAAGCAAAGCCTACCAAAGGCACCAACAAACCGAACTGAACCGCTGCTGCTGGCCAATTTGTTCCAATTTGTCTCGTTTTTTCCCACTATGCATTGCTTGGCATTGAACATTTGGTGGACATTCGTCAGTTATCGTTGTTGTTTTATTTTAGCTCGTGCTCACTATAACCACACCCCACCAAATCACTGGAATCTACTTAGCTTTTTATAATGGAGGTAGGAAGTAAAAGGTGAAGAAATATTAGAATAAAGAGAGGAAAAATATTTGTTGAATTGACAACACACCGATAAAACACCATAGCACAATAAGACGCTTCTGTATGATTACATGAAAAAGGAGAGCAGAGGTTGCCTGTACGACCACAACTCCTCCGAATCATTTAAGCCTCTGGACCTGCTTAAACATTTCAGATGTTTAGCTAGTAGTTGCTCCAACCCATGCTTCCTGCTGTGATGCCCATCTTAACCAGGCACCCCAATACTTTTAATCTGCCTTGAGCGTGTCTGTCTTACGAAGCACGCGTAACATGCTAGCCACTTCTACTTTATACTTTATATTACAACAGCTAAACATCTAGGGTCATGATGTTGCAAAAAATGAACATGCCCTTTTGACTCCAGTCACTGTTATAAATACTCAGGAGTGTGACATCACACTTCGGTACTTTCTGTACCACTTTAAGGTAGGAGTTACCACGTAACAGTCCGGCCCGTGGTTGCCAACCATAATAAACCCACGTGCGATGGCAACGTCAAGCCGCCTAAATGTAGGTGAACCAGCAGTCAAGGGTTACAAGGGTTACAAGGGTTACAAGGATGGCCTACAGCCCGAGTCTCTGGCTGATGGCAATTGGCTGGTGAAACAAAATCAACCAGTGTCGAAAATTGAAACTAAATCTGACACAAACTTGAG
>Ga0307947_1002060_pt1:0-15000 | contig 16048 bp, 15 predicted proteins | sample OrgLakmetagen232_FD_201840 | JGI IMG/M metagenome (GOLD analysis project Ga0307947, IMG submission 201840) | Saline water microbial communities from Organic Lake, Antarctica - #232 | ecosystem: Environmental > Aquatic > Non-marine Saline and Alkaline > Saline | place: Antarctica: Organic...
CTCTCTCTCTCTCTCTCTCTCTCTCTCTCTCTCTCTCTCCCTCTCTCTCTCTCTCTCTCTCTCTCTCCCTCTCTCTCTCTCTCCCTCCCTCTCTCTCTCCCTCCCTCTCTCTCTCTCTCTCTCTCTCTTATAAATCGTCACAATCTCGTCACACTGTATCGTACTTGCCTCTGCGTGCTCCTGCAGGGTCAGAAGTTTGATGTGCCTGCAGGCGACCTGGGATTCACGCTGGTGCTGTGGTGTGCGGGCTTTGGTGCCATGAGCATTGTGTTTGTCATACGCCGTTTCCAAGGAGGGGAGCTGGGTGGCACTCTGAAGATGCAGAGGATCCTGTTGGCTTGGTCATTGGTAAGTGCTGTGTGTGTGCGCTTGGTCAACGGTAAGTGCTGTGTGTGTGCGCTTGGTCAGCGTTAAGTGCTGTGTGTGTGCGCTTGCAGTTGGTCAACAGTTAGTGCTGTGTGTGTGCGCTTGGTCAGCGTTAAGTGCTGTGTGTGTGCGCTTGTGGTTGGTCAACAGTCAGTGCTGTGTGTGTGCGCTTGGTCAGCGTTAAGTGCTGTGTGTGTGCGCTTGTGGTTGGCCAACAGTCAGTGCTGTGTGTGTGCGCTTGTGGTTGGCCAGCGGTGAGTGCGCAGTTGGTCTGCAGTAAGTGCGCGGTTGGTTGCGGTTGGTCAGCGGCGAGTGCTGTGTGTGTGCGTTTATGCGTGCGGGCTTAATATGTGCGTGCATTGAGTGTGCATTGAGTGGTGTGTGTATTGGGTGGGTGGGGTGGTGTGCGATAGTGCGCACGTGTTGAGTATGAGTATTTCAGGAGGCGTAGACGCAGAGATTTCTGATGTCTCAGACATTAGTGAGTGGTGTGCGTGGCGCTAGTTGTGTGTCAGTGTGCTTTGTGTGTACAGGCGTGTTTTGTTTGTTAGTGAGCTGTGTGTGTGTGTGTGTGTGTGTGTGTGTGTGTGTGTGTGTGTGTGTGTGTGTGTGTGTGTGTGGTCGTCCCCACGCCAAAAGTCACCCCAAGCAGTGCCAATAAGCTGTCCACCCAACAATTGAAACCCTAAGCCCCTTCTACCTCATCTGAATGCAAGATACTTGATTTTATATCTAAACCATTGACACTTGCTGGAAATTCGACATTCTGGGGGGCTGCGTGGGGCCCGGTGCGTAGTTTGCACCCATTTTGGCAGGGGAAAGGTGCAATTATGAAGTTGCCCCAATCGACCTCTGCCTCAGGATATAAGCATTATAAATGTTTTAACAATGCTGCAGTGTCGAATTCGGGGCAGGGGTACTGGGAATGCCTGCGAGTAGGAGGCACTCACACATGGAACACAGGGGAGAATGATAAATTTATGTTGCTCCAAATTTGCTGCGCGTTTAAGCCCGGTTTTTGTTACCAGAGTTGCGGGGTTAGACACGGTTACATAAAAATTGAAATGGGGCCAATCGGTGGCCTGGTTGGAAAAAGTTGGATTATTTTGCAGCGTTACAGGCAAACAGTTTTAGCTGGAGCTTTTCGAGCTTCGATTCACATCCTCACTTTAACACCAGAGTTGCAGGGTGAATTATTAAGTATATTAAGATTCAACGCAACTTTCAGGTCCCAAAATGGTGTAGTGGATGGGGAGATATGGCTTGTTGGCACTGTTTGCCCGGGGAGGGGGTTTAGCAGGTTTGCATGGGGACGACCGTGTGCAGAAATGTGTCATATTTGTGCGTTTGTGTGTAACATACTTACATGCTTGACCTTAAGCATCCTTGCAAGACACACACTCCCACTCGTACTCAACACACACACACACACACACACACACACACACACACACACACACACACACACACACACGCACACACACACGCACACACACTCTCCTGGCCATGGCCACACTAGAATATATCATGCCTGCCTATTTCTTTCTCCCACACACCCGCACGCTTGTGTGTGCCTACTTGCGTTTACTTGAAGGTGCACTCTTTCACACTAGCACTCAAACACTTGTCCATTGAAAGGTGCAGAACATGTAGAACATGAAGCAACACTTTTTCCTCATCCATGCCTACAGCAATCATCACACCCCCTACGCTAATCCACACTTGTCACGTGCTGTGCTGTGCTGTGCTGTGCTTGCAGCTTCTGTGGATCTTCTTCCTCGTGCTGTCAGGCGTCCATGACTACGACCACTTTGAGTCCAATGTGAGTGAATCTGTGAAGTGCAGTGAGTGATTGAGCATCAACCACCTTTTGAGTAGAGAAAATGTGCATGTGCGTATGTGTGTGTTCTGGCCAGTCCTATGTGGTTTTTCTTTCCTATAGCAGCAATGTCTTCTGCTAGGATCACAATGTCGTGCTTGCTGCTTTGCCAGTGTGTGTGTGTGTGTGCGTGTGTGTGTGTCTGAGTGCCTATGGGAGAGTCGCTACTCTTCAGGAGCAGCAACAGGGTCTCTCTCGTGCCTGCTAACCCGTATGTGTGCATGTATGTATGTGTGCATGTATGTGTGCATGTGCGTGTTTGTGTATGTAACCGCCCGTTTGACGATTATCCTGCCAAGAGTTGTGGCGTGTGTATCACAGTGACTGCACGTTTCTGCAAAATGCTTGTGTAGCTCCTTGCATTGATTTGCACATAGGTTTCCTTGTGTGTGTGTATGTGTACGTGTGTACTGTACATAACCGGCCTGTGTGATTATTATCCTGCCAAGAGTTGTGGCGTGTGTATCACAGTGACTGCACGCTTTTGCAAAATGCTTGTGTAGCTCCTTGCATTGGTTCGCACTTAGGTTTCCTTGATTTTGATGGCTTTGATACCGAATGGCATCACGCCCAAACATTCTCTTTGTTGGAAGGTGTGAAATATAATTGTACGGTTTTGGGCGACCCTTGTCGAAGGTTTAAAATAGTGATCCAGAACGACCCACAAGCGAAGCAGCGGTTCAAGGATTCCTTATAAAACAGGATAAGAATACTGAGACAAACATTGTTTCTTTACTTCACCATGCTTGAACTCGGGCTTCGAAGCTAGCAAGCTCAAATTCAAGCATGGTGTAGTTAAGAAACAATGTTTGTCTCAGTATTCTTATCCTGATTATAAGGAATCCTTAACCAAGACAAACAAATCCCTCCCTTCCCCCTTTGCTCTATTACTGCAGGTTGATGGCAACTCATAGTGCTTGAGCCCCCGTCCTGTCTGCTCTTGGTGCTGAGGTTAAGGAAGACAGCCTCTCTTTGCCCTTGGCAGCCCCTCTTTGTGCTATAAGCAATAGGGGGAGGGCAATGTCACTGTCACAAAGGACTTCATCAGTCTATCAAAATGTTAATACTGCTGACGTCCGAATTGTGGCCAACGCACGCAACACACACACTGCTGTTGTTGGCCGGAGAGGTGCCTTGTCTTGACACTAATGTGTGTGGTTTACTAGCGAGCGCACTTTGCGCACTCTCATGCTGTCAGAGTAATCATTTTGCCACAGGAAAAAGCCAGCTCGAGGGTTACGGTGTTCAGAAACTATGTTGTTTGTACTTTGCCTATGCCACCCCCGCTTGCTTGTGCACTCCGATTTGCGTTTGCTGGGGGTGTGGTATGTGCTTCTTGTGTGCATTTATACTGATATATTTCGTGTGTTATATACTGAGTGTGTTATATGTGGAACCGTGTAGCATTGGGGAGGGGTACGTCAGAGTTGCTGTGTGTGGTGTGTTGTTAGTGCTGGGTCTGTAGTGCGTGTGCTTCGTACGTGCCGAACGCTGAGCGTGCTGCAGTTGGAGCTGCGTAATTATGGGGGATGGGGTGTATCAGAAACCAGCAGGCTCTCTGCCCGCTTGCTGGCATTTGTATAGTAACAAAGGGTGTGACGTGAGTGTAGCCTGTGTGTGGCCTGGGCACACGAAGCTGAATATATCGTTGTCATACGATCCTGTAATGTCACAGACACATACACACAAATTCATCACATCACATCCGCGTGCGTCAGGCGCCCACCTTGAGACCTCAGTCACTGCTTGCGTTCTGACATAGAGAGGGTCTGATTTGAGGGACCCTCTTTTGACCATAGCTGTGCTGACCTCATTTTGAACTTTTGTTTTTGAGTCGAGTATTTTGAGTTCCCTTCTACACAGCAGGTATTCATTCGCATTCATGTGCATGTGCATGTACGTATTGACAAGAGCATGATTTGTGGGCAAATGATGTGGATGACAATGAGTCGTACACCTTTGTGGCTTTTTACGCTCAGAAGCCGTTCACACTCCCTCGATTAGTGGGCGTGCCTTCGGCCAGACGTACTGCCTATCTGGATGTGTTAATGGTAGAAGATGAATAAGAAAGACATAGTGGCTACGTTTTTAGGATGCGGTGCGTTATTTAAGCTTAAGCTTTAGGGAACCTAGGGGAGCATGTTTATGTGCGCACGGTGGAGGAGGAAGGACAGGCTGCTGATCTGCAAGGCTTATCAATGATGAAGATGTCAATTGGCTGCTTGCCTACCAGTAATTGTGTAGCTTAAAGCATGTTCTTTTTCTTTTAGGTCTGCGGCTGGGGTACTTTTGCAAATGGTGTTTCCGTTATGTGCTCGTAGCCAAGATCTCGTAGAGGTTCCAGAAGCTGCAGCTGCTACTGCCAGTTTTGGAAAAGAACGCGGACAGCTCTCTCATTACCCTCATTTATTTAAGAACTTGCTATAGATACGTATGCTAACGTTGTTTTCATTGTAATGCATCTTCTCTTTCAGAGTTCTGCCTTGAAGCGCAAAAGCAGCCAAGAGAATTTTCAAGAGAGCTAGGATAAGTTTAGTTTGGACTACAAAGGCATACAAGCAACCTGGGATGGATGGTTGCTCGACCTATCAGAACGAGGTAAGGGTAAGGGTAAGGGGTTACACAGCTATATCCGCCAGCGAGGGCAGTTGAGCTATAGCATAAAAAGCCAGCTTCAAGAAGAGAAAGAGGCCAGACTGAACAAGACACCAGAAAAAGAAGCTAGAGGGAACATGAAACTGATGTATGAACGATGTATGAACGAGGTAAACCTCAAAACAAACCAAGTAAAAAGGGACTGAAACGCAACTGGAAAAATGCCAATTCAAAAGAGCATAGAATAAGAAGATTACAGGTAAAGCCATCAAAACGTGCAACTGTTAGGCTGAGTATGTAAGGTAAGGTTGCGGCTCCCATCCTAGCATGTCCCCCGATTTGCTCTGGGTCTAGGTTGGCCTGTTCCCCCCTGCACTCAGCTCTTAGTAGAACAGCCCGTTTCTTGTTTTCTATGCTTTTTGCTGTCTAAGCTTTTGTCTGTCTTCCTTTCTTGTCCCCCTACTATTTGGGCTCGTAATGTTGAGAGTGACGTGCTGGCGCAGTTGCGCTGCTGTAGGGGTGGGTACCCTTTAGAGATCTTGGGCTGTGTTGGAGTTGGCTCCGGCGCACCAGTCATCGCAATGGCTTAGCTGCTTGTATCCTGGCAAACTCTTAACTTCCATTGGATTTACGTTGAGTGCCTCGAGGTTGTATAGCTAGACGTGCCCTCAGCCTGTTGCCTTTGTGCTCCTTACTAGCCCTGCTTCCCTAAACCTTGTTGTGACTTAGGCACCTAAGTACACAGACTTTCTTACTTTCCCGTACTTCATGTACACGTTTTGCCCTTCTTGCCATCAACCTGGATGCAGAAATCATACAACGGTTTCAATAATATTCAACACAGATTACACAAGCTGTGATTTAGAGTTTTAGGGTATATACTACTCAATGATAAATGGTGTTATACCAGAGGTGGTCGACTGAGCCTAAAAAAAGGGTCTTTTTACAATGTGAATTGAGCATGGGCGCCAAAGTTTGCTATGTTAAAGCTTAGCACCTAGCCTCACAGATGAACAGCATCAATAGCACTATATCAACACTACATTTCCAGCTGCTGCCCTGCACTTGAACACTAGACGCCACCAACATGTTCGAAGTTTTGACACAGACTCAGTTCAAAGTGGTTTTTTGCTCTTATCTTTACCTACAGGTGCCCCATCTACCAGACCTCGACACAGTATGTGGGGAGATGGTGGCACCCGTGGTGCCACCAGCAGTAGCAACAGTTAATACATGCTCAGTTTCAGTACCAGTTCAGTTTGCTTCAGTTTCAGTGCAGTAGGTTATACAGACCAGTTTCAGCAGTCTCACACTTGTGTTCAAACTCCAGTTGTCCCTGCGTTTCCAACTTGTCCAACTTATTTATGTGTGTGCAATGTGCGTGGGTTTTGAAAGGTCTTAACTATGTTCCAGTACGCGTCTACTTCGGTGAACCAGTGTCTACACTATTAATATGCTTTTACCTACCTCATCTCGTATCTTCAAGGTTAGCAGTTTCCAGTTGCGTCACAGCCCTTTTTTGACTTGGTTTGTTTTGAGGTTTACCTCGTTCTCATAGGTTGAGCAGCCATTCCAGGTTGAATGCCTTTGTAATCCAAACTAAACTAAACTTTTTATGAGCAGGCTTGCAGTCACACGCTTTGACCGATGGCTTTGTCTGTAAATTTTGAGTGTCGCTGTGAGTTGTGTGTTGCTGGAAGGTGATGTATCCTCTATGCCACCTCAGTCGGCAGGTAATGGTAGGTTGCTGCAGTAAGTTCACGTCTCTAATCCTTGGGTGCTGGAAATGGCATTTGCAGGCAGGGCTGAGGGCCATTGGAGATAGCTATGCAACATGGCAACCTGTTTTGTAAACCTTGTAACTTGTAACCCTTGCAACAAAGCAAAAACCAGGGAAAGTAAGACGAGCTCCCTAAATGCATCTTTTACAACCTTATGTTTAACAACAGCTTTTTTTTCTCGTTCTCCTTGATGCTTTCTCTTCGCGCTTCTTCAAAACAAACGTTCTCTTTCTCTATACACTTTTCTCTTCTACATACATCTGTTTCATGTCTCCTCTAGCTTCTGTGTCTTTTGTTTAGCCAGGTGTTTCAGGCATTTTCCAAACTTCCGCTGAGATGCCCTTTGAGGCATATATAGTGATGTAACCTTACCTTATGTTTACTTGATCAGCAATGCCTATCAGCCCAACATATGCGGCTGCCGGTTACCCCCTTTAAAAACCCTTTGTAAACCAAGCATATTTAGGTAAGAGACAAGAGTGTTGCTAAACATAAGTAGGATCGCAGACAGTGTAGGAGGCACTATGGACACACACAGAAACGTACAACAGTCGTAGCTAGCATGAAAATATGCCTGAAGGGTACATAGCAGCTAGCAGAACACACTACAGGATAAACGGAAACGCAATGTTGCAGTCATGAGCCAGGAATCGTTATGGAAGTGGGAAAATGTGCGCCATATATCACCCCCCCCCCCTGCCGCCTCCGACGTATCAATACTCATGTCAAAGGACAGAGCCAAATCGAACCACAAACGTGTCTCCTCCTTGTAAAGGACTCAAGCTTGTCAGGGAAATTGGGAACAAACGCCACCAGCATAGGAAGAGGAGGCCAATCTATGCATAAGGCAGTACAACATACTCCAAAAGATGTCACGAGGAGGCCCCATCTATACACAGGGCAGTACAACATCCTCTAAAGGCTGTCACGAGGATGTCCCATCTATACACAGGGCAGTACAACAGACTCCAAAGGATGTCATGAAGAGGTCCCATCTATACTCAGGGCGGTACCGGCACGAAGAGGCCCTCTCTCAAAAGGATGTCACGAGGAGGAGGAGGAGGAGGATGGGGAAAAAAGGGAAAAGCTATTACTCCCCACAACAATAAAGAAACAAGATCCACCGTGAAATCAAGGCCTGTACAGCTCAGCTCCTCCGTCACAAAATGGATAACTCAATGAGAATCAAAAGGGTTGCAAACGAGGCCTGGAACCGGCCCCTCATGAGCCGTCTTTCACAGTACTGGAAAGGACACGTCTGGTATGGTCAAACTTAGCAGCCTAGTTGGCCGGTGCGCATAGAGCTCGAAAGCAAGCCTTTTTAACAATGGTCAAAATCGTTCGCTTTCGCTAGTTAACAGCTCCTTACGTGCACTGCTGTAGAAGGTCTGCAGTTGGGAGCACGCATGTTGAGGACGCGCACTCACATACACACACACACACACACACACACACACACACACACACAAGTCAACACACATACCTTGTCAGTCGGTCAGCAAGCTGGATTTCCCACCCTGAAGTCAAGGCCAGGCAATAGCACGATCACGCAAGCACGGACCCACGCACACAAGACCTTCCTGCAATACTCACGCAGGCCCTTATTCCCTCACTAGGTACCATATCCTCTCATGCTACACATTGCCTAGTTGGTGTCCACTGCCCTTATTCCCTCACTAAGTACCATATCCTCTCATGCTACACACTGCCTAGTTGGTGTCCACTGCCCTTGGCACACTGCAGCTGCTGCTGCTGCTGCTGCTGCTGCTGCTGCTGCTGCAAAAGCTGCTGGATGTAGGGCTGTGGCGGGCTGTACGCAAGACCGTGACTGCCTGCTGGCGCACCCACCCTGGGATACATGTGAGGGCCTGCTGCTGCTGCTGCTGATGATGCCTCAGCTGGGTTGCCCCCATGAAACGCTACAGGCACAGGCTGTTGCTGCTGCTGCTGCTGCGGTCGCTGTTGGTGTCGTTGTTGGTGGTGTGGCTGCTGCTGTTGGTGTGGCTGTTGCTGTTGGTGGTGTGGCTGCTGCTGTTGGTGTGGCTGTTGCTGGCGCTGTTGTTGCGGCTGTGGATGTTGCTGCTGTTGCTGCTGCAGGAGGACCCCACTGTTGCCAAAGGGAGGGGACACTCCTATGCCTCGAGCACCCCCCATGGCCACCTGCAGCATATGATGGTGTGTTGAGAAGAGTGGGAAGAGTAGGAAGGTTTGGGAAGAGCGGCTGCCTGCAGCATATGATGATGAGCTGGGAAGGTTTGCGAAGAGTGGGAAGAGTTGGGAAGGTTTGGGAAGAGTGGCTGCCTGCAGCAAATGATGATGTGCTGGGAAGAGTGGGAAGAGTAGGAAGGCTTGGTAAGAGTGGCTGCCTGCAGCACATGATGATGTGCTGGGAAGAGTGGGAAGAGTGGCAGAGTTGGGAAGAGCGGCCACCTGCAGCAAGATGATGATGTGCTAAAAAGAGTGGGACACTGAAAGCATGCAGTGCTGGAACACCACGGCAGCGCTGCGCAGATGCACACGCGCGCCACCCCCTCCAGGGCTCCTGCAGCATATGAGGACGTGTTTGGAAGAGTGGGGCGAGGAAGTGGCTACCACAGTCAATGACAGCATGCGGTGCTGGAACACCACGGCAGGGCTGCAAAAACGCACACGCATGCCCCCCCTCAAGGTTCCCGCAGCATAAGATGATGTGTTTGAAAGAGCGGGGCGAGGAAGTGGCTACCACAGACAATGACAGCATGCGGTGCTGGAACACCACGGCAGCGCTGCGCAGATGCACACGCGCGCAACCGCTTTCAGGGTTCCTGCAGCATAAGATGATGTGTTTGGAAGAGTGGGGCGAGGAAGTGGCTACCACAGACAATGACAGCATGCGTTGCTGGAACACCACAGCAGGGCTGCAAAAATGCACACGCACGCCCCCCCCTTCAGGGTTCCTGCAGCGTGAGGGAGCACATAAATCCCACCAAACGTAGGCATTGCACAATAAGCGTGAGCGAGTACACAAAGCGTAAGAATTGCTCAATTAGCGTGAGTGAGTACACAAAGCGTGTGCTGAAGCAGAAGAAAAGCGTGGGTATCCGACAGGTGTGTGGGTTGCACGATACGACCCCCCTTAGGAGTGGTGTCACGTGTCATACTTGCAAGTACGCCCACTCACACACACACATACTCACACAGGCGTGCACACACACACACACAAATACTCACACACACAAATACTCACAGAAGCATGCACACACACGTACGCACCAAAACGTGCACACTCGCACATATACACGCTACACGCTCACAGACAATGCAACAAGTTGTATACCTGGTTCTGGAGGTCCAGCTGGCTCAGGGGGAGCTGGGTCATCTCGCCTGGCATGTGCACAGAGCTCCTCCTCTGCAAGGATGAGCGTGTGTGTATGTACGTGTGTGCACGTGTGTGTGCATGTATCTCGCCTGGCATGTGCACAGAGCTCCTCCTCTGCAAGGATGAGCGTGTGTGTATGTAGTGTTTGTGTGCATGTATCTTGCCTGACATATGCACAGAGCTCCTCCTTTGCAAGGAGTAGTGTGTGTGTGCATGTGAGTGCGTGTGTGTGTGCATGTGTGTGCATGTGTGTGCGTGTGTGCATGTGTGTGCGTGTGTGTGCGGTTTATATGTCAACTGATAGCAGCACCTCCCGTATACATTCATTCACAACCTGAAACCATGTGCACTCTATATACATAGGGTTGGCCATAGCCACATATATATACGGTGTTATTAGCTCCTCTGCAAGGATGAGCGTGTGTGTATATACGGCATTTCTTGCCTCCTCTCACCTGGAACATGCGGATCCAAGGGTGGTGCAGCATCTCCACAACGGTCGGCCTATCTCCCGGGTGCTTTTTAAAGCAAGATGAGATGAAGCTTTTGGCCATCTCGGAGATGGAGACTGGGTACGTTATGTTGACGGCGATGATGTTGCGTGCAGTGTCGATCATCTGTGCAAGAAGAAGGGTAGTGTAGGTAAGGAAACACAGAGTAGGTAAGGAAACACAGAGCGTGTTTTAAAAGACAGGCACGTGTGGTGTTGCGTGCTGTGTCAATCATCTGTGAAAGAAGAAGGGTAGTGTAGGTAAGGAAACACAGAGTAGGTAGGGAAACACAGAGCGTGTTTTTATAGACAGGCACGTGGTGTTGCGTGCTGTGTCGTTTATCTGTGAAAGAAGAAGGGTAGTGTAGGTAAGGAAACAAAATCATGTTTATAAGGTTGGCCAGAACCGTATATTTTCACTTTACACACTGTATATGACCGTACACTTGGTGATTTTTATGCCAACAACATCGTGTATACTCTGTATATATATGGTTCTGGCCAACCCTGCATATTCACAAAGACACGCAGGTGATGTTGCATGCCGTGTCGATCTTGTGTGGAAGAAAAAAAAGGGCCGCGCAGATGGGATTGAGGAAACGAGAAGTATTCACAAAACGCCCTTTTATTCACAAAACGCCACATTGACAATGTTGATGACAATAAAACGCCACAATAAAACGCCACATTGACAATGTTGATGACAATGTTGATGACAAAACGCCACATTGACAATGTTGATGACAAAAAAAAGCCACATTGACAATGTTGATGACAATTTTGATGACAATAAAACGACACATTGACAACGTTGATGATAATAAAACGCCACATTGACAATGTTGATGCCAATGAAACGCCACATTGACAATGTTGACGACAATAAAACGCCACAATAAAACGCCACTTCGACAATGTTGATGACAATGTTGATGACAATAAAACGCCACATTGACAATGTTGATGACAATAAAACGCCACATTGACAATGCTGATGACAATAAAACGCCACATTGACATGTTGATGACAATAAAACGCCACATTGACAATGTTGATGACTGCGACAGTGTTGGGGATACGGGAGGGACAAGACATGTTACGTCAAAAGAGTAGTGCAATGCACTGAGTGGTCAGACTGGTCACGATTTAATTGGTCACAAGCAATGAGTGGCCAGACTGGTCACGAGCAATGAGTGGCCAGACTGGTCACGAGTAGTGCAATGCAATTGAGTGGTCAGACGCTTCCTCCTCCTTGAATGTAATCACGTACACACCCACACACCCAAATCACTCACCCCACCCCACCCACACACACACCCAAATCACCCTCCCCCCCAGACACCCAAACCACCCACACAACACCTCTTCCCACCCACCCAACACACCCACACTCTCACACCCCCCCCCAACCCACCTCTCCGCCCACGGCTTTGAAAGGTGGCGCGCCCACAATCAGCTCATAGGCGAATGTCCCCACAGCCCAAGCGTCTGCCCCCATGTCGTAGTGCTGCCCATCGGGGGTGTTTTTGAACTGGTCGGGGGTCTTTTTGGTGGGGCAGCGCAGCTGGCCAAGGAGGGAAGAACGAGCACGGCGGAAATATGAGAGAGCAGTTGCAGTGAACGAAGAGAGGTGCGAGAGGATAGAGGTAAGAGTAGGCTGAGGAATGTGTTAGAAAACAATGACAGGGGCAATGGGGCAACGCAGCTGGCCAAGGAGGCAAGAATGAGCACGGGGGAAAATTGAGAGAGCAGTTGCAGTGCACCAAGAGAGTGTGAGAGGACAAAGGTTTAAAGTAAGCTGAGGAATGTTTTGAGAGGACAGAGGTAAGAGTAGGCTGAGGAATGTGTTCGAAAATAATGATAGGGGCAACGGGGCAGCGCAGCTGGCCAAGGAGGAAAGAATGAGCACGGGGAAAATTGAGAGAGCAGTTGCAGTGCACCAAGAAAGGTGCGAGAGGACAAAGGTTTAAAGTAAGCTGAGGAATGTTTGAGAGGACAGAGGTAAGAGTAGGCTGGGGAATGTGTTAGAAAACAATGATAGGGGCAACGGGGCAGCGCAGCTGGCCAAGGAGGGAAAAATGAACATGGGGGAAGTAGGACAGGGCAACGGAAAGTGTGGAGCGTGTGCGCGAGGAAGGATGGCAGCAGCAAAAAAGGAATGTGAGAGTTTTAAGGATCCACTCTCCTTTTGGGTGGGGCAGCGCAGCTGCTCAAGAAGAATGAGCATGGGGGAAGTTTGACAGGACAACGGAAAGGGTGGAGCGTGTGCGCGAGGAAGGATGGCAGCAGCAAGGAAGGAACATGAGAGTTTAAAGGATTCACTCTCCTTTTGGGTGGGGCAGCGCAGCTGCTCAAGAAGAATGAGCATGGGGGAAGTTTGACAGGACAACGGAAAGGGTGGAGCGTGTGAGAGGAAGGATGGCAGCAGAAGTGGAGGAGGGATGTGAGCGCTTTTGACTGTGGGGTTTGAATCTGGTCAGGGATGTTTACAGGAAGGAAAGCAGCACGTTGCTCACTGAAAAGAGCGAGAACAGAGCAGGTGCCGATCAAGAACAGAGCAGGTGCCGATTAAGAACAGAGCAAGTGCCGATTATGAACAGAGCAGGTGCTGATCAAGGCACCATACACAGCAAGGAAGGAAGGGTTTGAGAATCGTATTTTTGTGTGTGCACAGGTGAACAAGGGAAGCAGCTTGGTGGCTATTGATATTGACATCAAGGCGCATGTGCGCTTGCTTGTACCTGTATGAAAATGCACGTGCATGTGTGTGTGTGCGCGTCTGTGTGTGCGTGTACATGTGTGTGTGTGAGGGTGCATGTGTGCGAGTGTGCATGTCTGTGCGTGTGAGTGTGCATGTGTCTGTGTGTGTGTGCGTGCATGTTCGTGCACCGGACAAAGCCACTCACCTGCTCAGGGCTTATGTACCCCAGAGTGCCGTGTGTTGAATCCGTTCATGTGCAATCATTTGTGAGCATGCATGTGTGTGTACATGTATAGATAGGCGCAAGCACATCAGACCCAAACCCACTTGCTCAGGGCTCATGTACTCTAAAGTGCCAGCCCGAGTGTTTGCCCGCTCCTCCTTCAGGTCCACCGCTAGCCCTGTGCACGGTTGTGAAGGTTTCGGTGATGCAACTGTCAGTGCTGGCTGTGTGTGTGTGCATGTGTCTGTGTCAGTGTGTGTGCATGTGTTTGTGTCAGTGTGTGTGCATGTGTTTGTGTCAGTGTGTGTGAGCATGTGTCTGTGTGTGTGCATGTGTCTATGTGTCAGTGTGTGTGAGCATGTGTCTGTGTGTGCATGTGTCTGTGTGTCAGTGTGTGTGAGCATGTGTCTGTGTGTGTGCATGTGTCTGTGTGTCAGTGTGTGTGAGCATGTGTCTGTGTGTGTGCATGTGTCTGTGTGTCAGTGTGTGTGAGCATGTGTCTGTGTGTCTGCATGTGTCTGTGTGTTCCTCTGTTTGTTGTTCAGTCATCTCGACCAGGGGGTTGGTACCGGTGTGTGGCACTGTACACACAAACTTCGTAAGTGATGCAACTGTCTGTGTTAGCTGTGCAGAATGATCCTGGCTATCGGAAGTTTCTGAAAAGAAAACTTAAGATGCCAGGATTATTCTGACCACATTTTTGGCAGGTATAATTCTTGAAACCGAACAGTTCAAACCTCCTATCCATCAATGAAACGCTCTCAAAGAGCCCTATCTCCCAAAAAATGGTCCTGGAAATCTGTGGCCTTCCAAAGGACAGCAAACACACACACTCCAGCAAACAAACAAACACTAACATTGGGACCCATTCCCATTGTTTCCAGCTCAGTCAATCCAAGCTCATTTCCATCAACCCACACAAACTTCCTCTTAAAAGAAGGGATGCCACTTTTTTAGATGCAACTTCAAGGGATACCACTTAACAGAATATCTCTAGCCAACAGAGTATCTCTAGCCTTTTTCGCAAAGGCCCCCTCGTGGGAGCGAGAGCCCCTAGCATTGCCCCTCTACCAAACTTGAAACTTAGCTCCCCAGGCCCACCCAGGGCACCACCTGGGCCGATACTCGACATACAATCCTAACCAAAACCTTCACCGTGCGAAAAACAGTTCTGGGACCCTGGGGTGCGGTGTGTTAGCAGGTTTTCCTGAGTGCGGTGTGTTAGCATTTTTTCCTGAGTGCAGTGTGTTAGCAGATTATCCTGAGTGCGTTGTGTTAGCACATTATCCTGAGTGCGGTGTGTTAGCAAATTTTCCTGAGTGTTAGCAAATTTTCCTGAGTGTGTGCGCCTGCCAAGTACGGGGCCAGGGCCATGAGAGGTGGCCGGATTTGAAACTTCCGCCACTAGTTACCACTAGTTAACACTAGTCAGCCGGATTAAGAAATTCCCACTCGTTACTACAAAATGCAAGCTCGCGACTGAGTGCACGGATATCCATATTTCAAGTAGCAGTGGACTCAATATATTTCAAGGAATGAAATTGGGACAACAGACAACGCCAGGGCTGGAGCGTTGATTTACGCATGCATAAGCCGGGTGTGGGCA
>Ga0307947_1002063_pt1:5000-16042 | contig 16042 bp, 22 predicted proteins | sample OrgLakmetagen232_FD_201840 | JGI IMG/M metagenome (GOLD analysis project Ga0307947, IMG submission 201840) | Saline water microbial communities from Organic Lake, Antarctica - #232 | ecosystem: Environmental > Aquatic > Non-marine Saline and Alkaline > Saline | place: Antarctica...
TTGGATAAGACACGCGGATGTTTGTTTTACAGTGGACCAGATACGTATATTTGTTTAGGAGGCCTTGTTGTGGAGTTGGATAAGACACGCGGATGTTTGTTTCATATTGGACCAGATACGTATATGTGTTCAGGAGAGGGACCTGATGATACGGGCTCAATTACCCGTGTCCTGGTTCGTGTAACATTTAGGCACTGAGGTGTGCCAGTGGCTTTCAGAAGCTTTTTAAAATTTATGGTCAAGCTTATGGCTGTCAGCAGCTTGAGGTCAGATTTTTGGTCAAGCTCATGGCTGTCAGCAGCTTCAGGTCAGAGTTACGGCCAAGCTTGGCTGTCAGCAGCCTATAGTCAATAGTCAAGCCTCATGCTTGCTGGCATACAACTACTCTTTTGTACAGATGCACATATACACACACATAGACAGACAGACACTCTCACACGCATGATTACATCCACAACAACAACACAACTGTACACAGGCACACCACACACTGTTATCGTAATCATTTTTTTCTTTTGTCATCCATCGATATCCGACTGCACGCCATGCAGGGCTCGTTATCCAATGTGTCAGCTCACCATTTCCTGCTTGTCATCTTAACCATTTGCCATCCATCGGCATTAATTTGCACACCATGCAGGGCTCGTTATCCAATGTGTCGGCTCACCAATTCCTGCTTGTCACTTTAACCATTTGCCATCCATCGGCATTAATCTGCACGCCATGCAGGACTCGTTATCCAATGTGTCGGCTCACCAATTCCTGCTTGTCATCTTAACCATTTGCCATCCACTGGCATTAATTTGCACGCCATGCAGGGCTCGTTATCCAATGTGTCGGCTCACCATTTCCTGCTTCCTGGCAAACCACACCACACGACGGTGCTGTACGCTCAACAGTCAACGGACGCTCAGCTCAGCGAGGCAAAGCTAGCAAGTCACAGGTAGTGCCATGTTGTATACGCAGCATTTACACAACTGAGAAGCAAGAAATTAAGAAATTAGACTGAGTACTGTACTTACAGAGTATTGGACTTACAATCATATTTACAAGCTTGTCAAGATTATGCTTGGATTTGGATGTATATTTGTGTGTGTGCATGTGTGCATGTGTGTGCGCATACTTGTGTGTGTGGTGTATGTGTGCACTCCAAGTTGTGTGCATTTGTGAATGCAGTTACCGTGCAGTGCTTATAATTTTAAGGTAACGTAAGGTAAAACCTACAGAAGCGGCGGAGATTATTAGTCTGTGTTTAGGTTTCTTGTCCTGCACATTGACCTCATCTCCCGGGAACCTCTCCTCAGCCTCTACCAGTAGCAAGTGTTTGTCTGTGTATATGCATGTATGTGTGTGTATGTGTGCGTGTGTGTGTGTGTGTGTATGTGTGTGTGTGCGTGTGTGTGTGCAGCGAGTACTGCCTACCCACAGACCAGCCCTGCGCATTTTCACAGCCCTGAGCAATGGTCAAACTGGCCCTGCATAACCGCTTCTTCCCCTCACCAACATTCCCGCAGGTTGTACCTCCACCAGCTGCTAGGGCTACCAACCCACAGACCAGCCCTGCGCACCAACATGGCCCTGAGCTTTGGCCACACACCAGGTGCTGCATCGTTGGATTCTGGCAGTCCTGAGGGGGAGGCAGCACCCAGGCAGCGCCGTCTGATGAATGTGCACTTAAATCTACCCCCTCCGAGTGAGTGTGTATTTGTGTGGCAGTGTGTGCGCGCGCTGCAACGGCTGCGTCACCCTGTGTATGTGTGTTCATTGATTAGCGTCCTTAATAAAAAGTGTGTATGTACGTGGTGTGTGTATGTGTGGGTTTATGTGTGTTTGTGTGTGGGGGGGTGCCCGTGTCTGCAGTTGAGTGTGTTCATGTGTGTGTGTGTGTGTGTGTGTGTGTGTGTGTGTGTGTGTGTGTGTGCGCGCGTGCATGTGTTTTCTTCGGAAGGAGTCAAACGAGAAGCATCCAAGTACCTTTTAATACAAGAGTAAACAAACAATGATCTCACATCCACTCACTTGCCGTCCTCACCAACTTCCAAATCAATGAATTAATTGGCAATCACACTCTGCTGTCTTGCAGTCCGGGGCTGTGAGGCTGCCCTGATTGACGGTTCTTACGAGTACTGCCATTATATGCAGGTAAGTCACCCCTCTACACAGGCCCTGTATTCACTGGTTTGTTTTGTGTGGGACAGCAGCTTTTTATTCATTGCATTAAAGGTAGGCATGCCTGCCATCAATTGGTGCTGTGTGTGCTGTGGATTCGAGGTGGAAATCAGCCCAAAACCTGCATCGCTCTCTAAAGCTCTCGCTCTCTGAATCTCTGAACTGGGTCAGGAAGAAAACCATGGCGCTGGTAAAGCAGTCACACTCTCGACAGGTACTAGTTAAAATGGTGAGGCAAGACGGTGAGCCCTGAACCTGCGTCGCCTCGCTCTCTGAATCTCTGAACTGGGTCAGGAAGGAAACCACGGCGCTGGTAAAGCAGTCACACTCTCGACAGGTACTAGTTAAAATGGTGAGGCAAGACAGAGAGCCCAGAACCTGCATCGCCTCGCTCTCTGAATCTTTGAACTGGGTCAGGAAGGAAACCATGGCGCTGATAAAGCAGTCACACTACCAGCATGTACTACTTAGATATGGGTACGCGTTGAGGAGCATTCGTTTTGGGGTGCACCCTTGCTTTTACAGAAATTCTGAAAAAAGGAGGACAACCTTCTGCCTGGTATTTCCTCGTTGGTCTCCATGCTGCAGACGACTCGATTCTGAACACTTTGCCAGCAAGAACAACGACAAGATGAGCAGGAGAAGCACTTCCCTTTGATTTGTGTGCTGCAGATAATACGCATTTTTGAGTTATTATTATTGTATTATTGTATTATCATTTGGTTGTTATTTCTAAGCACTGTGTGGAAAGGCGTGCTTGAATGGCAGCAATGACATGAGCAGCAATGACACGAGCAATTCCCTCAGTAGCGCTCAAACACACAAATTACAGTATGCCTCAACTGGACGCACGTCCGTGCTTTCTGGTGAGTCAAATTACAGTATGTCTCAACTGTACGCACGTCCGTGCTTTCTGGTGAGCCACTGCTGCTCAGCGCTGCTCCAACAATTCCAACGGGACTAACTTCACCTTATATTGCAAATCTTTTTACTTACCTTCATTAATACAGCAACACCTTCTAACATGTCACACACCCCTCTGTAGCACTTGCGTATACTATTTCTGTGTTTCTGACTCTTTGTTTCTTGACGACTAAATTCACCTTATGTTGCAAATCGATCTACTTACCTGCATTAATACAGCAACACCCTCTTAACATGTCACACCTCCCTCTGTAGCACGTGTGTATAATATTTCTGTGTTTCAGACTCTGTGTTTCTTGACGACTAGGTTCATCTTACTTTGCAAATCCTTTTACTTACCTTACCTTCATTTATACAGCAACACCCTCTAACATGTCACACCTCCACTTGTGTATGGTTTTACTGTGTTTCTTGTCAATCGTGGGTGGGGCTGCGCTGATCGCTCCTTAGATGTCAAAGCAGCTACAGCAACAACTAACAACAAACTTATACACATGTCACATGTCTCTGTGTTACCTACTCACAGGATCGCTCCTTAGATGTCCAAGCAGCTACAGCAACAACTTGTAACAAACTTACACACATGTCTCTGTGTTACCTACTCACAGGATCGCTTCAATGACTGTGGGTGGGGCTGTGCATATCGCTCCTTACAGACCATCGTGTCGTGGTTCCAGCAGCAGCAATACACAATTAAACCCATCCCAAGTCACAGGCAAGTCGCTTTTCTCCAGCAGCAGCAATACACCAACAAACCCATCCCAAGTCACAGGCAAGTCGCTTTTCTCCAGCAGCAGCAATACGCAAACAAACCCATCCCAAGTCACAGGCAAGTCGCTTTTCTCCAGCAGCAGCAATACGCAAACAAACCCATTCCAAGTCACAGGCAAGTCACTTTTCTCCAGAAGCAGCAATACGCAATACGCAAACAAACCCATTCCAAGTCACAGGCAAGTCGCTTTTCTCCAGTTGCAGCAATACACAAACAAACCCATCCCAAGTCACAGGCAAGTCGCTCTTCTCCAGCAGCAGCAATACAAATACAAACCCATCCCAAGTCATTGGCATTGCCGCTCATCTCCCACTGAAATTGGCAATTTGATGGTTTTTTTGAGATGCAATCCTAGCATAACAATGCAAAAGAATTTAAATTCTGGATTGCTCTTTGCTGAGGTCTGACCTTCCCTGACGTTATACGCATGTGTTTCCTGCCGAGGCTGTACGCAATCGCAAAACATTGGTTTTATATTGAGTGATGCGGATTACAAGGCTAATCAAGCCTGACGTAGTTGATCAAGTCCTGCCCAAAGCAGCATAGACAGCATGATGGCTTTGCCGAGGCGAAGAGGTTATTTTCAAGAGATATGTGCAGCAGTTGGAGCCAAAACGCAATTAATCGTAGGTACAACTCGTGTGTGTTCTCATAAAGCATGCAGGGATGCATAAACGTGATAATGATTTTTAACTTTTTTTTGCACAACACAAATGCAGGGAGCTGAAGCAAATACCCTTATGAGGCTGCATGACCCTAGGTGTTTCTGCCTCAAAATATTTGTCACACAACACACATGCAGGGAGGTGCAGCAAATACCCTTATGAGGCTGCATGACCCTAGTTGTGTTTCTGCCTCAAAATATTTGTCACACAACACACATGCAAGGAGGTGCAGCAAATACCCTTATGAGGCTGCATGACCCTAGTTGTGTTTCTGCCTCAAAAGATTTGTCACACAACACACATGCAAGGAGGTGCAGCAAATACCCTTATGAGGCCGCATGACCCTAGTTGTGTTTCTGCCTCAAAAGATTTGTCACACAACACACATGCAAGGAGGTGCAGCAAATACTTTTATGAGGCTGCATGACCCTACCCTAGTTGTGTTTCTGCCTTAAAATATTCGTCACACAACATACATGCAGGGAGGTGCAGCAGATCCTCGTGAGGCTGGGCGACAAAACGCGTGACTTTGTGGGCTCTAATAATTGGATCGGGGCTATAGAGCTCTCCTACATCTTGGACGACTACTTGGATGTTACCTCAAAGATCATCACAGTGAACAAGTAGGTGTGGGCTGCAGCAAACTCCTTCAGTCAGGCACTAGTGGTTTTAAATTTGCTCAGACAGGTCAGTTGGGGTGTGATGCAAGTCAGTTGGAGTGTGATGCAAGTCAGTTGGTGTGTGATGCAAGTCAGTTGGTGTGTGATGCAAGTCAGTTGGCGTGTGTTGCAGTTCAGTCGGCGTGTGATGCAGTTCAGTCGGCGTGTGGTGCAGGTCAGTTGGGTTTGATGCAGGTCAGTTGCGTGTGGTGCAGGTCAGTTGGCGTATGTGATGCAAGGCAGTTGGCGTGTGATGCAACAAACGGTTTCACGCAGGCTATGCACCACTGGTGCATCACAGCAGGTAAACTGAGTGCAAAACTGCAGTTTACAGCTTTGCCCAAACAGGCAAACTGGTGTGTGTGTATGTGTGTGTGTGTGTCTGTGTGTGTTTGGTACCTGTACAAGTGTGTATGTATGTGTGTGTGTGTGTGTGTGTTTGGTACCTGTACAAGTGGGTATGTGTGTGTGTGTGTGCGTGCGTGTGTGTGTGCGTGTGTGCGAGTTGCATGGACGCTGTCAATTGCCCAAGATTGTTACTATTCTTGGGTAATCCTTCAATGCAAGCTAAACAATGGGAGCTACTCAAGGCCTACGCTTGCTTTAATCTGTGAAAATTTTACGCGCTCGGTTGTATAATGCAGTGTATAAATATTGCAATTAAAAACAACTTATCTAAAGAATCGCAGCCTCATTCATACACATGCACGCTTGCGTGTACGCAATCAGGCATTCATGTATGCACACAAGCCCACAAGCCCACATATACGCATACATGTGCACACATCCGTCAACACGAACGCACACAGGGGCTCAGACATCCCCTCCCACGCCAGAGAACTCGCTGCCCACTTTCAAACCCAAGGGACCCCAGTCATGATTGGAGGAGGTGTGCTAGCCTACACCTTGCTCGGTGAGTACTCTTTTTGTTTGCTGAGTGGGTGCAGGAGCGTGCGTGTGTGCTATTGCGTGGAGGTGCAGGAGCGTATGAGTGGAATATCTACTGGGTACTGGATCGCTAATCGTCTGGTTCGTTCTACCTAGTCTGATTCCTTGGGACACCTTCTTGACACACAATTTTGTTCCCTGCATCAGCTGCAGAATGCAGGTATGCACAAAAGAAAGCGTTTTGCCATAGGAATACACGGCAGCAATTTGTGTGCGTTTGCTGAAATGTTTGGCATGTCGCTTGCCTGAGGACATGTATAACTCATTAAGTTCCCCTAGGAATGTTCAGGCCTTCTTGGCTTCCTTCCAGATCATGCCGCGCCCAGATCAAAGCTGGACATACATGGACAGTGCGTATCCAGTTTTCTAATCCCACCATGCTCTGCAGGTGTCGCCTTTGACGAAGCCACCGGAGACTGCGCCTTCCTTATCTTGGATCCACACTACACAGGAGGTTCGTTCTAAATGTGCATTGCCGCTCTAAATTTGGGGCCGCTCTTGTGGAAGTTCACTTTCATTGTCTGTACATGTGTGTACCTCCAATCAACTGATTCATCTCATTGAACTGACGCGACTACAATGCAGGCGAGGATTTGAAAAAGATCCAAGGCGGCACGTGGGTGGGCTGGAAAAGGACAGGAGACAGTGCGGCTGCCGGGGGGCCCTTGTTTATGCGCGACGCTTTCTATAACTTTCTGTGCCCCCAATGTCCTAAGGCTGTGTAGCGTGGACGCTAATTCAGCAGGCGTGTAGGCTAAATTCCTTTGCTCAGCATTTGTATATGGGTATCTCTATTTTTTGGAATAATTTGCTGGAACGATGGCCCGAGGTCTCCAATGTCAAGTCGCGTTAAAGAGGATTCTGCTTCATTATGTTAATGTGAATTGTAATTAATGTTAATTGCATCTTAGCTTATTGTGAAAAGTATAATTATAATTAATGCCAGGCGATGCGCAGTAGCTCCATCCTGCTCCTCTCTCTTCCCAGAGCTTGGTTCCAAGCTGCTCCACACATGCTAGGCCTGTCCTCATTTCTTACTCCAAAAGCAATGAAAACTTGCAGCCCATACCACACCAGTGCAAGCAACGGAACGGCTTCCCACACCTGTCCCGCGTGGACGGGGCTGAAAGGCACAGGATGGGTGGCTTGCAGCAGCAAGTGTGGCAGCATGGCAGCAGCAAGGACAGGTCGGAGCCTGTGTGGAGAAAAGGCAAGCCCTTGCTTTGGAAGGGGACAGCAAAGATATGCAAGCACGCGGGCTGACCGTTCCCAGGCTACCCGATTCTCGCAAGGCATAGACCCTCATGCTGGAGTGCTGCATGCTGGAGACACAGACGTGCATGTTGTGTGGTCATTCACAGGCAAGGTGATTTGGGGTGGCTATATCTTGCGACTGAGTGTTTTTCCAACTGTGTTGCACACGATGCTTGATACTATGAAACATATATGCACACACACACACACACGCACACATACACACACACACATACACACACGTGCACGCACACACACATGCACACACACATATACACACATGCACGCACACACACATATACACACGTGCACGCACACACACGTGCACACACACATACACACACATATATACACACATGCACACACACATATACACACGTGCATGCACACACACGTGCACACACACACACATACACACACACCAACCTTTAAATCACAGGTGCGGAAATCAGCAGAGCTCTGGCAGCAGCTCCGAGACCGATGCCTGTCGCCAGAGGAGCATGCAGAGCTGGGGCAGGGGCACGCCCTGACAGCTACACCTGGCGCACACCAACACATGAATGAACAGCAACGACACCAGGAACAGCAGCAGCTTCGGCAGGAGCAACGCCAAGAACAGCAGCAGCAGCACCAGCTGCAGGATGCCAGCTGGTCTCATCACGACGAGCGCTTGTTAGCAAGAGCAGTGACCCGCAACTCTGTCGCTGCCGTCCTTAACGGTGCGCGCGCGGGTGATGTGTGCGCGTCCTTGGTGGCTGTGTGCTCGTATATTGATGTGTACTTGTTAAGCGTGCACTGTTGCAAGCTGTGTGTACTTGTGTCCTGTGCCTGTGGCACTCGTGTGTATGTGTGATGTGTGTGTGTATGTGTGTGTGTGCGTGTTTTAGCGGCACGTGTCATATGTGCTTTTGGCATGTATTGACAGCTGTGGCATCGTTTATGCGCTTGTCACGACAGGGTCTTCAGTCATGGTTCCAACGCAGATGGTATCCTTCTGGCCTTTGGAGAGTAGAGTGTGTGTGCCCTAACCACTACGAGCTTGCCTAAACGTAATGCACTCTTGCAAGTACTCTCATATGAGAATGACACACATGCACACACGCACATACTCACGTATAAGCACACGTGCATACAAGCACACACACACGCACACACACGTAGCAACACACACATATGCACTCATAAACACACGTACGTACAAACACATACACCCACAAGTACGCAAACACACACATACGCGCACACTTACATACATACTCACACACACACGCACACGCTAACAATCACATACACACGCAGGGATGCATGGTAGCCAACGCCCGGAAATGGCACCTGCAGCCCTACGCTTTGCGCGCCACCCACACGGCAAGCCCTTCCTTTGTCCCTCCTCTTTTCCCTCTTCCCCCTCCTCCACTTCCTCATCACAACAACCGTCATCAGCTCCCTCTTCTTTCTCGATCACCCCCTCTTCCTCCATCTTTCCTCGATCTGCCCCCTCACCCTCCTCCCCTTCCGCACCCCAACCATTTCCTCTTCCCTCCTTTCCTGCTCCACAACCGCCGCCGCTACCTATTTACTCACCAAACGCAGAGGTCACCCGCACATTCACCACCCCACCCCCCTCCACCTCGGACATCGATGACAGCAGCAGCAGCAGCAGCAGCAGCAGCAGCAGCAGCAGCAGCAAGGGTGTGGGCAGCAGGAATGGCAGTAGGAGCAACATCAACAACAATAGCAGCAACAGCAGCAGCAGCAGCGAGGGTGTGGGCAGCAGAAATGGCAGTAGGAGCAACATCAACAACAACAGCAGCAGCAGCAGCTTGACCGATGGATACCAAGGTCAGGATCTAGATGAATGGCTCCCTGAGCTGGGAAGAGACTCGCAGGGTGGCCTCCCGCCGCTCCAGTTCAACACGACACACACCAGTGGCGTTGTAGGTACGTGGCTGTGAATGTTCTGTCTGTCTCTCTGCCTGTGTGCTTCAAAGTGGCTGCTGGGTCTGAGTCGTAATGTGTGTGTGTGTGTGCGTGTGTGTGTGTGTGTGTGTGTGCATGTGTGTGTGGGAGTGTGTGTTTTAGTGTGTGTGTGTGTCAATGTGTTATCCACTTACACGAGTGTGGTTACTTGTCCTGATTATCCTTCTGTACTTTGGAGGCAGTTGAAACAAGCGCACTCGTGACAAAAGGTCAGGGTCGATATTTTATCAAACTACGACTCTTTCATACACATGTATGTGGCCATAGCAGTATTTCATCAAACTACGACTTTTTTCATACACATGTATGTGGCCATAGCAGTGTGTCAGTGCCATTGTTTCAGCTTAATATACAAAACATATCTGGTACCAAGTACCAAGGTGGCTTTTGCTATTAATGTGGGGAGTGGTTGCTCTGCCTGCATAGTTTCTCTTGAGAAAAAAGGGTTAGGGTTTAACCCTAATCCGATCCTTGCAATCCTCCAGTTTTCCCTTTTATGCGACACATGTTTCTCATCCCATCCCCATCCCCTTCAGGCTGCGCTGTGGCCCCTGGAAACATCGCTGTGGGTCTGGACGTGGAACGCCTAGGTGTGCTTTTCATTGCATGGCACACACACTATTTGTAGGGTTGGCCAAAACCGTATATATACACCGTATATGACTGTATATTTGGTGATCTCCCTGCCAAAAATACCGCATATACACCGTATATATATGGTTTTGGCCAACCCTAACTATTTGAGTACTGTTTTGTAGTTTTTTTTTACTCAGGTTCTGAAGGTATGGGTCTATGCACACAGAGCGCCTACATAGAGCATTTACCCAAATGCCATGGTGCGCGCATTGCCTGTGCAAGCATGAGTATGAAGATGCGTTGTTCAAAGGCTAGTAGCAACCTGTAATTTAATATGTCGCAATGGGTGCTTGGAAGTTACATTATAATAGCTTCCACAAATTGATTGGTTGAGTCTGGACATGGAGTGCGGAATCTTTGTGTGTGGCTTCCATTCACATATTGCAGCTCGCAGCACATGCACCTAAAACCTTTACCTTCCGTACCTTAGCGGACCCATCCTGCGCCCCAAATACAGAAATAACTTATTGAATCCCGCACCTCTAATATTTTTGCCCTCCATGCAGGGCCTTTGACTTAACTTAGCAAGGGAGGGTGTGGGGGGGCTCTTGTTGCTCATGTATATAAACCCTAATATGCATAAAGCTCACCCCGCAGGGCCAAAAAAAAAATCATGGCAGTCACGTGTAAATTTTGGGCCTCCAGCCCAAAATACCCCCCCCCCCCCCAAACCCCCTCCCTGACCCCCCACACTAATAAAAAGGGTGTCAATCTGCTCAGAATTCAAGCAGCTATCTGCCTGCACAGTTCTCACGCCAAATAATGCAATACCTGATGAGCTATAGGGCAAAAATTGGTTTGCACACGCTCTTGCACTGACCACCTGTTTGGTGCACAAATCCAGCCAAAACCTTTGCCAAAGCATTTTTATACTTCAATCATGCAGCTTTTGCATAATGCAATGCGTAAACTGCAAGTTTGGAATCAATTGCTGGTAATTTGCCTGAACACACCCCCGCGGCCTACTTGGGGACATTCCATGCATTTCTATGACCAGGCACCCAGACCCCCCCCCTTTTAATCGAATCACCCAACAAG
>Ga0307947_1002064_pt1 | contig 16038 bp, 11 predicted proteins | sample OrgLakmetagen232_FD_201840 | JGI IMG/M metagenome (GOLD analysis project Ga0307947, IMG submission 201840) | Saline water microbial communities from Organic Lake, Antarctica - #232 | ecosystem: Environmental > Aquatic > Non-marine Saline and Alkaline > Saline | place: Antarctica: Organic Lake...
TGTGTGTGTGTTCGTGCGCTTGTGTGTGTGTGTGTGTGTGTGTGTGTGTGTGTGTGTGTGTGCGTGCGTGCGTGTGTGTGTGTGTGTGTGTGCGTGCATGCGTGCACGTGTGTGTGTGTGTATGTCTGAGAGTGTGTGTGTGTGAACGAGGGCGCGCTTGCGTGTGCATAAGCGAGAGAGGTTGGAGAGGTACTCACCTCGTTGGGGCCTCTAGCGGAGCTGGAATAGCATTGGCCTTCTTTTGTTTCAAGTAATACAGTAGAGCCAGAGCACCAGCACTGGATCCCAAAAGCAGACTAGACATAAGTTTGTGCAGCACACATGTTACAATAGGTAATTAAATTGTAAAATTATTGTGATTTATAGTCCAAGCATTTATAGGCCAAGCACGAAGGTGTGGCAAGTTGATAATAGACACCCAGGCACTTTCGCACACATACACGCACACACACACGCACACAGTCTCTCACACACACACACACACACACAAACACACACACACACTTAAACACACACACACACACACACACACACACACACACACACACACACACACACACACACACACACACACTCAAACGCTCACACACACGCATGCATACACACACCTTCTTACGCACGCATGCAAACACACACACACACACACACACACACACACACACACACACACACACACACACACACACACACATACACACACATACACACATGCACGCCCATGCTGCAGCTTTGAAAAGTGAAGATCGAGGCGTTGCTGGCTGCACGCCATTGTAGATGCCCACGTCCAAGGCAGTCCCAAGGCTTTTCAGGGCCCTGTTGCGCTATGGAGGCAAAATGAAGCCTGGTTTTGCCATACGAGCCTCGCCTCAAGGACGGCCTTGGGGCACCCATGCACTTACTGATACAGGCCCTGGTGAGCTGCATGTATGTATGTTTGTGTGTATGTGTGCGTGCGTATATGTGTGTGTGTGTGCGTGCGTATGATCATGTTATTGTGTGCATGCATGAATGAGCTCTTCTGCATGTAACTCAGTCACAGGAGCCTCGGGGGAGGCGGCATTTTCAAATGAAAGATTTTGCGCTACCTCGCTTGTATTACCACATCACGCCAATCCCTGCATTTCTATTTTCCAGTCCCTATCCTGCCACGCTGTAGCTGCAGCATTGTACCTAATAGCGCCTCGTTGGGTGCTGAAATGCTCAAGTACGCTGCATTCCACCTTATGGGAGAGGGAGTAGCTACGGGCCTGTGCGTTAAAAGAAAATTTCTCATTGCACGTAATTTGCTTAGTGCATTGTTCGAGCAAGAGCGAGCTTGACTTTCAACTTGCGTTTCCTTTTTCATCCTACCATATCAAAGGGCCCTGCCATGCACCACGCATTGCTGTTTCCACTTAGTGTGATCCTGCTCATCAAGTCTTTACCCTTTACACTTGCAGCCTACCAGAGGCTGCTGCTGAAGCGCCTTGTGCCCAGTCTAGAAGCCCCAGACCAGATGCTCAATGCTGACCTGTAAGTTGGGTTTTAAAGTTCAAGCATCTACCACGCAGAAAAAGGGCACTGCCTTGTTTTCATTCTTCGTACATGACTCGTGTGTGTGTGTGTGTGTGTGTTTGTGCGTGTGTGTGTGTATTTGTGTGCGTGTTTGTATGTACGTGTGCAAGTAGGATATGATTGTGGAAGAGTTCATTTGTCAGAGGATTGTTGTTTTCATGAGGTGTTATATGGGGTAAGGTTAGTAGCCTGATTTCTGTTTTATATATGTGAGGTTGGTCCACTGAAAATCTTTAGGTGAATGACTGTTGATTTGGTCGTGTGCCGCTGGCATCAGAAAATTTTTGAAATTTACGAGCTTTGTCCTTTTAGCAATCACCTGTTCCCAAGTGATTATAGGCAGGAGGTACAAGCTATGAATTAAGACCATGCGTTCAAACACAGGAGGCACTAGCAAACTCTGTTATGCACACCCTTTTATCCGCGCGGCCAGGTATGTAAGCAGCTTGTGTGGGAAGGAGTGCAGTAATTTTTGTGTGTCGTGTGGGTCAGCCGTTAAGTTGAACTCGTCTCTTCACACGTGCGACCTCAAAAAGTTTACTCTTGTCGTTGGTACCTGTTTGAAGGATGTTAGCTGCCTTGGCTCCTTGAGGGAGTAAGATAAGAGTTTGGGGAGCAGCGGATTTTTATGTTTTTCTATAATTGTGTAAATGTGTGTTTGCGTGTATGTATGTGTGTGTACGTGTGCGTGTGCGTGTCAAGGCTTGGTCCATCCAGTAAGTGGTGCAGACCCCAAACAGCATCCCTCCCTGACCCATACAGAGGATGGCTGACACACCATATCACTCATTCTTTTGCATGCGGCCAGGTTCAAGCAGCTTGTGCGGGACAGGTTCCGGGATGAAGCACGCGGCCAGCCGAACCAGCTTGCTGAGGAACTAGATGAAGGATTCCGTGCACTGCGTTTGCTAGGTGTGCAAATGTATGCACACACGCACGCACACACACAAGTTTAAATGCACACACAAGCGCTCACAACTGTTTGCAAACACATAAATTTACAGTCGCACACACGCACATGCACATGGGCAGTGCACACAAATATATGTACCTATACACACACACAGGGGAGCAGATATATCTTCACACATGTAGCTCAACGTGCACTACTGAGGTGAGGATGGTTTACTGTTGCATTGCGTCAGAAGGATTGTGTAATAGAAGCTGGGCAGCTACCCAGATGGGGAAAATACTATAGCTGACTTTATATTATGGACAGCATTGTTTGCCCCGACTGTCCCGAATGTTTCTAAACGAAACTAACGCTTCATCAAAATGGGGTAGGAAGGTACCTAGCCTGCGTCAACAGCTTTTATGCTACTCATGTAGAACCTATTACTTCAGGATCATCATGCTGGAATTAGTCAGATATCTTAATCATACCTGACTAAGGGGAGAAACAGTTGAAAGCAATGCCATTGCATGCCAATATGTCATTTGTGCGTATGTGCTCCCAAACGCTGCTGGGGCACGCAGCACGATTTGAAACACTCGTGGCTGGCTCTTTGTGCATGTGTTTCATTCGACCTTATAAAGAACCAATTTCCTTTCTGTGTGCTGCCCACAATTGCAGGGTGTCCAAATAGACGTGACGAGCTCCTTTGACAGGGTGCGAGGGAGTGGTAGAGCAGTCTATTGCGTTAGACAGCAAGGGATGAATGTTCGCTCGCCTTCAAGCAAAGTTTGCAGAGTGCATCCTAAAACGCTTAAAACAACTCCAACAAGTCCCTCGCTCCAGCACCTGTCTGCAATCTACACCTGAAACTCATGTTACATTCAAGGCCCTCAAGTCACAAGCACCAAATTCTAGACCCTCGACTTATCGACTTTGCAGTGCACCATTATAAATTATATACAATCTCCTTTATCTTACAAATCTCCACAACCCAATATCTTGTCGGCTGGCTGGCATTTGAGGAGCACTTGTCTGCAATTGCATACAAGCATACAAGCATCATGGTGCCGATTAAAACAAATGGTGTTTTGGCTCCTTGTCCTGTTTGGCCTGAAACCTGTCCGTTGCATTTGCTATTGATTGCACACTACTTAGCTAATACAGATTCTGTGGTAACTCCATATGAAGATGATATGGCGTGACAGCTGAGAATCCAGCTCAAAAAAATAGGGAGGCACCTAACAAGACTCGCTGAGGAGTTGCTTGACTTACGTCACACGTCATGCCAGTATCGACAAACACACCACTTGCAAAGCATGGAATCAAGCAATTGTTGCTCTGCTTTTTGTGCAGCATTGCTCAATTGGCTCGGGCCAGCTTAGCGGCTTAAATGATTGCGACGCTAGTGCAAATAAATTCTCAGTGTGCGTTTTGCACCTTTTTATTATCAAATGTTCCAGTGTTTGATAAGAAGTCTTCGCAAATTCCTTGCAAGTTGGCTCAGCCTGGGATGAAATGCTAAACTCCCTTTCTCGCCCGTCTATTGGTGTAGAACACTTTGCAAGTGTACTGAGGCCCAAGAGCTGCGTGGGGCTATATTGACGCCCTTTTAACTAGGGACTCCCTGCCTCTCCTCCCGCATCCGACCAAACACAAACATACACACATGGGCCCTCCTACTTCTATTTTTCAGTTTGTCAGGTGTTTTGGGCTTCCATTTGACAGTGTTGCGGCAAAGCTTGGAAAAGGTGCAGCCAGGGGAACAGGACAATGGGCAAAGGCTTCCAAAAATCAGGTTCCTATTTCTTGGGACGGGGTGGGAGAGGGATACCCCCCAAATACAGTCAAATCACTCAACTGTAAGCATGGAGCATGATCATCTGCATGCCTCTCAATTCTCTCAGGTGGCTCCCTTGGGCCCTGGTCATCCTCGGTACGTGTTTGCTTACCTTGTGAGAATCATAAACAACCGTGAGCACCCAATCCAAGTCCTTGGGCGATCATGGTCAATCTCAAACGAGCTTCGAGCGGTAGTTGGACGGATTCCCTTGGCAGAGAATTCGATAGTGGGTGGGTGGCATGGATGGTGTGGGTGCTGAAGTACGCGGGTGGGCGTGTGTGTTTGAAAGTACGTGGTTGTCAGAGATTGTGGATATGCGTGTTTAAGGATGTGTGCGTATGCATGTGGGTATGCGTGTAGATGTGGAAGTAATTAGGGTGTGATTGTGGGAGGTGAGGAGTGTGCTTAACATGTACGTGCATTGCTGCATCAGTGTCTTGTGCTCCTTCATCTCGCTAGTCCACTAGTCCAGCGGACATATTTGCATGTGCTTCTATGGTGTGGCTGAAGGAATCTGTAACCTGTATTCTTGTCCCTTTAATTGTAGTGCTTTGCGTGGTTGAATGCCATCTGCAGGCCAGCAACCTGTGATTCCGCCTTTAGGGAGTCAATGTTTTGAGTATGCCAGCGGCACTGACTGCAACACGCCAACAGGCATGCAAGCCGGATCACTCTTGGTAAGCGTGCTCCTGCAATTGAGCTCAGCTCAAGGTAGGGAAATGGTAATTGAACGGAGCCTGTGCGTGTGTTCTCCCGACAGGATGCAAAACATGGGTATCTTCGGGATTGTGTTACTTTTTCTTGGCATGTAAGAGTGCAGCTCCTGCTCCTCCTGGGACGGATGTTTCAACCCTTAATTTAAACCACCCATCAAAGTACCCCATCGAGCTGCTTCCAGAGAAGGGGGGTTTGCAACTCTGAATTCATCTAAGAAAGGTTTTAAATAAGTACCTGCCGTTCGTTAGCACGCACCTTTATTTTCCTGCTTGCAGGTGAAGATGCATGACAGAGGGATGGGTGAGCCAAGTACGGGCACTATTCACGCCAACATTTCGCCCTTTAAGTTGTTAACTCCCCCAACTGTAGTTCGTAAGCAAGCAGAGCAGCCTCTGTGATTATTTAATAGTAGTAGCACTGTACCATAATCAACAAGGGTGAGTCCCTGGCTTCCTGTCCCCAGATACCAAATCGAAAACTGTCATCACAGATACATCTAAGCAGCACAACTTGCTCATTCCTTTATTAGATTGGAGTTGTTTGAAATAAAGCCTTTTTTGCCCATTAATGTCTGAAATGCTTTGTGACTAGTTGTAGACTGATAGATACGCTGTGTGCGTTGCAGTATCTGCAGAAAGGGTTGCATCATGTAGTACACATGTTGTGTCTAAGTTTAGTTTGGATTACAAAGGCATCATGTAGACACATGTTGTGTCTAAGACTCCGCTGCTTGACAGTTTGACACCACATGAGACTCACCATTCCAGCAGATTTATGAGGACTTATCACACATATTTTGGTGTACCTGTGGGGATTGCTCCTGGCTGGTGGGATGACAGAAAAAGAAATTGCAAGCTATGTTCAACACAAGTTACCTCTCGACCTTCGCTTGAATATTTCCAACAATCTCAGCCGTGCACTTTCTTGCCTTCGCCTTTCTGGCCATAACTTTCTGGCCCATAGAATGCGTCATAACAGGAATGGAAGGCCTTATGACTCAGGATCTGTGACAATTGTGACTACTGGCACTCTGTTCAGAATGAGAACACATTTTGATGGACTGTGCATGAACATCTGGTTAGCCTTTGCACACAGCACCGCCAGCTGGTTTTCCCACCTCAGTATGAGGATAGCCCAACTTGTTTGAGGACCTTTTTGAACAAGCCAGATATGTATGGTGTGGCCTCTTTTGTGGCTGAATGCCTAGCCTTTTCCCCTTGGTTTTTCTAGCGCCTTTTTGGTTTGGTTACAGTTTTTTCCAAGCTTCCGCTCAGATGCCCCCCAGAGGCCTATACAGCGATGTAACCTTACCTTACCTTAAGACTCCGCTGCTGTGTGGATCCATATACAGTCCATGTTTAACGAGCGACTTTCTACATGACGGTAAGGAAAGGTTACATCACTGTATACTTGCCTCAGGAGGCACCTGAGCGAAAGCTGGAAAACGCCTGTAACCACGCCTAGCTAAAAGGGGGAAACGTCCATGAGGAACACGAAACAGACGACATAAATGAAGAAGAGAAAGTGTACAGAGAAAGAGAACGTTTGTTTGCTTCAAGAAGCGCGAACAGAAGGCATCAAGGAAAATGAGAAAAAGGTTTTTATGTGGTGAAGCCCACCAAAGGCGAGCTGTGCAAGAACAGGCAACTCCATGCTACCGACACTCTCCGAGAGCACCCTCCCCTCCCCTGGGGCTTCTCCCCACTTCCCCACCAACAGACCCAGCTGTTTAGGCAGGCCCAGACACCAGCGCAATCCGAGACCATGCAGTCCTTCGCCATTTCAAACGCACCACAGAGTGGCCGCGGAGGTAGCGTATGATGGTAAGGACTTTGAAGGCGAGACTTTCCTATGTTTTTCGTCAACTGATCAATCTTGTAAGCTGTTCTATCTAGGCAAGCAAATCTGGGCATGCCCGCAAGACATCCGACCTACACGTTTCTTTACATTTTTCCATTCTTTTTCTCACAAAAGTCTTTTGCCGCAGCTCGTAAGAACAAACTACAGAGGTCAGCAAGTACGCTCCTCTCAGGAAAAAAAATGTACATCTTAACTGTCACTCCCTTTTTTTGTCTTACTCCGCAAAGAGCTAGCAGAGCTCTTTTTGCGGGTGGGCTCCTTTCTCCCTCCCGTTTCTTCCTCCTTGCTTTCTTGCTTTCTTCGACTTTTCTGCTTCTTGCCTGCCCGCAAGCATAAAGGGGGAGAGTAGGGGGTGCAAGTTTTTTAGACAGAAATGTTAATAATTAGCTGGTGTTGAGCACATGAATGGAAACAATCAAAGAGGCAGTTAGGAAAGGATATAAGGGAAAGTGCTACAGTGCACAAATGCATTGCGTGAAGCACCACGCTTTGCTTGCAGCTATCTCACTTATACGCTTATGCTGCAAACCAACAATTTGCCTTTATGGCCCAGGCCTAGCCAAAACGCTATGGTGTGAGACACCACAACTTACCAGATTCGACTTTCACTGCCTCCTCCTCCTCCTCCTCCTCTTCTACCTCTTCCTCTCCCTCTCTCCCTCTGCTATTCCCTTGCCTCTGTTGATTGATCCCCAGCTTAACTTGGATCGCAGTAAACTCTTCATCGCTGGGTTCTTTGCGTGCCTGTGTTGTGATCAAGGGATGTGATTGATTTTAATTCTGCAATATTTCCTTTACTTTCCATCGTGTGATGTGGCTCCAAACCAAGTACAGTCTTGTGATTACAAAGGGAGTAACCAGCAGTCAAAGACAAGAGGCGAAGAGGGCTGGCATGACATAAAAATAATAATGCAACGTTATTGCACAAAACGACAGTACTAGCAAAAATGCATATTGACATAAAGAGCACTGACTAATCCTCCCACCTTCCGTTTTGAGCCGCCCGGCTTTGATCCATACTTCTCTGCCAGCTGGTCAAAAAAAGCGTCTGCCTGCTTGGCTCGCTGCAATCATGAAACAGAGGAATGCAAGGCAGGGAAGGTATGGACCCGCGGTGGAAGATGGTACAACATAAATGTCAGCTATGCGGATGCTGCTGAATGACGTGATTTAGTGGTAAGTCAGGTTGCAGTGGGCCTGCCTGGCTCGCTGCAATTGGGAGTCAGACAAAAGCAAGGCGGGAGAGGTGTGGACCCGTGATGGAAGGCAATGAAACTGGAACTCTAGCTGCCTCAAACGCTACCTGCTTCAGTCCTGGTCGTGCTGCAGAGACGTTGATCTGAATCACAAATGATGCATGCAAGGGCTTAGCTATAAATAGATTTTGTGCCAACCCGATCACCTACACCCACACACGAGACTCGTAAGCCAGAACACAAAGGTGATTTGCTGCACGGTTCCAATTGTATGTCGGTGTACGAGCCAGCGTGTCTTTTCAGTCTAGGGCCTTTAAACAGTGGTATGCTGATTTGTGCGTTGCTTGCGTACAACAGGAGCCCTCATTTCATCCATCTCCAGGCCAAGCACACTAGCTGCTGCACAGGGCGATGCATCAAGCGCAAACCAGCATTCTCTCTCATCTGCACACCACCTACCTTTTCTTTCATCTGCACGAGTGCATTGCTGCTGCTTCCCAACACCAGCTGCCCGTCGCCGCCCTCTCCACTAGCTTTCCTCTTCTTCTTGGCCAGTGGGTCCGTGGGTCGACGCTTTAGGCTCACCTGCGTGTATTTTGAAGTGGGAGCTTTGACATGCATTACATACGAGATGAAGAGGAGTTGATTAACGTAGGGAGCTTATTGCTTATTCATTACATGGTTGGTTTTATTGCGCCTCCTGATGTAGAGCACCTCTGTCAACACCCCAGCACACACATACACACCCACACACTTTCACACACATATACACACACACACACAAACACACACCCCAGCATAAACCTAATCTACGCAAGTGCAAGTTCCGCAAGAAAACGGATGTTTGCTCTCAAGTTGCCAAGTTGACGCGCTAAGAGCAACGAGTAAAATGAGGCACAACCTTAAGTGCATGCGTCCTTTCCAAGGGTGGCATGCACAGTAACTACAAGGTAGCTGCAGGGTGACCACAGATTGCATGGAAGGTCGTAGACGCTTCGAGCAAGAAAATGAGGTTAAGTTCAAAGATCAGCTTTATTGAAGGAAGCAAACCTTGACCTCACCAGCTTTGCCCACGATGTGAACCGCTTGTGCTTCTTTGCCTCCCCTGCAGCCAAAATGCGGAGACAAGAGGCCGTATTCATACAATTTTGTTTGCACGGGAGTTCCATAACTGTGCAATCAAATTGTAGGGTAATTAAGATGCAGGGTTGGTACCATTAATGTGTGATCAAAAGTTAGGGACCAAGAGGCTGAAAGTTGCGAAATAAGAAAGAAGGGGAGCTTGGTTTCTAGCACACGTGTTACGTTCTTGGAGGGTGCCACCTGGAGGCAGTTCCTTAAGTGCCTGGGCATTCATTACACGGGGTTACAAAACGCGTGTGTACGAGGAACGGTGGAATTGAAAGGACCTGTGCTTTGTATTCGGACACTGAGATGGGCTACGTCACATCACATCACTGCGCAGCTTACGCATCCAGACTGCATCACCATAAAGCAAAAGACCGCTGCTGGCAGAAGGGTACCGCCCTCTGCACATGACAGTCAACATGAAGACACAAGTGCACTTTCCATTATTACATAAAGCAGGTGACAAATGACTAGGGTTGGCCAGAACCGTATATCTGCACCGTATATGACCGTATGTATGGTGATTTCTCTGCTAAAAATACCGTATGTACACCGTATATACCTATAAATGTGTGGTTCTGGCTAACCCTACAAATGACACACGGCTCACGGGGATAGAAGCAAAAGACAGTCAGAGCCATATATTTATAAGCACACACGATAGTGTTCGCAGCATAGAGTGTGCAGCCATCTACGCGCTCACGGTAGCGTTAAATACAGCACAAGTGGCAAGTTATGCTTGGCTTACGTGAGGCCAAACATGCGTGGCAAAAACCAGTACCTGAATCGATGGCATCCTGGATCGTGTCCATGAAGCGATGAGAATCGAGGTCGGCATTGGAGCACATCAGCCACTCAAACACCTGCGAATACAAACGTTTCAGGTGATGCTGCATGCTGTTGCTCGGAGAGAACAGGTTTCTGAGTTGTGCAGTGGGAAGGGACATTTGACTGAAAATCTAGGATCTCGTGATTCTTGTCAAGAGTGCCTTCTCCCAAGACGGGCTGGCATGTATCAAATATCAAATATATTCCAGATATAGGGTTAGTCAGAACTGTGTGGTATGCAAAAAGTGATCAACCTTAGAGATTTACCAAAGCTCCTATGTGCTTCCTCCTGTGTTCACTGTGTGTGTATGTGCGTATGGTTCTAGCCAACCTTACTGTACTGAGTGGGGGGCAGTGTCTACTTAGTGTGTATGTCTCGTGTGTCTCTTGTGTGTGTTTGCTGTGTGTCTTTTACGTGCATGTGTGTGTATGAGAGAGTGTGTGTTGTGTGTGTAGGTGTGCGTGTGTGCAAATGTGTGCGCGTTGTGTGTTTGTATAGTGTGTCTATAATATGTGTGTGTGCATGTGTTGTGTATGTCTAGTAGGTATGTGTGTGTATGTGTCTAGTGTGCGTGTGTGCGCGTGTATGTGTTTGTGTGTAGAGTTTCTGTGTGTGTATGTGTGTGTGCAGTGTCCGTCCATCTGACCCTGCACGTGCGTGCGTCAGCGCGCGTGTGTGGGATCACAATGTATATATGTGAATATGTGTGACACACACGTACACAGCAAGCACACACACGTACACACACAACAGCAACAACAACTCACACAACACACAAAACACCGCTTTTGTTGTCATTCAGTTCACAACACACACACACACATACACATACACACACACACATGCATGCACACACACACGCACACGCGCACACACACACATACACACACAAAGACACACACACTAAAAAAGCAACAGACACGCACGCCGTGTGATGTTTGATATTACGCTTTTGCCGGAAGCTTAAATGGAAATTCCCTTGAGATTTAAAACCTTTTTTCCGTCCATCGCCCAAAGTAAAGCAGTTTAGACAACCTTATTTATTTATAACAGTGAGGCCACTGTCTACGCACTTTCATGAGGCTAGCCATGCAAGCACTTTTGCGAGGCAAGTGTCTTAACGTAGATCTCACACCTTAAGAAAAAGAACCTAGGTCTAAAAGTACATTGTTGGTTGAGCATTGGAGGGGGGCCCTTTCTGGTAGGTAACATTCTTCAATGATCAGAGGAACTGAGTCACTTGACCCAGCACCATGCCTGCGGCGCTCTCACGTCATTCACGCCGTCGCTCAATCAAGAAGCCTCAGAATTGGTGAGGCAGTAGGGTTTTGCTGCATCCCACGTTTCGTTCCTGCAGTAGCGGCCTCCTCATTTCTTTTTGTTTACCCCACCTGCGCCATGTCCCCCTTGAAGCGTGCGTAGTACTTCAGCACGTCCGCTTTCTCTTCGTCTGATCCACGGTAGGAGTCCTGAGAGATGAGTAAGGGGTGGAGAAGAGTGAGTAAAGACAACGCGCAGGTGATCAAGCCAGCCTGTGACAGCTAGCATTTGCCACAGCTTGCTCAACGGAATACAGTCGGGCACATATATAAAACGCAAGATTTGAAGCAATGAAGATGTGGAGGGGTAGAACGTAGAACACAATACCAAATGCTGGCAACCACCGGACAAGCATTCAGAAGAAGCAGACCCTCTGATACAGGCAGCAAGTTGCCTGTAGCCTGTATGCAGGATTTGCTGCTCACTTTCAATCGTGCTTGCAATTCAGGGTTTGGGACTTACATGGAAGTTTTGGATGTCTTCCTCCGTGACCCTTTTGTACAATGCTCGGAAATAGTCGTAAACCTCAGCAAACTTGTCGCCCATCAAGTCCTCATCCGTTTCTCCTGTCTGGTCGTATATTTTTCGCCTGTGTGTGTATATGTGTATGTGTGCGGGCGTATGTGTGTTTGTGTGTATGTGTGTGTTTAGAGTGTGTGTATGTCTGTGTGAGTGTACGTATACCTGTGCATGTGCGTGTGTAAGTGAGTTTTATTAGCGTGCATTGAAGCTACTGTATCAGCTCCTTCATTTATTAGAGCACGATTGTGAGATAACTTACCTGTCAGGGTCCCCCAAAATAGTGTAAACCTTTTGGAGGGACTGAAACTTGACCACAGCCTCCTGTGTGTGCGTGTGTGTGCATGTGTGTGTGTGAGAGTGGTGTGTGCGCGTTTGCGTGTTTGTGTGTGTGTGTAATGTGTGTGCGTGTGCGCGTGTGCGTTACGTGTGTGTGTGTGTGTAATGTGTGTTTGTAATGTGTGTGTGTGTGTGTGTGTGTGTGCATGTGTGTGCGCACAAGTGTGCAATTGTGTATGTATGTATGTGTGAGTGAATGTGTGTGTGTGTGTGTGTGTGTGTGTGTGTGTGTGTGTGCGTGCGTGAGCGTGCGTGCGTGCGTGCGTGTGCGCGTGTGCGTGCGTGCGTGCGTGCGTGCGTGTGTGTGTGTGTGTATGTGTGTGTGTGTGTATGTGTGTGAGTGTGTGCGTGTGTGTGTGTGTGTGTAATGTGTGTGTGTGTGTAATGTGTGTGTGTGTGTGTGTGTGTGTGTGTGTGTGGTGTGCATGTGTGGTAAAGGGGTGAAAACGTAAACATAATGACAGCTGCCTGTCGTCTCGCACCTGATCCCCAGGGTTTTTATCTGGGTGTAAGAGCAAACAGCTCTTGCGGTAGGCTTTTTTTATTTCATCCTGGGTGGCATCTGAGGCCACATTGAGCACCTGGCATACAAGACACACGGGGGAAGTGCTGAATCCAGGGCATTTATGCACGTGCTGGTGAACGTGCTGGTGCCATGTTAAGGCGTATGACCACATGAGGTTTACAGAGTTTACATACCTCATAAAGAGACTTGGTCATGTAGGATCTAGGTCCGACGATGCAAGGGTTAAAAATAAGAGAAATATTAGAAATTTAAATTGAAATTGCTGTTTAAATTTTATGTTAGGCCCGGTCACAGGCATAATTACAAATCGCAATTGTTAATTAGAAATTGTAATTAAGGGGGGGCATCACTTATAAATAATTACGATGGGAAACTGGCGTTGAGATCAATGCATTCCTGAATCAAGACTCATACAGACTCCTCAAGTTTGTGTCAAATTTAGTTTCAGTTTTCGACACTGGTTGATTTTGTTTCACCAGCCAATTGCCATCAGCCAGAGACTCGGGCTGTAGGCCATCCTTGTAACCCCTTGTACCAGAAACGGGAAGATTTGGCGAGGAAATTGTTTAACATACAGTTTCAACTTTACTATGGGGAAGGTAAGAATGAGGATACCTCAACAGGAGGAGATGGGGGACATGCTGGCCAGCAGGAGAAGTAGCAGTTGGGATTTGCTTCTGGATGCATGGGGAGCCAAACTTTAATTATGACTGATTAAATTTAATAATTATCATCCTATTGGTGGTGAAAACTTGTGTGTGACCGCTGGACATACGAAAAACGCACATATCTAATCAGAAATGGGCGCACCACTCTCTCCCTCTCTCTTTATAATATATACCGGTAGAACAACAAATTAGGCTGTCAATAACACACACTTGCTTAATGAGATATTTTGCGGCCAGATATGCTGGGAATCATCCGGCCTTTTTGGCCTACCTTCATGTTCACAGGCTAATCAACTGGTTGAGCAGTTAGCAGACTTGCCTTTATAAGGTGAAGTAGCAAGTTCTGTAAAGCTTTCAGTCTCCACGAGCTATGACTGCTGGCTACATAAAAGCCTTATACAATGACAGTCACTGAGAACGACATGACAAAACGAAATGGAAAGGGACAGGTAAGTTCTGGAGCAGCGTCAGGCACAAGGGGCTGCCACATGCGGCTCCGCATATAAATCCGTAAAACGCGTTGAAGGCTTCTACAGCTTGCTGAGGTCAACTGCTCTGCACGGGGCCTGTGTGAGTAGCATGGTGAACAAGCTTGTGTAAAAGGAGGGGCCAAGACACCAACTGCATTGGAGTTCAGCACACAAATAATTCGGCAGCTGGCACGCCGTGATTTGGGGCAAAATGTGTAGTGCTGGGCTTGTATGTTGGCTTGCTAAAGTGTTGAAAAGGGAGTGGGTGGGAGAGGGTAAGGAAGCTAATTAAGTGCTACAATAGTATTTTAAATCGCCAGCAGATAAATGTTTGTGAAGCCAAAGAACGAGCAAGCTCATCAGGAGCGAATTCAGCCTATTGGTCAACACGTTGATTTCCACGCTGGAGCAGAGCTCAGCGGTCACACCTAAGTGATTTCTACCGCGTGAGAGCAATTGTTTTATGATTGCAGAGGCATGCCCATGTTGGACGGAGGGTGGCAGAGCTTTAAACTCATGAATGTGAAGCCAAAGAAGTAAGAAGCAAATCGCAAAGCAAATCCGTGAACTCACCCCCAAAGGTCCACCCCCAAAGGTCCACCCCCAAAGGTCCACCCCCCAAGGGCAAGTTTGCGTTCTCATGGGTTTAAGCGGGGGTCTTTTGCGCAAAATAATTAACTCCATTGTCTCTTCCTAGCTTGAACTTTACACATACGCAATTTGACACCAGTACAGCACAAGTGGTTGCTTTTTGTTTGGTGCGGAACGGCCAAAAAATGAGGGAGATCCTTTGTCACAGCAGTTGTCGGTTTTGCCTGTTTTTTTTGCCTGTTTATGGGGAGGACCTGGCAAAACCACATGTAGCAATCATCTGCGACACACCCATGCAATAACATGTCATTGGAGCACGTCCTCCCTGTGTGAACAGAGATTTACAGCCTGCACACTGCATGTTGGGTTGCAGCCACATGGCAGACGTAATCCTGAGTAATCAAGGATTCTGGCACGGGTCGGTTAGTATCTTGCTTCGCTTGTGCGTACTAGGGAAGAGCTGAGGAGTCCTGGCTTGTTGTTGCGCTGGACCTGGCTTACCGGTATTACTGAACACAATGGCGAAATCAAGTTTTTCGTGCAGGGGTTGGACTTGCGAGAAGCTGCTTACTACGTGCTGCACCGTTGGCGTACGCTGCCGGTGACGCCCTGTGGGCTTAGAACCAGCGGCTTGTAACCAAGGCAAGACATGCTGTGTTGTTCTAGATTACACACAGAGCAGGAGGCGCCAAAAAACGTAACTGTTTTGACACCAAGTGTCGACCCGAATTCAAGTTTGTATTTGTGACATCAGGAGCTACCAATTGGTATATATATTGGTCGAATTTGAGGGGTTTGTTGGGGGGGTCTGAGATGTTTTGGGAGGTGCTCCAGAATATTTCTGGAGCAACTGAGCAAGTGCCCCAAAACGTTCCTTTTTAACATTGAAAGGGACCTACCCACACACCACGTTATTAAATTGGAACCAAATAATTTCAACGCTGACGTTATAAGCTGTCAGAGCATGTGCTTAGATCTAGTTAAGTTGCTCTGTGTACAGATGTCAAACAGGACACATGTAGAGCACCTACACTGTAGATGGGTGCTTTTCGTGGCAAATAGCATGTTAATATGCCTATCTTGCCAACCACTTGGCATTTTTGGCCAAGCCCCCCTCGTGGGGGCGTGAGCCCCTAGCGTTGTCTACTTCCCACCACACTTCACACAGGCCTCCCCAGGCTCACCCAGTCCACCCCACGGGCTGAAACTTGACAATGGCTCCTAACAAAAACTCGCACCGCACCAGATGGATATTAAGACCCTGGGGTGCGGTGTGTGAAGCGTTGAGAGACAAGTTTTGTATTGTGGGGGTCTAGACCTCCTCCCCAGGCCCATCCAGGGCACCTCCCGGGCTGAGACTTGACAAAGGCCTCTAACCGAAATCTTTACCGGGGCAGATGAAATCTGGGACCCTTCAGGAACACGGTCTGTGTTGGCTTGGACTGTTCGCGGGGCATGGAGCGCACGGTGCAGGTGCTTGCCGCGCACTGTTTGTTGAAGCAGAGTTTAGACATGGTGGCCAGCCCGGGCGTCTGCTCACCTTCCCTCTCAACAGACAGGGAACAGCAGCAGCAGCACATCCTTAC
>Ga0307947_1002065_pt1 | contig 16036 bp, 15 predicted proteins | sample OrgLakmetagen232_FD_201840 | JGI IMG/M metagenome (GOLD analysis project Ga0307947, IMG submission 201840) | Saline water microbial communities from Organic Lake, Antarctica - #232 | ecosystem: Environmental > Aquatic > Non-marine Saline and Alkaline > Saline | place: Antarctica: Organic Lake...
TGTGTGTGCGTGCTTGTGTTTGTATGTGTGTGTGTGGTGTATATGTATGTGTTTATGTGTATGTGTGCATGCGTGTAGGTGTGTGTTAGACGCACCAGGTCTGCTGTCTTGGGGCTGGGGTTGAAGGCTTGGAAGCCAAAGTGCCGGCCCACACGCCAGAGGGTGGCATGCACAACATTCTCCCACTTCTTTGATTCTAGGCTTGGCATCTGCGAGCATTTCGGGACAATGATATGCTGAGTGCTATCACAAGGAGCGCATAGATGCTGACACAAGCAAACTGCACAAGTGCGCACAAAGAGGAGAGGAGGAGGCTAATGAATTAGGTCGACAGGACAAATTCTGTGCTTTGGACAGGTGGGGAGACCACCATACCTGAATCGTAAGGTGCTCAGGTAGAATGTCGGGCAGTTTGTAAATGGCAGGGTTTTTGTCCACGCCCCCACTCTTGGCAAGGATGCCCTTCGGTGGGAGCTTGGGCGCAGCAGGGATTTGCAAGGCAGCCTCCTGCTGCCGTAATTCCATATCAGCCGCATAAGAGGGGGCAAACTGGGAAATGTTGCCAACGCTGATGGCAACGGAATCAGCTCGGGTGTCTGCCTGGCTGTGGACTGTGCTGCGCGGAGCAGGGTGGCTGTTGGGGATGGCAAGCTTGTCATTACCTGACTGCTGCTTGATCCAGGCTGCAGGCACAGCGGGGTGGGGGGTAGTTGTGAAGGTGAGCGGGAACTGAGGGTAATGCAATGCAATGCAAGCGCGTAACTGGACCAGCAAATGATGCACTTGCCTCGTTGCATATCCGTGCACCCACAACTCTTAATGTGGGCCTCTTAAGTTGGGCTTCCTCTGGCCTTATGAGGCATGCAAGCACGGTGTAAAATATCTCCCCCACACACAAACCACAGAGTTCTCCTTACTTTCTCTTCACTTTCACACTTACAGGAGACAAAGTTATTGTGCTCCGTGTCGACATCTGCGTCGACATGCTCCAGGGCGTTTTCATTGAGCAACTGCTTCTGCTGCTGCTGCTGCCTCCCTGCAGCCCTGGCTCGAGACGCTGCGTTCGAGATTGGCGCGGCCACCTTGCCCCCTCGCCCCTGCGATGGTGCGATGCTGTTGGGGCGGGTGCCGGTGTTCTGTGGCCCACGACTGCCTCCTCCGTCCTCCTTTGACATGACTGAGTCCGGCTGCTGCTGCTGGCTCGGCTGCCACTGCGACTTCGGGAGGGGCTTGCCCACTAAAGGAGACGGTTCCTGCCTATACCCAGGTCCGAATTCACTGCTCTCCCGGAAAGTGTTGCTCCTCCCGCTCAGAGCTCCGTGCTGATACTCGCTGCTGGAATTCACGGCAGCAGCATTGTGCGAAGGGGCTTCCGGGGGCTGACCGGTTTTCACACCCAGCCTCTCCCACGAATCATTAGACCCGCTGTCCCCGTCTGGTGTACATGTCTTTGAAGCTAGAATTGCTTCCAGGGTGTTAACCACACTGTTGCTGGGCAATATGGTGCGGTTGGAACGCGTATCGCTCCTGCCCCCGACAGAAAAATCAGAATGTCCGAATTCACTCCCCATCGCGTTTGCTTAGGGATCACATATTCATATTACATATTACGGGTCAAAATTCCATAAATGCAGCTCGAAACGACCGAGACCGTTACACCGTTTTAACTGAATTTTCACACATCGTGTTTCTTGCTTTCGAGAGCTGAGAGTTCTATGTGTTCCAATTAAAAAGGTTCAGTCTTCTCATTGAAAAGCTCCTCTCAATCAGAAGGGGCCTGCGCACCACCAGGAGCGAGGTCCGCTCAGATATTTTTGGAGGTTGTGGTCTCTGTCATTTTACAGAACCTCTCCTTTTCCCCAAGTCAACGATACATGTACTCTCCAAATGTCCAGACTGTATCTCATCAGACTTAGACGTCTACTTATTTTACAGTCATGCTAAATCGTCAGTGGCATGGTCAAATCGTGTGATCTTCCCTGGGATTTATGATATAATCAACGGTACACCGGCTGTATATTTGGTTGTCTGGCCAGTTTAGATGGTCCTCTTGTAACACCTTGAGCAACCGGGCAAGACTCGCCTGCTGGTTGTGGCGTTGAATGAAGCTAGAGTTATTCTTTCTATAGGTAATCTTGCCAGAGGTTTGTCTGTATGGTAATTTTAATCATTAGTCCCCATTACCCCAACGAGGATCACGTGGAGCTTGACTTCCCTGCCTATTTAGTATGTTGGAGACAAGCACAAAGCGGAAGATATGACATCATGATTTCAGCCGCTTCAACCGCAAATTTCAACTGTGGCCTTTTGTCTGACGATGCTTTTGTGTAATTATGCAATATTTTAAGACGTAGCGCTTTGGGAGAATGTGTAAGCTTGGTGTTGCAACCAATGACCATTTTTCTCTTTGTTTTCTTTGTTTCCTCTTTCTGGGACTCTATGGATTTACCTCTCTGACTGGGCCTTTTTGTGTGCAGCTATTAAAAAAGTTATATGTTACTCGGTACCTAAGTTTGGCTTTCTTTTCCTTGATCAATGTAAAGGGTGGATTTCACCTCCTGATTCATGATGTCTACCCCCTTCTCTTTCTACCTACTCCCATTTGTTTTTCCTAGCTCAACCCCCCTCCCTCCCTTCCTTCTATAACATCTGCATTCCTCTCTGTCTACAAACCATGGTGGGCTTAAAACTCATGTGGTGCTAAGGGAAAAACACCGGAAAACGCTGCACAGTCGCTTTGCTTTTTAGGGATTGTGCAGCAACACTGAGCTCAGTCATGCGTAGGTCAGGAGCCACATTCTGGCTGCACATGATCGTGGATGTAGCAGCTGCCACGCCAAGAGCGACGGCATAAAGTGCTTCCTCTTCTCTATCAAGCCATATATGGTCACCATGCTTAGGACACCCTGCCTCCCCTGCGTCACTGCTGCTGCTTTGCCTGTGGTGCTTCGTGTCTTGCTGCAGCAGCAAAGCAGCAGCAAGACCCCCCACCAGCGTGTCTCCTACAGTAGTACGTGTGAGAGCGTGTGTGTGTTGTGTATGTATGTGTATATCTGTGTGTGTATGTGTGTATCTGTGTGTGTGTGTGTGTGTGTGTGAGAGAGAGAGAGAGAGAGAGAGAGAGAGAGAGAGAGAGAGAGAGAGAGAGAGAGAGAGTGTGTGTGTGTGTTAAAGGGGAAGGCACAAGTCAAGCAAATGCAGTGAAGCTTTTGACAATATAATGATAATATCATGCACAAGCATACAATTACTTTTGATGCAGGCGGCACAGATGGGTAGGGAGTATTTGTTGACAGTTGCTGGCAATTGCAAACACCAAAACACTTCCTGGTTTCGAAAGTGTGCGTTTTCGACCTTGTCAGCAGGGGCTGAGTTCAGGTCAGACTTGCTATGATGAGCAACTTGCTTGCTCGCGCTTGATCTAATGTAAAGAGGATGGCCAGACATATGTGAGACTGCAACACTTATAATCACCTATAGCTACATGCTCCTTTAAACGATTCTTCACTGAGTAAATCTAATAAACCTAAGATCCTCTGAATAGCAAACGTCTTTCCAAACTTTCCTGTCCAAACCTCCACAATGTCAAAAAGGAATGCTTGAGAGATCCAATATTCTAGTTCCCTCACCTGCACCAGAACAGCTAATGATGGGGCCTGAGGGTGCCAATGCCGGCAGGTGCACGCACTCCACACCCCGCCCTCTGCTGCCTAGTGTGTAGATGGCTGCTCCACTACCTCCTAATGTGACTAGCACGTGCTGTGTTCCTGCTTACGTACCAGTGCAAGGCACCAATCAGCACTGAGACAACTCGCATATTTGAGACACTCGGTTTCATGCACACAGCAGCAATTCTATTTTGAGAAACACAGGAATGGATTAGGCAGTACTCACAAACAGGATGTGCGTAGTAGCCGACGTTGTTTGGTACCTAAACTAGCGCCATAACAAGGAGCTACAGAATTAGGACAACCCCTGCAACGTCACGTGAGTGCAGTCACACCTTGCAACAACAGCACTGCAGCGTGTTTTGCTTGCGCTTCCAACAAAGCCTCCAAGCCTGGATCATTGCTCAGCCGTCCTTCCGACACAGTTTGGTTATCTGTGCACGGGTGACAGCTACAAATAATGCCTGCTGCAGATCCCATACTCTTGCGCCCTTGTTGCTGTCGTGCCCGTGGGTGTGCGCACCATCCCTGCCGTATTGCTGCTGTGCTTGGGGCCTCTGAATTATAGCACGTCACCGCCTCTGCCATGGCTGCTAGCTCCTTTGCGTTCGGCGTGATCCAAGATAGGTATGGCAAACAACTAAGAGCCCTGCACATGTATTGTATGTGAGCGTGAATGTGTGTGTATGGGTGTGTGTATGTGTGTGTGTCAAATTATAGGAAATATATCCCAGTATGCTATCCAAGAAAGCTACAGTATTTCTAGAGTCTAGTGTCAGCAATTAACATTAAACAGTTTTCCTTGCTTAGTTTCCCTTGCTCAGTTAAAGCTTGCAGAGTGACAAGCGAGCAGCATCTTGCTTCAAGTGCATGCAGCTACTCTACAGGATGCAAGAGGAATGTTGAAAGCAATGTGCAATTGTGCAAGTGATTTGCTTTGGTTGGCACTGTAATTCACCACCCTCCTCTTTACACTCCTTATCTCACAGACTGCCAGGCACGTTTCAAGTGTTTCACTTACGAAAGTGCACACATCCTAATTGAGAGTTGCTTGATTGAAGGCAAATTAAAGATGTAGAGAATATTGCACTGACGTGCATCAACTGTTCATTTCAAGTTCACCTCAAGCTCTTGGGGACTGACACGGGCTCTAAAATGACAGGCACTCCTCTATCGTATGCTGCTCTGCATAAGAACTCGAGGCTGGTGCTCGACAAGTTGGTCTCACAGACAAGGAGGCGTCCCTGGGTGTCAGAAATATAGGATGTCTAGCATGTCAGGATGTACGTGTGTGCGTGTGCAAGAGTGTATGTTTGCATGTATGTGTGCGTGTGTATGTGTGTGTGTGTGTGTACATGTTAATGTGAATGTTTGTACGTGTGCGTATGTACGTGCATGCGTCAGTGCACGTGTATGAGCTGGTGATTGTGGTTACTTGCAACGGTTGAGTCGTTTTCAGGGTGTTTTAGGTTTTATGTAAGTTAATAAGCACGTGTGCTAGCAGCCGTTGCTTGCACGACAAGCAAAGCAGCTTATCCCTAACCTTGTACTAGGGCACCCATGCTCAATACCTAATAGGCAAAAGCTTATGAAACAGAAAGGAAAACGCCTACATTGGTGGCATCTAACACATCAAGCGTGCGATGAAGAAAAAGCCCTGGGGTGCCAGCAACTAAGAGCCCCTCACCGTCAGGTCTCATTCTACTGAACATCCTCCCCACCAATGAGAGGGTGTGTGTATCTATAAAGTAACGACCATGTAGAAAGATGCCTTCTTCTTTTGCTAAAAAGGATAGGGAAGGCAGAGGTGTGAATTTCACTTCCTTCTAGTCTGAGCTGTTAAATTTCCTCTGACCTACTCGTGAGAGAGCGGGCAAAATGCCTTGCAGCACTGTGGGCGTGAGGTGCTCCTCCACAGACCTCACGTCAGCTACGCACGAAGCGAGGTCTCCGTGCCTGAGTAATGCGTAGGCAATGTAGAGGGAGCTGGTATGGGCAAGAGTGCATCAGCTGTTAAAAGATAGGCATGAGGGTATTTAAAAACAAAGATCCCAGAGGAAGTGCTCATTTCATGGAACGCGTTTTTAAAGTTCAAAGGGGGAAATGGCTTTCAAGGGTTTAGGGTTAGGGATAGGGTTTAGATTTTAGGGGTTTTTTAAACCCTTCATTCCTCTGATGTAGTACGTACGCTCAGCTGCAAGGTACGTAAGCACAGCACGACAAATAAATTGGGTGCTTCTACTCCTTGGAGACCATTGTGAAACTGGGTGCTCGTGTGCCCTTCCCGAATATGGGGGCCAAAATCGTGCAGCCAGAGCCTGAAGTAACGTACATTCCTTTTGCACACAGAGTATAATAATGCAACGTCACCTGTCTTGTATTGCAAGCACAGTGGGTGTCTGGATCCCTTCAAGGGCTTGTACGTAGGCCGTGTTTAACCTGAGGACAGAACCAAAAGATGAGGCAAAATATTTCCTGCAAACTGTTACAGAGTAACAAAAAGCACCGAGCCCTCTTCACACGCACAAAGTCAGATGCTGTAATAGCAGCAAGGGCTTTCAGGGTATCACACACAGTGAACAAAGCTTAAAATTCCAACCAGTGTTCTAGAACCGGCTCACCTACGGAGCTGCAAGTGGCCATTGGGTACAAGAAATGCTGATTGAAAGACCAGGCGATAACCCTATCAACCACCTCAGCTGCTGTAGGCTTGCCATGATTACATCAACAACATCAACCCTCTTTTTACTTAATGGTCGTGCTCAGCCCTGGTGCCCTCCTATTCACCTAAGCTGCTGTAGGCTCGCCATGAGGGCTAGCCCTGCCACATCCCTCCCCAGCAACGAGCAACATATGGGGGCTGGCTGGCTGGGGGGCAGGAGGCTCACAATACAAGCAGCTATGTTCCTCGCCACTCCTCCCGGAGTGTGCGTGATCTGGGATAAGAAGTGCTCAAGTTTACAAGTGCTTGCTGTTAGCTAATGGCCCTCTCATTGACGCAGAACTTGGGCTTATAAATGCTGTCGTAGCACAAAAAATATTACATGCATTTGTGTTAAAATGCAAGCTTTGTGTGTCCCATGCGTGCGTGCGACAAAAGTAGATTGGATAACAAAGATAAACAAAGATAAGGGGCACATTCCTCTTATCCACCTCACCTTGCCTGGGACGGAGCTTCCCGCTTGGATAGGAACGTCTGCTGTCGCCTTCAGGAAAGCAATGTTCAGTGAGTGGGTGAGTAACACAGTCATTGTGAGCGGAAGACAGACATTATCATGGAAGTAGGCTTGATTTATTAAGATGAACCAGGGACGGCAGGGAATAAATTCCCACATTCCTTTTCATATTAAAAAGAGCAAGGACGTTATTTTTGCTATGCAAGCAGATGCTGAGTGACGTTTAAAATATCAGAAGAGGGCGCCTGATGAAGTAAAAACAGGGCTGCCTAGGATGGGGCTGGAGGAGTTCCATTCTGGTATTTTGGCCTGTAAGGTCGTAAACTATTTACCTTGCAAGTACAGGTGCATGGTGACCAAAACTGCCAAGTTCCTTCCAAATTGGAACCCAGACCTCTGTCCTCCACTTTTGCATGGTTGAAAATGGACAGAGGTTTAGATGTACTTGGACTTGGGAGGAGGCATTAGGGGAAGACTCCCTCCCTTTTGGGGAGTGCTTTAGATGCTCATAGGATAGGCGTGCCCCAATGCAATGTTTGAAATTTGAACTGAATTGCATTAAATCAAAGCACTGGAGCTTAAAAGTTGCAAATTGGGGCACGCATGCCTCATAAGCTCGGAAGCCGGCTTGAACCCAACTGTTTGCTACAATACCCTCATTACAGTTCACGTACTGCACCGAAATTCAGTGATGTTTGAATTTTGGAATCTTTTGCGTTAATTAAAGAGTTTCTGCAACAGAAACCAAGTGGAAAGACCAAGTGGTTGGCGAGACAAGCAGATTAACATGCTATTTCCCGTAGAAAGCACCTTCTCCTGTAAAGGTTGGCCTATTACATGTGCATATTTATTACATGTACGTTTCATCCTGTCACAGTACACAAAGCAACTTTACTAACGCCAGTTCTGAGCGCCCGCACTAGTAGCTTAAGCCATCAGCTTTAGCTCCAAGCTATATTGGTTCCAATTTGTAGTGTGAGTAGTTGCCCCTTGAGTGTTTAAAAGGAACTTGTGTAGTTACAAGCTTGCTCATTTGCCCCCCTCTGGCAGTTATTAAGCATTCTTTCAGTCACCATGAGCAAGCTTGCTTGTAATTTCACAACAAATGTCTTAACAAAACAAGTGTTGATAGCAGACATACTGTTTTAATGCATGACCAGGCAAGACATCGCCTTTGATATGCCTGGTGCCGTGCATGCACGTGTATCAGACACGTCTGTGTGGGCAGAACGTTTGAACATGATTACAAATGCACCTACTTATTATGTTTACGCACATATGGATGAAGGTCAGGTGTTTTGAATACGCATGCAGCGCCACCTGCTTACCTGGCAATCCAAGACGGTTCCCCCCACGATGATAACTTCACCACCTGCTTCTTCAGCCCCACACAACTGTCTACATAGCACTTGCAACCTCGAAGTGGGGCGGGAGCTGACCATTTGTTCATTAATATCGAATAAAACAGAATACTAAGAGTATAATCTGTTGTCGTGCCGCGTCTTCCAAAAACCCGCGTGCCTCTACCCATCTCGTCTATCAAACACCGCGTAATTGTTATTGGTCGTTCAAAAATCAACGGACATTCTCCGACGTGCCTCTACTGCCTGAACTGTTTTTCTCTAGACATTTAGAGCCCGCCAGGAGTTCGATAGAGGTACAGGAATGGCATGGAATAATAATATTAAAGAGGAAAAGGTGCCGCGACTTAATTCTAGTTCTCCTGGTGCCCTCCTTTTTGCTGCTGCACTTCAGCTTGTACCTGCACAAACAGAGCAATAAATGCTGTCATTTGTTAACGCTTATTTGCTTGATAAAAACAACGCAATGTGCAATAATTACAATCATCAGCCAACTTGCATATCCTCACACAATTTCACACGTGGGCTATGGGCTACGCAAGCAGATGGTTTGGGTTGGCCAGAACCATATATCACCTTTTCAAATACCATATATACCGTATGTTATAGGTATATACCGTATAAATAAGTATTCCATATATGCGGAGGAATAATAATAACTTTTCAACCGTACCGTATATACCGTATAAATAAGTATTCCATATATGCGGAGAAATTGGCACCCTTCAAATTGACCATAATAGGCTCGATTTGTAGCTCTTGAAGAGCTGCACACCTGTATCCAGTATAGTCGCACAAAAATTTTAAATTTGAAGGGCTAGACCTGTCCAAAGGCAAAAAGACCCCAAAATGGCCATTTCCAGTGCCCAACTACTCTAACCACCAAGGTTCCCATTGTGATTGATGCAAATACATGCATTAAGAGAAAGTGGTACAAAGCAAAGGGCGTGCTTAATCAATAGAGCCGCAAAGAAGAAATTAACTGCAAAGAGCAAAAAGGACTGTTCCTGCTGGGGTTCGGACCTGAGTCTGGGGTGTACAGTTTGAAATACGGTTTTGCACCGTATTTTTCAGGGATGGGTCATACGGCGTAGGCGTATTATACGTCGAATCGTATTTATCACGTATTTAACCGTATTTTTCAAATTGCTCCGTATAGTACGATTTTGGGCACTTAACGAACTTTACAGCCACAAGCCCCCCAGAAGCACTCCCAGGCCCTCTAGAGCCCCCCAGAGGCACTTCCAAGCCCTCTAGAGCCCCCCAGAGGAACTCCCAGCCCCTCAGAACGTAGCACGATCACTTGCGTATTGCTACCACAACCCAGAAGGTGGTGCCTGTAGCGTAGATGAATTGTGCAACAGCTGCATCCACACAAGCCTGGTCACTGCCCTCTTGCTGCAGGTGTCCAATGACTGTGTAGATGCTGCTGCTGATGTGCTTGCTGTAGTCCTGTGCAGGTGCCTCTCTTATCCTGCATGTTCCTCCCTCTGAGCGATAGCGTCGGCAATTTCTCCCATTGCTAGCGAGCGCTGCGACTACGCCCTGAGGATTCCTGCCGGGTCAGCTTTGCATGCTGCTACACCTACGCTGGGATTCTGCCTCATGAAGTGCTCGCGGATGCGGGGGGCACCGCTGCTGAAATCTCGAAATTCTGGCATCTGGCATCTGGCATCTCGTAAATCCCTTCTGTCCCATAACAACAACACGATGCCACTCAGGGTCTTTACCAGGAGGCATTATAATGTTCTGGAGGCTGGGGGGACAATTCGTGGTTATTGGAGGGTGGTTGGTGCAAGCCCAGGGTACCCCCCAAAATAGCATAATACGTTTTCATATTATACGCGTATTGCGTATTAATAGCGTATTATACCAAATGGGACATCTCAGAAGTCCGTATGACCCATCCCTGGTATTTTTATACGAAAATACGGTATGTATATTAATATCGTCTTTTCCCCTGCACGGTGACTGCTGTAAGCTTAAATACATATCTTTTTTGGCCCTGCGGGGTTGTGTGGGATCGGTGTAATTATAGATTTTTGGGTCGCTGCTGATCAGAGGCTCCCCGCCCCGCCCCCCCCCGACCCTCCCGCTCCACCCCCTGCCCCAGCGGCACGAGCAGCAGCAGCAGCACCGGTTGCTCCAAAGGCTCAAAGGAGATTTTTCAGCGGGACGCGCGCAGCTTCTTCAAAAAGGCAGCGACAGCCGAGCAGAAAGCAGCGCTTCAGCAGCAAAAGGAGAAGCAGCTGGCAACCGACCGAGCCAAGCTACAGCAAGCATAAGCGGAACAGGCTGAGCGGCGGGCGGAGGAGGCAGCCTCCTGGCATGCCAAAAAAAGATTCCAGTCTCACAGGTCAGCTAGGATGTGGGCGTCGTGTAGTAGAACAGAGAACAAACTCACATGCAAACAGCATGTTGGCTTTCTTTTGCCTTTTTGTGGTGTCCTCTTAAACTGTTTGTAAAGCTTATTGGTGCTGAACACGGCTAAAAGCCCTGCGGGTTTGAGCGTTAAGGGCAAATATACATATTTTGGGGGTACGGGAAGGTGCGGGATTCTACTAAGTATTTCTGAAATTTGGGGTGCGGGATGAGTGCAAAAAGGTATGGTACCAAATACGGCGTATATACGACGTACATATGCTATATAATACCTATCCATTTTTGATGCGGAAAGTACAGAATACGGATATGGATACGGCCCCCTCCCCCTGTATTATACGGCGTATATACCGCTAAAATAGTAATATACGAATCTGGCCTACCCTACACATGGTGCATGTACCTGCATCGCCGTTTGGTATAACTCTTTCCGACTGACGCCCAGATCCTTTGCAACCTTTTTAGCTGCTGCAGACATCGGAATTCCTGTCAAAAAGAAAAGCGTCATACTGATCAGGTACTAGGCCAAAAACTGGGCTGGAACATAATAAACATTTGCAGGATTCTGCAAGTCCTGTGGCGACAGCAAATTGTGCATTTTCATCATCTCAGGCGTCACTCTTTTTTAGTAGCTGCCTGTTTTGTCAAGTTAGCAGTGATTTCACTACAACTTGTACGAGGACAAGCTTGCCTAGGAGGAGCGGTAAGGGGTGCGTTTGAACGGTTGCTGCATAGGTCATTTCAACCTCACCTGATATAATGAGTTGCAGCAGCAGCGGCCTTGCCCTTTCTTGGACTGCTGCTGTCTGCACGCTCTTTGCATGCGCTGCTGGAGAGCCTCCGGGCCCTGCTGCTAATACTGCTGCTGTAGCTGGATCCTTTCCATCGGCTGGATCTCCACCCCCTTTTCTGGCAATCCAGCCCTCAAGCACAATACAAATCTCACCTGTCAAAGACATCACAATCGAACTTAGATGAAGGGTTCAGGAAGCAGCGAGTACATTTTTCAGCATGCCTTGGACAGCGAGTTGAGTGAGGCAAATATATTCCAGCATCTCACTCGCATGCCCACTATGCTATGAGCCCAATAGCAAAGATACGCCTAGGCCTGGAAAGATGGGACCAACGAGAGGATTCTATTTGCAAAGAGAAGAGAAGCAGGCTGATCAAGTAAGAAAAAATACTGTTAGACACAATTAGAGGCGACACTACCCTAACGAATCTGGAAAAGACACCCACTGGCTATGACTGTTTCACACTTTTAAAGGGCAAACCTCTCATGCATGTGTACGGATTTTGTGTTTTGTCAGTGCATACCTAAATGGCAACAAAGTGCTTACAAGTGTGAGTGCAAGTGCATTGATGTCTTTGGCAGGTGACCACGAGTGTATCTGCAAAAGAACCCACCACGCGGCTCCCTTTTTGTGAATTCCTCCAGAGCTCCTTGCAAGGTTGACCTGCGGAACATGGATCGGCGTTCAGTAGACCACAGCTTCAGGTACACCACGTAATGCAAATGCAAGGACAATCAGTCTCTTTGACATATACGAAGCTGTACCTAGGTTGTCTGTATCTCACTCATAGCGGCAAGTTGTTAGCAAATGAGAAAAGCCGACTTAGAGTTTGCAGGGAAAGAGTAAACCCAACATTTTGTAGCGTCCTTTAAACCATGGCCATATATACTGACTATCAAAGGGTCTGTAATTGCATCTTCTGCCAGGGTCTGGATTGTTATCACACCGTGCAAAGAACATCTATTACGTACTAAACACATTATCGTGAACGTATACACATCGTCATGATCTTAATATCATCATGTATATGTGTGTAACATGTAGTAGATGTCAATGCTCACCGATAGAGTTCCTCATGGATTTTTGTGAGCTCCCGAGCTATGCACACCCGCCTGCCCCCCCCCAAGACATCTACCATATCTGCAAGTACCTGCATGCGCGATTGTGGAAACCATCCAGTTTTTATTCATCCAGCATCAATAGGAACAACTAACATACTGAGAAGGTTCAGACTTGGGTGGCACTTTAAATTACTTATTCATTCAGAAAAGAAACCTGCGTTCACGTAAATGGTATACCTAGGCAGCAAGGTTTCTGTGGAGCACAACACATGAAACCTAAACTAACACAAGGCTACGGCACCTACCTTCACGAGTCCGTGCGGAGGTGCGTAAAAAACGAGTGTCTCAGGGGCTTGTCTCAGCTCAGACAGCTGGGTGCGCCGAGAAACTGGAGCCAATACCGTAGGGCATTTCATTCTTTTTATATTGATCACATAGGAGGAAAAAGAAACTTTCAGTTGTCAAATTTAGCATGACAAGATTAAATAGTACTTTTATGAGATCACAAGGCAAGGTCAAGGATGAGTTGATGAAACATATGAACATATGCATGGATGATGGCCTTGTATTCTGCTTGTGTGCAGACGAGCCTTTGGCAATGATCAGCTTAACTTTTTGATCTGTTATATTTTTGAGTGTGATTTGTAAAGGAACGCAAAGAGTCTATTCTGAGTCTTTGCATGGAAGCTAGCACCCGGTGTCTTACAAGAGACACAACAGGATGTACGCAAAACGCACATCTCATCTCCTTCAAAAAACACTTCCAGCACAGCCAGAGCCCATAAACCATACCTACAATTCCATTATTCTACACAGCTGCTGTACAGGTGAGATGAAATAACTGTGGTTTGTTTGCTCACCTGTTTTGGGACTAAGAAATCCGTGAAAGGTGAATGAGGAGGTAGGGAGCCCAGAGGCTACCAGGGCACACACAAATGCACACGCTCCTACGGTAGCAACGTGTAATTGCAAAAAGGTTGGGTTCACAACGCTGCTCCTACCCCGGACATCCCCAAGGGCATGAAATGCCACACTTGTAGGCTTGGCCAAAACCGTATATAAACACCGCATATTACCGTATATTTGGTGACTTCCCTACCTAGATTACCGTATATATACCGTATATATATGGTTCTGGCCAACCCTACATACTTGCTGAGCGAAAGTCAGGAAGTAGCAACGTGGATGAGAGAGTGGGACGCAGCAAGCCAATGTTAAGGATGATGGCATATCTGCCTGTTAGAGTGAAAAGTTGCACCACTTTGCTACACCGAGCCCCCCGTCCTAGCAGGATCATGAACGTGCTTTTATACCAGAGGAGTAGCTGTTCATAAGCAAAGCGTGTTTGTGCTTACAGAGAAGCCAGAATCCGGGCACGGCTACCTGGGAGTGGCATCACTTGTATGCCAGCCTCAATGGCGGCTACTATCAAGTTGTGGCCTGGGTCAGATATCCCAGGCATTCCCGCATCTGAGACCATCGCCAGGGACTGCGCGCATGTTGTGTGCATGAGTGGTCGTTTCTCTGCTCAAGACAAAGCGTGCAATTGTGCTTAAGTATTAGCTCATCTAGATCTGTGATTTAAGCATGACAAGGTATTAATACTGACAGCTGCATAGGGCTCGTTTGTTGGATAACCTTATAAGCCGTACTTGAATAATGGGTTATGCTACATGAGACCGGGGCCACAGAAAAAGGGAACCGCTTCCACAAAACATATAGCTTGTTGTTAGGTAGAGGCCACGTTTCGCTCTCACATGAGGTAATAGAAACCTGGCCAGCGTAGCTGGTAGGTTATAATATAAACTTGTTTAAAAGGCGGTGGGTTGACTTGAGCACCGAAGCACAGAACATGTTGTCGCTGAGTACATAGGCCCTCCTTCATTGCAACCCTAAACACCTCCAGGGGAAAATGCCTGAGGAGACATCATCCTACCAGTACCTGCCCCTCTCGTAACCTCTGTATCACCCCAGCTTCACGTTGCTTTTCGTTGTGGTCGTGGCAGCTCATCATTTCAGCCTTCAGCCCAAACGCGTTGAGCAGCTTCCGGGTGTGCCTGCAGCCAGCCGGTCAGACCGCATACACTGACAGTCCTTGCAGCGTGATACAGGCGTGCGCACGAGCAGAAGAATGTAGGGGGGCAATGTAAGCAATCATTCAAGTGCAGCATTTGCCCTGTAGATCAGCACCAAAAATTGGCTGAAACGCTAAAACTTCTGCGTGACAGATACGTAGGGTTGGCCAGAACCGTATATGTACGTATATATACACCGTATATTTGGTGATTTCCAAGCCAAAAATACCGTATGTACACCGTATATATATGGTTCTGGCCAACCCTACAGATACGGCGTTTTAAGGCTGTACCTTGTGTCCTCTGCAAGGAGGAGTGAGCTGGAACGGAGCACTGTCAGGGCCCTGAGGGTAATGTCCTGCAGATTTCCTGTTTGTGTATGTGTGCGTGTACTTTTGTGAGTGTGTGCGTGTGCGTGTGCGTGTGTGCGTGTGCGTGTGTGTATGTGTGTGGGGGAGGAGGGGGGACGTGTGTTTGTGTGTGTGTGTGTGTGTGTGTGTGTGTGTGTGTGTGCGTGTGCGTCTGTGTATGTGTGTGATTTGCAACTTGGTAGAAGGAATACACTGCAGCAGAAATGTTTTCCAGATGGTCCCACCAATTGGCGTCGGCACAACGTAAAGGCCAGGGTCAAGAAGGGCTTCTCTTCCCAGCCCCACGCTGTTGAGTTGCTGAGCTCCATGGCCTGGGCTCTCCCCCTCTGACACAAAGTCACCCTCATCCTGCGACTGTGACGCCTCTGAGGCGGCAGCCTTGGTCTGGAAGGAAGCTGCCACTGGCCAGGCAAATTGAAAGCACACGCTTGACAAGCGAACTGGTCTCCAAGGAACGCTTAGTGACCTGGTGCACAGCCCACTCTTCAAGCGCCTTGCCTGGAACCTGGCTTGCAGGCAAAGCAAAGAAGCCATGGCCCCTTACATTGAAACTTTACATTCCTAAATCAATTTTGGACCCTGCTTATCATCACAATTAAATGATTATGGCAGGTCAAATGAGTTGCGTACTCATCAATTAAAGCCAGTCTGCCATGATAGAGCTGTTTCAGGTGTTTGATGCACCTACAGATGTCCTGCACCAGGAGAAGCAGCAGGTCAAGTTGCTGCTAAGCACAGGCGGAGTCCACGGACCCGAAAAATTGAGGTAAGAACAGGCCGTGACAGCTTAGATTATCCATGCAAGCATTTGGCGCAACCCAAAACATACAAGCATTTGTATACACACTCAAGCACACACGCACACACGCACAACGCACGCACACACACACACACACACACACACACACACACACACACACTCACTCACCCACACACACACACACACACACACACACACACACACACACACACACACACACACACACACACACACACACACACACACACACACACACACACTCACTCACCCACACACACACACACACACACACACACACACACACACACACACACACACACACACACACACACACACACACACACACACACACGCAAACACACACACACACTCACACAAGCACACACAC